>Ga0209911_100157_pt1 | contig 24409 bp, 18 predicted proteins | sample FECB21metaG_FD_188301 | JGI IMG/M metagenome (GOLD analysis project Ga0209911, IMG submission 188301) | Cyanobacterial communities from the Joint Genome Institute, California, USA - FECB-21 (SPAdes) (version 2) | ecosystem: Environmental > Aquatic > Thermal springs > Hot (42-90C) > Microbial mats...
ATTAATAATAAATTGAAGCTAATAAAACGAAATGCATTTGGCTTTAGAAATTTTCGCAATTTTGAGATTAGAGCTTTACTTTCTTGGCATCATAATATTAATTTAGCACGTTAGGTACGCAAGAGCCACTTTTCCCTTAGCAGCAGGAGAAGACCGCGAATTTTGCGATCGCTGGCTACAATACGGCAATAAAATGGTTTATGCACCGGAAGTTCAAGTACACCACGCTCATAAGTTAACATTATCAAGTTACTGGCGACAGCATTTCCATTATGGACGTGGAGCTTTTTGTTTTCATCAAGTCCGTGCTAAACGCGCTCATACACAAATTAAAGTTGAGCCATTATCATTTTATTGGAATCTATTAACTTATCCTTTATCGCAACCAACACCTCAACCAAAATTGTTACTTTCTGCATTATTATTTATCTCACAAATTGCTGGTGTAGCTGGGTTTTTCTGGGAAAGAAATTATCAAACTAGCAATTAATTAGATTAAACATTATAATGCTTCTAAAAAAAATATCAGGGTAAATCAGCGATGGTGATTAGCTCGAAAAGCCTCACACAAAATAATAATTGTTTTTATAAGTTTTATCAGTGGAGTTCATATGTTAACGGATATTCTTAATCTGGGCGAGCAGACAAAATTGCGAAGCCAGGTAGTTGTAGTTGGATCGGGAATTGCGGGGGCTGAGTTAGCCACGCACCTGGCGCGTCATGGTCGGGATGTAGTGCTTGTAGAAAGCGGTCGCGACGGATTCGAGCCATCGATTCAGGCATTGAACGATGTGATCTTTACTGGTAAACACCATCGCCAACTTAATCCAGACTCTTACTACCATCGATACTTACCACCCGAACTACGCGGAGTCAGTCGGGTGCGTCAGTTTGGTGGCACAAGTAATGTCTGGACAGGTAAATGGAAATATTTACAACCCTCGGATTTCGAGCCTAGACCTTGGATTCCCAATAGCAGCTGGCCGATATCCTTCAACGACCTCTTAGAGCATTATCGTTCAGCAGCAAAAGATTACGGCTTTGGCGATTTAGAGGCAGAAGCTGTACGTCCGGAAATTACAGAGCTTCGAGAAAAGATCGCTACGGGCGGTTTGAAAATGAGCAGTTTTTATTGGGAAGAGACACCTACGCGGACGGCATTACGCTTCGGTGATGAGATGCGCCGCTCCCAAAATTTGAATGTCGTACTGGGTGCAACGGCAACGGAATTAAAAGTTGACGATTCCTGTAAAAGAGTGACAGCAGTGGTTTGCCGCTCCCTCGAAGGTCGAGAACTTACCGTCGAAGGCGAAGTTGTCATCCTTGCAATGGGAGCCTTTGAAACCGCACGTATCCTACTGGCTTCTGACCGTCAAATCCCCGGTGGAATCGGCAATGCACAAGACCTGGTTGGTCGCTTTTATACTGACCATCCCAAACACCATACTGGAATACTACAGCCAGATCGTTTAACTCGACAATACGCTCGCGAGCTACAATATGCGCCAAAGCCACGTTTCTGTATATGCTTTGCCCTTGACGACGCAACCCAGCAAGAGCATGAACTGCTTGAACACGTCTTATATTTGAAACCAATTTACGAAAAACCAATTGACCGCTTGTCCCGAATGTTGCGGTTTCGTCCTGCTTGCGAAGATAATAATCGAAAAGTTGCCAGTTACCGAGTTAAATTTGTGACCGAGCAGGTTCCACATCAGAGCAGTCGTATTAAGCTTGGAACGCAACTCGATCCATTAGGGCAGCGAAAGTTAGAGGTAGATTGGTGTTTCACCGAACAAGATCAGCGTTCGATGGCGAAAACATTGGAACTCTTAACGCATCGGTTCGCGCAACTCGAAATCGGAACATTTAACTTCGGAGACGAACCGCCAAGCTTGGAGAACATGACCGACGCAGCCCATCAAATGGGTACCACTCGTATGGCCAGTCGCCCCGAAGAGGGTGTTGTTGACACGAATTGTCGAGTGTTCGGTACCGAAAATCTCTATGTGGCAAGTTCAGCGGTTTTTCCAACCGGACCATCATACTCACCCACCTTCACAATTTTAGCGCTTGCACGTCGCCTCGGTCAGCATTTACTCCAAAAGACACCAACGACGGCGTTGAGTTAAAAAGTTGGGTTTTTACAAGTATCTGTAACACGCTGAAAACTTGATAAAAACCCGACGAATGACAATTGAGTCCCATCGAATTAATATTAAGATTAACTGAATTAAATATAATAACAATATTATTGAATTAATAATTAGGTTAAATAAACGATGGCGACTATTCAAAAAAAATTATTCAAGAATAATGTGTTTTTATCAAAATATCTTACTTATTCTAATTGTTTGATATTATTATTTTTTGTTATCAGCTTTATCGGCATTCTTAACCATGAAATGTGGCGCGATGAAACTCAAGCATGGTTAATTGCTAGAGATGCTTCAACTTTAACTGATTTGTATGAAAATTTAAAATATGAAGGACATCCAGGACTGTGGCATTTATGTTTATTTTTAATTACTAAAATTACTCGCAATCCGTTTGCAATGCAGTTTTTTCATATCCTGATTTCTACTGCTACTGTCTACATATTTGTCAAAAAATCACCTTTTAATTTTGTAGAAAAAAACCTTTTTACTTTTAGCTATTTTTCTTTGTTTGAATATAATTTGATTAGTAGAAATTATAATTTAGGAATACTATTAGTTTTTATTTTTTGTTATTTGTTCACTCGTAGAAATACAAATTACATCACTACATTTTTAACTTTAGCACTTCTAGCAAATACCAATGCATACGGCTTAATTATTTGTTTATGCTTAAGCGCTACTCTAATTATAGATACTATTTTAAAACATAGAATTAATCAAAATAAATTAAATCGCAAACAGATAAAACATCTAATTATCGGTTTATTAATTTTATGTTTAGGTATAGGATTATCAATTTTACAAATACTTCCCGCAGCGATACAAGATACAGCCAACGATATACAACAAAATATAGGAGAAACAGCAACAGTATCTAAATTTGAATTAATATTAAATTTGTCAAAACGTTTGGGATATACTTTGAGGTCGATTTGGTATAGTTATGTCCCAATACCTAATTTTTTGGAATACCATTTTTGGAGCAAAGATATCACAAATATTTCTCCTTATCTCACATTACTTGCATTATTTTTATCCTTATTTTTACTATTATTTTCAGTATTCATATTTATCGATAAACCAATAGTTCTATTTCTGTATATATCAGGAACTTTGGGAATGTTCTTATTTTCGTGGCTAAAATGGCAGGGAACATTAAGACATCATGGTCATTTATTTTTTCTCTTTTTAGCTTGTATATGGATTAGTAGATATTTTCATCCATCATATAAAATTCCTAAACGTTGGCAAAAAATTACGAATTTGACTAATTTTTGTCAAAAATATCAGAACAAAGTTATCACAATTATTTTAACAGTTCAGATGTTTTCAGGGTTTTATGCTTATAGTATGGATTTAATTTATCCATTTTCTAGAAGTAAGGTTGCAGCAGAATTTATTCAAAAACAAGGGTTGAGTGAAGAATTTATTCTCGGTAGTAAAGATACTATAGTATCGCCAATTTCTGCTTATATAGATAAAAAAATATTTTATCTAGAATATAATAGATTCGGTAGTTTCTTTAATAATCGTCAAAGAAAATATTTAGAAAATCAATCAGAACTAATTGAGAAAACTGATTTTCTTATCAAGAATAATTCAGCAAAAAACATTTTAATATTAAGCGAACCACTAAATATTACAAGTAATAACCTAAAATTTAATCAATTGAATGCGTTTGATAATAGCATTCTTGGTGAAGAAAGATATTATATATATCTTGTGGAAAGAAAGAATTAATTAGAACTTTAAAAGGTGAGAAGTCGGTTTCTGATAAAGTTTCCAGGATTTGATCAATATTTCAAGTGAAAAACCCGACTTATTAATCATCGTTTTTATTTTGCTCAAAAGTCGGGTTTTTCGCATAAATGTTTGTAGTCATAGATAATCTTGAGCAAACCCCTACTTTCTCAAATCGGTAATCATAAAGCCGGGAAGAGAGTAATATGGTGAGTAAAATAATGTAAATATATCTAAAATGTCTGGTGTAGATTCGCAAACCCAAAAAAGTTTTACCTATTCCGATTCCACTCACAAAAGAGCTTCCCTAGCCCTTAGATGTTCTCCTTTTAATTTAAGCTTATTTCAACAGATGCTCGCAGGACGAATCGCCATGAGTGAAATTGCTGGTGCTAATGGTATTGAAAATAACTATACAAAACGTCCCTTGTCGGAATTAGCGGCAGATAACGCTTTAGTATGGTTGATTGAAGTAGGTTTGCTACGTCGGGAAGTTGACGGACAAGGAATTACAGATAGCTTTCGCCTGACTCCTTTAGGTCGTCAAATGGTAGAAAGCTCATCATACGAGGCTTGGAAAACTCCAACATTTGGCGATCGCCTAAAAAATGTATTTATACGTATATTTAGATTACCTTTTTAAATTAATTGGGTGATTTAAGTGAAGAAAAGTTAGGAGTGAGGTAAAGAGGGGAACAATAAATAGGTCAGTTCCTACTCCCTTTATGAAGTGTTTATAAATCGGAATACAAACCGGCTTTAATTGATTAGAGAGTTGATATTGAGATACTTGTGTAATTGATTACCCGTCGATCAATATCATTTTCTTAGGTTGATCATTATTCTTCAACAAGTCCGATAAATAAAAGATAATAGTTAATTATGAAAGCAATTATGGTTGTGGGAACAACATCCCACGCAGGGAAATCACTTTTATGCGCTGCAATTTGTCGTATTTTATCGCGACGTGGGTGGCGAGTGGCTCCCTTTAAAGGTCAAAATATGGCGAATAATGCTTATGTTACAGCCAATGGCGGAGAAATTGGTTACGCACAAGCGGTACAAGCTTGGGCTGCGGGAGTCGTTCCTTGGGTAGAAATGAACCCAATTTTACTAAAACCCCAAGGAGATATGACTTCTCAGGTAATTATCAAGGGTAAAGCTGTAGGTAAAGTCAGCGCTACGGACTACTACGAGCAGTATTTTGACATCGGATGGAAAGCAATTGAAGAATCCCTAGTTAACTTGGGAGCGGAATTTGATTTATTAGTTTGCGAAGGTGCTGGGAGCCCTGCGGAAATCAACCTCAAACACCGCGATTTAACTAATATGCGGGTTGCGAAGCATTTAAATGCAATGACTTTATTAGTAGTCGATATCGAGCGTGGTGGAGCCTTTGCTCACGTTGTCGGTACTTTAGAGTTATTAGAGCCAGAAGAACGAGCTTTAATTAAAGGTATTGTGATCAATAAATTCCGGGGACAACAATCGATTTTGGAACCGGGAATTAAATGGTTGGAAGAAAGGACTGGTATTCCAGTTGTGGGAGTTATTCCTTATTTAGAACAGGTATTTCCTGCTGAAGACTCTCTTGATTTATTAGAAAGAAAACCCCGGCAATTTAATGGTGAACTAAATATTACTGTTATTAAGCTACCAAGAATCGCCAACTTTACAGATTTTGACCCCCTCGAATCAGAACCTAGTGTTGGGATAAAATACTTAAATCCAAAAAATGAATTAGGACATCCTGATGCCGTAATTCTTCCAGGTACGAAAACGACAATACCTGACCTATTGCTACTGCAAAGAACAGGAATGGCTGAACAAATTCAAAATTATGCAGCAGCCGGTGGTACTGTATTAGGAATTTGTGGTGGTTTCCAAATTTTAGGACAAATGATAGCCGATCCCGAAGGGATAGAAGGACAAGCTGGTAGATTTGGAGGTTTAGGGTTATTACCGATTAAAAGCGTAATTACCGGACAAAAAATTGCCCGTCAGCGTCAAGTTACCTCTAATTTTCCTCAAGCAGGTTTACCCGTTCACGGCTTTGAAATTCATCAAGGACGTTCCCGTATTGAAACACCAATTCCCAATCCCCAAGGTTTTGAGCCTTTATTTGACGACGTGAATTTAGGCTTAGTTGATAAATGTCAATCCGTATGGGGTACTTATCTTCACGGTATGTTTGATAACGGTCCTTGGAGACGTGCTTGGTTAAATCGCTTACGTCAGCAACGGGGTTTAAAATCCTTACCTACAGGTGTTCCCAACTATCGCGAACAAAGAGAAAAACTTTTAGATTCCTTAGCTGTAAATGTAGAACGCTATTTAGACTTGAGTGTTTTATTATCGTAGATAGTGGATAGTGGACAGTTGACTGTCAACTGTCCACTGTCAACTGTCAACTGTCAACTAATTCAAACATGAGCATTCAAGTTCACTTTTTACCAGACGATGTTACAGTTAATGCCGAAGTCGGAGAATCTTTACTCGATGTAGCTGATAGAGCCGGGGTATTTATTCCTACTGGTTGTTTAATGGGGTCTTGTCACGCTTGCACAGTAGAAGTAAAAGGTGGAGATATCATCCGTGCTTGCATCAGTTCGGTACCAGCAGGACAAGAAAAGTTAACTATTAATATATTCAGTGATCCGACCTGGTAATCGCTTTTTAATAACTCAAAATTAGCTTAAAATTGCAATTTACATCACAAAATATCAACTATTCGTATATTTACTTAAATGCGACGAATTTCTTCTATCTTTCCCAACTTTCGGCGTTTGCGTTTACCGATTATTCTGGCAACTATCACAGCACTCTTAGTTACTGCTTGCAATCCAGCTAACTTTAAAACCGAAGCCGCACAAAGAACACCACAGTTAATACTTAGCATTCTCAGTGACCCCAAAACATTTAACTATGCTTTGTCTCAAGAGTCACCGAATATTTTCCCCTACACTTTTGAAGGTTTGACTACTCAAAACACCATAAGTGGAGAAATTGAGCCAACATTAGCTGAATCTTGGCAAATTTCAGATGACGGATTGCGATTTGTTTTTACCTTACGTGAGAATTTGAAATGGTCTGATGGTAAACCTTTAACCGCAGAAGATGTCGCATTTACTTACAATGAAATTTATTTTAATGATGAAATTCCCACTGATACTAAAGACGCTTTTAAAATTGGTGAAAGTGGTCAATTACCCAAGGTAAAAAAACTTGACCAACGGCGGATAGAATTCACTTTACCAGAACCTTTCCGACCTTTCTTGCAAAATATGACGACTCCTATTTTACCCGCTCATGCTTTGCGAGAATCCGTAGAAAAAAAAGATGGAGAAGGAAAACCGTTATTTTTACAAAAATGGAGTGTTGATACTCCTGTTGACCAGATTGTCACTAATGGTCTTTATAAATTAGGACGTTACAATACTACTCAGCGGGTTATATTTGAGCGCAACCCTTATTACTGGCGTAATCCTCAACCTTATATTGAAAAAGTAAATTGGGAAATTGTCGAATCTCAAGATACTTCCTTACTGCAATTTCGTTCCGGTAGCTTGGATTCTATAGGAGTTACACCAGATTACTTTTCTTTACTCAAACGAGAAGAAAAGCGCGGTAATTTTACAATTTACAACGGTGGCCCAGCAACTGGTACATCTTTTGTATTCTTTAATTTAAATAAAGGTAAAAGAAACGGCAAACCTTTGGTTGACCCAGTAAAATCAAAATGGTTTAACAATAAAGAATTTCGACAAGCTGTAGCTTACGCGATTGACCGTCAAACCATGATTAACAACACATTTCAAGGTTTAGGTACAACGCAAAATTCGCCGATTTCTGTACAAAGTCCTTATTATCTTTCTCCAGAAAAAGGATTAAAAGTTTACGATTATAACTTGGATAAAGCTAAAGAATTACTCAACAAAGCCGGATTTAAATTTAATCCTCAAAGTCAATTATTAGACAAAGAAGGAAATCGTGTCCGCTTCACTTTATTAACGAATTCCGGTAATAAAATTCGCGAAGCCATGGGAGCCCAAATTAAATCTGATTTGAATAAAATCGGCATTCAAGTTGACTTTACACCTCTTGCTTGGAATACTTATTTAGATAAAATCTCCAATAGTTTGGACTTTGACATGGCATTACTTGGTTTAACAGGTGGTTTGGAACCAAATGATGGTGCCAATGTATGGAAACCTGAAGGTGGTTTACATATGTTTAATCAGAAACCCCAAGCCGGACAAAAACCAATTGAAGGTTGGGAAGTTAGTCCTTGGGAAGCCGAAATTGCAAGGCTTTATGTCAAAGCTACACAAGAATTAGACGAAGCTAAAGTTAAGGAAATCTACGCAGAAACTCAACGAATTACTCAAGAAAATCTACCTTTTATTTACTTAGTAAATCCTCTTTCACTATCAGCAATCCGTAATAAGTTTGAAGGTATTCAATATAGTGCAATTGGTGGTGCTTTCTGGAATCTTCACGAAATCAAAATAACTCAGGAATAGGTTAAATCAGTTATCAGTTATCAGTTATCAGTGAACAGTTAATACTTGGGAGTTATAAAATCATCTGTAGTGTACTTGTTTTGCTCCCTTGTTGTTTTCTGCTTGGGAAAAATGCCCTATGCCCTGCGCCGAAATAAACTATGACTTCAGAAAAAGCTCTCCAATCTCTATTAAATGCCGTTGCTAGTGGTAATTTATCAACCGATGCAGCATTTTTACAGTTAAAAGATTTAGCTTACGAATCTGTAGAAGAGTTTGCCAAAATTGACCATCACCGCTCTTTAAGAACTGGTTTTCCGGAAGTAATTTGGGGGCTGGGTAAAACTCCCGAACAAATCGCTCGCATTATGGAGGTGATGCGTGTACAGACTCATGTTGTCATGGCTACTCGCATTACTCCGGAAGTTTACGCGACTTTGCAACCCAAGGTCAGGGATTTACGTTACTACGAAGCAGCCAGAATCTGCGCGATCGCACCTCCTACTATTGAAGTTAGATATTCCGGCACTATTGGGATTATTTCTGCTGGAACTGCTGATTTAGCAGTTGCAGAAGAAGCAGCAGTCACTGCCGAATTATTTGGTTTTCAGGTACAACGGTTATGGGATGTAGGAGTTGCGGGGATTCACCGTTTATTAAATAATCGTCACGTCATCGAGTCGGCGACGGTATTAATTGTTGTCGCGGGTATGGAAGGTGCTTTACCAAGTGTTGTCGCCGGTTTATCAGACTCCCCCGTAATTGCCGTTCCCACCAGTATCGGTTATGGTGCAAGTTTTGGTGGTTTATCGGCTTTATTGACAATGCTCAATTCTTGTGCTGCGGGTATAGGAGTAGTGAATATCGATAATGGATTTGGTGCAGCCGTTTTAGCCGGACAAATTTTGCGCTCAGCCGAGAAATTACGGATGGCATAATTTATATATTTGGGATATCACGGTGATACTAACCAATAGATAAGTCACAAATGAAACTTTGGTCAATTTTGGGTGGATTTGCTCTCAGCTTTTGGACGACTATTTTATTCTCAAATACTGTTAATGCTCAGAGCCAAATACCTGTAAACTGGACTGTATTAGCCCAAAATATTTCTGACCCAGACCTTTTGGGTCAACTGCAAAAAGCTTTTAATAACTTTGTGGAAACAGGTCAAGTATGGGCGCTTTTAATTGGATTAGTCGTTGGTTATTTGATTCGTAATTTGACAAGTTACGGTTAGCAGTTGACAGTTGACAATGGACAGTTGACAGTGGACAGTTGACAGTTGACAGTTGTTCTATTAACTCCTAACTCCTAACTCCTAACTCCTAGCTCCTAACTCCTAACTCCTAACTCCTAACTCCTAACTTTTAACTCCTAACTTTTAACTTTTATGACACAACAGCAAACTTGGAGTCAGCGATTTGAATCAGCGTTACATCCTACTATTGCTCGCTTTAATGCCAGCATCCATTTTGATATTGAATTAATTGAATACGATTTAACTGGTTCTATTGCTCATGCCAAAATGCTGGCTAAATGCGGCATTATTTCTTCTGAAGAAGGGGAACAGCTAGTTACTGGTTTAGAACAAATCCGTCAAGAATACCGCCAAGGTAATTTTAATCCAGGTGTCGAGTCGGAAGATGTACATTTTGCTGTCGAACATCGTTTAGTGGAAATAGTTGGTGATGTCGGTAAAAAGCTGCATACGGGACGTTCTCGTAATGACCAGGTGGGTACGGATACAAGACTTTATTTACGCGAACAAATTCAGCACATCCGTCAACAATTACGGGAATTTCAAACTGTTTTAGTTGATATTGCCGATCAAAATGTTGAAACTTTGATTCCCGGTTACACTCATCTACAACGCGCTCAACCTGTAAGTCTGGCTCATCATCTCTTGGCTTATTTCCAGATGACACAACGAGATTGGGAACGGTTGGGAGATGTTTATAACCGTGTAAATATTTCACCTTTAGGATGCGGTGCCTTAGCCGGAACTACTTTTCCTATTGACAGACATTATAGCGCTCAGCTATTGCATTTTGACAAGGTTTATGATAACAGCCTCGATGGTGTTAGCGATCGCGATTTTGCAATTGAATTTTTAAGTGCAGCGAGTTTAATCATGGTTCACCTCAGTCGTTTGTCGGAAGAGGTAATTTTATGGTCATCTGAGGAATTTGGCTTTGTCACTCTCAAAGATAGTTGCGCTACAGGTTCGAGTATCATGCCTCAAAAGAAGAATCCGGATGTACCAGAATTAGTACGAGGTAAAACTGGCAGGGTATTCGGTCATCTACAAGCAATGTTGGTAATGATGAAGGGATTACCCTTAGCTTATAACAAAGACCTGCAAGAAGATAAAGAAGGTCTTTTTGATGCGGTTAATACAGTTAAAGCTTGTTTATCAGCAATGACAATTTTACTACGGGAAGGTTTGGAATTTCGCGATCGCCGTTTAGCAGAAGCCGTAGCGTCCGACTTTTCTAATGCTACCGATGTAGCAGATTATCTGGCAGCGCGTGGTGTTCCCTTCCGAGAAGCTTATAACCTCGTAGGTAAGGTAGTGAAAACTAGTATTGCAGCTGGTAAACTTCTGAAAGATTTGAGTTTATCAGAATGGAAAGAACTGCATCCCAAATTTGAAAACGATATCTATGAAGCAATATCACCCCGTCAAGTAGTTGCGGCACGAAATAGTTACGGTGGAACGGGTTTTGAACAAGTAAATAGGGCTTTACAAGCTGCTCGTTCTGAAATTAAATAAGGGAGCAGTTAGCAGTTAATCAAGATTGAACTTTTGCAGCTTATTAGCAAATTGATAACGGTTTTTGCCTAGATGTTTCGCACGATACATCGCAGTATCCGCTTGTTTAAGTAATGTTTCTGAATTGTAAGCAGTATATGGATAAATACTGATACCGATGCTAGCGGAAATTTGAGTAGTATGACCTTCTAAACTAATTGATTCTGTGATACTTGTGAGAATTTTATCAGCAATTTTAGCAGCAACTTGTGGGTTGGGAATCCGACGTAAAATGATTGTAAATTCGTCCCCACCCAAACGGGAAACAGTATCACTACCACGCAAACAATTGTTGAGTCTTTGAGCAACTGTTACTAACAAAAGGTCCCCCATTTCATGTCCTAAAGTATCATTTACTTGCTTAAAACCATCTAAATCTAAAAATAGCAATGCAAGCAAATAATTACCGCTTTTTGCCCAAGATAAAGACTCATGAAGTTCTTCAGCAAAAGCTTTACGATTCGGTAATCCGGTAAGAGCATCATGATAAGCTATATAACGTAAATGGTCTTCTTGAAGCTTTAGTTCTTGATTAGAACGAGATAATTCATCGGCAGTACGCTTAAGTTGTTGTTCGATAAGTTTACGTTTGGTAATATCGCGAATCACCCCAACTAAGAATAAGTTACCAGCAGCATCTTTATGAAGAGAACGTTTAGTAGCTATTAAATGAAGATTACCATTAGCATCTGTAAGTTCTTCCTCGTCTTCTAATAATTTTTGAGTCCGGAAAACATACTCATCTTTTTCTTTAAAATAATCAGCTTCATTTTTAGGAAAAAAATCATAATCTAGTTGATCAATTAACTGATTTTTCGGACAGCCAATCAACTCACAGTAAGCATCATTTAAAACAATCCATTGATGTTTTTCATTTTTAACATAAATCGGGTCAGCTACTGTATTAATAACTTGTTTTAAAAATTCTCTAGAACGCTTAAATTCTTCTTGTGAATGAGCAATTTGGCCAGTAATAAAAATTACAGAAATAATATAAGTTATTAGTGCAGGAACAAGTGGTATCCACCAACCATTTAAAAAGAACAAATAAGCACTAACTGTTAATAAAAAGCTGAAAACTAATATTAATACTAAATTAGTACTTGAACTTGTAATTCTCCATCTAGTTATTGCCCCTACATAAGCCCAAATTCCAATCCATAAACATTCCATAGGTTCAGCCCATACTTTAAGTAATTTCCTTCCTTCGAGAGCTGCGGAAATAATTTCATGGGTAAAATAAGCTTGTAATTCTACACCAGGTACAGACTGTGGTTGTTTACTTCTAAAACTACTAGAGTATGGAGTTAGTTTTAAATCCTGTAAACTGGGTGCAGTAGAACCAATTAGCACGATACGATCTTCAATCCAACTTCTCGGTACCTCTCCATTTAATACTTTTGTTAAAGATATTTTACGAAAACCATAAGATTTATTCTCACAGCTTTCTTGACAAGCAGGTTTAGGAAAATTAGATAAAAATTGATAACCACCATCATCAGCTTTGACATAGCCGCCGTGATTATGCTGAAATCTAGTAAATGTAGCTTTACCTAATTGTAAATAGTTAGAATTTTTTGCTCTTTTAGGTGTAATACCCTCAGATTTTAAATACAGTCGTGCCAATTTTAAAGCAAAGCTTTCATATGGATTATTATCAATATGTAAATATAGCAAACCGCGACGCACTTTACCGTCACTATCCACTACTACATTATTAAAACCTACTTGGTTTTTTTGGCTTAATATAGATGGTGGACGAACACGGTGATTTGGATTATCTGATAGTAGTTCAATCCCAACTAAATTAGGTGTTGATTTAAATATTTTTTCCAGATATTCACTACCAGGTGATACTGCTAAATCTCTATAAATATTTAAACCAATTGCACGAGGTTGATCAGCTTTTATTCTTTCTAATAACTCAGCTATTTTACCATCAGAAACTGGCCAAGAACCTAATTCTTGTAAAGAAGCTTCATCTATAGCCACTATGGTAATCCGCTCTTGATATCTTTCAATTGGACGCAATTGAAAAAACTGGTCTAAAGCAGTCCATTCTGAAGATTGTAACAGCCCTAACCCGCGCAATAGAAGCACACAAAGTACCACAATAGAAGCGGTTATTAATTCTCTGTGTCTTCTGAAAAGTTTTTTTTGCAGAGCAAAAATAGATTTTTGTAAATCTTTGCTTAGCTTTTTTCTTGTTCCCATTACCTAATCGGGAGAAAAATTTTCAAAGGAATCATTTGCGTTCATAGTCGTAATACTTGGAGGATACTAACTATACTTTGTATTTAGATATTTTGGTAAAACTCAAGCAGGTATCTTGATACAATTCATTTTTTACTAAAATCCTCAAAAATCTGCTGAATATGTATAGTTCTCTGGATAAACTTAAGTAGGTCAATGATTAAATCTATGAAGTAACAAGAGATTTTCCTAGTAACTAAGTAACTATAATTACCTCCTTAGTACAAGTACTGATGTTACATAATAAAAGGGTACTTACAGAAACATACTATCGGCAAGTGCTAAATATTAAGTTATTGATGTTTGTATGTAAATTTTAGTTTCCCTTTACCATCTAGCTGTAGGCGAATCATTTATGTAAGCTTGTAAAAAATTTTATTTTCTAATTAAATGTGAATTATTCACAAATATGATTTTTATTACTATGTTAGTGGGCTTTACAAAGAATTTTTGCTTGTCGATGTTTAAGTACTTTAACTGATACAACAGAATATATAAATATTATTTTTATACATTTTATTTTAATTGTCTTTGTAAAAACAAAATTTGGTCACTGCTTTTACAATCGCTTATTGAGCGATTAACCCAATCGTGAGAAGTCGTTTTTTTCTGCCTGATAACATCCCCCCCAGGGGTAGTCAGATTAACCAAAGCGCAATAGAAACAGATATCAAAAATAAAAAAGCCAACAGAAGTAGATACCTCTGTTGACTTTTTGAGTTTTATGACGACAAATTGGAATTTGTCCAACTGTCTTAACGATTTAGATAATACTTGAAATTAGTCGGACCTTGATAATCAGAAGCTTTGGCTAATGCTTGAAGATTTTGCGCTCCTCTATAGGTTTGATCTTTAATCTTCCAAGTGGGATAACTTTCAATACCAGCTGCTTTACACTCTGGTTTTGAATTGTTGGGATTATCCGCAGGAGCGCAATCTATATGAGGTACTTCTTTGTAAGCTTCCTTACCAAACAATAGCTTTTGATCGTGACAATGAGGACACCACCAAGCAATATATTCCATAGCTCCAATTTCTTTCAGATGGCGAGCTAAGGCTATTTCTGCTTCTCCAGAAGTGGTAGTAATTTCCCAACCAACTCCCGGTATTGGATTTGATTGAGGAACAAAGCTAATTGCTCCACCTTTACTAAGATCAGTTTCAGCCGCAGTTCCATTAGGGCTGACACCAGCATAAACACCTAATGTCCCAATCAGCGTTACCATTCCGACAATAATTGCAGTAAAGAAAATTTGCCCTATATCTTCCCAACTACGACCAATAATAGTTAATACCAGCATCGTTAAAGAAAATAGAGCCGATGCTATACAGTAAGGACAAACTGTTTTGATTTGGCTGAATAAAACATACATTAAATAGCTGCTGAAAACCGTCATGGAAATTGAGCCTATCAGCAAAAACATCCATGTTAAGTTTTCTAACTTCTGACGTTGTTCTTTATTTTCTCCACTTTTAAAAACTAAAGGTGCTAGAGCAAATACCAGCATACTAAAATATGCCAGAAACCCGAACAAAGCTAGTGGTTGTCCGAAAATTGTAGCCCAAGGACTAGAAAGAACACTGTTACATCCAGCAACAGAACCTCCAGCCGCAGCAGAAGCGGTACAAGCGACCTCTTCTCCTCTTAATTTGACGATGGTCAGATAACCAGTCACTAAAGCACCACAGGAAGCGATTCCTGCGATGAGCAAACGCGAGAAGCGATGAATCCAAGGAGTAGAACGACGACGAATCATAAGCTAAAACATTATTAATTGGAAGTAGTAAATCGGAAATAGGGAATAAACTAGGATGTTATAAGTACTTAAGCAAAATTATTTATATAATTACTACTCAGTTATATTACTGTTCCCTTTTGCCTATTCCCTATTCCCTGCCTAAAAGAAATGTCTAATTAATGAAGGCATAGGTACTTATTTTGTATTTGTATAACACCAGTAATTAAAACCTGATATCTCATACATAGCTTAATTTAGTTAAAACTAACGGATGGTGCAAGAAGCGAAATTAATTTTAGGCTAATTGCAATCAAAACAAGTAAGTATGACGATAATTCAGGCAATACAATATTATTGTGTTAGTTATTGAATGACCATTACTAAACACTACAATTGCTAACCACTACAATTCCCAATTTCCGTGATTAAGAATGTAGCTTCACTGAAGAAATTGATTCGGTTTGACCGTTGGAATTAAAATTGAGCCGAGCAGCTTCTACAAACTGGCTGACACGGATTGGATCTATAGTTTGGTCGCGATTCCCGTGACGTTTCAAAGAACTCGAAACAATTACACCATCCGCAGCTTGCATTAGTGTAGCAATATTATCCCAACTCGCCCCACTACCAACAAATACCGGAGTCCCTTGGGCTGCTCTCGATGCTAATTCCAAATCTTCCGGATTAGGAGGATTACCTGTAGCCCAACCCGATAAAATCACTCCATCGGCTAATCCCCGCTCAATTGTATCTTGAACCGCATTCGTTAAATTAACCGAACTCAATGGACGGGCGTGCTTCACTAACACATCCGCAAGAATTTTCACATCACAGCCTAATTCTCGCCGATATCTCAACAATTGATGCGCTTCTCCTTCAATTAATCCTTGGTCTGTTGCCATTACCCCCGTTAGTACGTTAACCCGGATAAATTGAGCTTGAGTACAACTTGCGATCGCGATCGCACTTCTGGCATCATTTCGTAGGACATTCAAGCCAATGGGTACGGTGACAAGATTTTGTATCCGCCCGACTACAATAGTCATGGCACTGACAATCGCCGGGTCTACCTGATTTTTAGTAAACGGCGCATCAAAAAAATTTTCGACAATAATACCATCAATTCCCCCGCTAGCCAGGGCAACTGCTTCTTGTTCGGCACGGTCAATTATCGCTTTGAGACTACCTCCCCAGCGCGGTGATGTCGGCAGTGGTAACAGATGAACCACACCAATAATTGGTCTTTGTGTTTTAAATAACTGATATAGATCCACGTCTTTTTCTTTTAGGGACTTTGTGTGGTTTCCCGACTTGAAGGTAAATGGCACCTTTGTTTATCCTTAGTAAAGCAACATTGGTTGCTACAACCGATATTCTCGTGTATCCTGTTTGACTGGTAGGAGATAAAAAATACCGTGCTTACAGTCTAGTGCGGGAATCAACCAGCATCGTGAGCGATTTTTACCCAAGTCAAAAACACATGAGGACTATTTTACCTGGATTACCGTCATCTCTTGACTGAGGATAAACAAATTTCCTTAAGGCTGAATGTGAAAAATATAAAAGACCTCCTCCAATAGATGTAAATTGACACCAAAAATTTCCTAAGATATGTTAAGATAAAAACTGATACGAGAGGAGTCTGCCGCTCAAATTCCTGCGGCTTGCAGCTTTACCTGGAATAAGGTATAGTCTGCCACAGATACAGGCAATCGTTCGGGAAAATGCCAAAGCGTAACTCAGCCTGCGATTTCCTTTAGGGTAGCGACTTCTCTACAAAAGCCGATGTCAGTCGGCTGCTTCCTAACGAGCAAATGAGCGTGTTGTTTACGGACTTTGGTGATGTAAAAGACCAGAAATTAAACATATGTATGTAAATAAAGCGAAATAGACTCGATTACAGATTTAAAAACTGTTTTACGTCTATGGGGAAAAAATAAATTTTAAGTAAGGTAGAAATGATATTTTACCTACTGTGGGTGTATATTACTTGAAAATAGAAACCTTTAACTCGAATAACTCGAAACAGCAAAATATCTTTTATAATATGGGTGATAAGCCAACAATTGCAATTTCTCACCTAGGCTGCGAGAAAAATAGAATTGATACAGAGCATATGCTCGGTCTGCTTGTAGAAGCGGGTTACGGCGTAGATTGTAATGAAGAATTAGCAGATTACGTTATTGTCAATACTTGTAGTTTTATCGCAGCAGCGCGAGAAGAATCTGTTAAAACTTTAGTAGAATTAGCAGAAGCTGATAAGAAGATAGTGATAACTGGCTGCATGGCGCAGCATTTTCAAGAGCAATTACTAGAAGAGTTGCCAGAAGCAGTAGCAGTAGTAGGTACGGGCGATTACGATCAAATCGTAAATGTAATTGAGCGAACTCAGCTTGGCGAACGTGTCAAGCTAGTAAGTGCCGAGCCTACCTTTATTGCCGATGAAACAACGCCTCGCTATCGGACGACTTCAGAAGGTGTAGCTTACTTAAGAGTCGCGGAAGGGTGCGATTATCGTTGTGCATTTTGTATAATTCCTCATCTACGAGGGAAGCAACGTTCGCGTACTATTGAATCAATTGTCGCAGAAGCAGAGCATTTGGCATCTCAAGGAGTAAGGGAGATCATATTAATTTCCCAAATTACGACAAATTACGGTATAGATATTTACAAGAAACCGCAGTTGGCAGAATTGCTTCGCGCTCTGGGTAAAGTAGATATACCGTGGATCAGAATGCACTATGCTTATCCAACGGGACTAACCCCAGACGTGATTGCGGCGATAAAAGAAACACCAAATGTGTTGCCTTACTTAGATTTACCATTACAACATTCCCATCCTGAAATTCTTCGCACTATGAATCGTCCCTGGCAAGGACAGGTGAACGATGCAGTCATCGAGCGCATAAAAGAAGCGTTACCGAATGCAGTGCTGCGAACAACCTTCATTGTGGGTTTTCCTGGGGAGACAGACGAGCATTTTAATCATCTGTGTGAGTTTGTCGAACGTCATGAGTTTGATCATGTGGGTGTTTTCACTTTTTCACCGGAGGAAGGAACAGAAGCGTACAAATTACCAGAGCAACTACCGCAACAAATAATGGATCAGCGGCGAGATGCACTAATGGAAATTCAGCAGCCAATTTCTTGGAAAAAAAACCAGCTTGAGGTTGGCAAAGTAGTGGATGTGTTAATTGAGCAAGAAAACCCAATTACGAAAGAGCTAATAGGTCGTTCTGGTAGATTTGCGCCGGAGGTAGACGGACAAGTATATGTTCGTGGAGAAGCCCGCTTAGGGGCGATAGTGCCGGTAAAAATACACAAGGCTGACGCATACGACTTATACGGTAAATTTGTTTAAATTTGACTTGCCGACGTTGGCTAAGCCGACAAAATTAATTAACTCAAATATTGATCGATTGAAAATTAAACTTAAAACATAGGAGAATTGATGAGTCTTACATTTGAAGATTTAGGAATTTCAGAACAGCGTCTTGCACAATTAGAAAAACTCGGTTTTACAACACCGACTAATATTCAAGAACAAGCAATTCCTCAACTTTTATCAGGTCGCGACGTAGTAGGTCAATCCCAGACGGGAACTGGTAAAACCGCAGCATTTTCCCTGCCAATTTTAGAGCGGATAGATGCTAATGAAAAAGCAGTACAGGCGATAGTTTTAGCTCCAACTCGTGAACTTGCAATGCAGGTTCACAGTGCGATTGCCGAATTTGTTGGTACTCAAAAATTGAAAGTTGTGGCAATCTATGGTGGTCAGTCAATCGACCGTCAAATGATGCAGTTAAAGCGTGGTGTTCATGTTGTAGTCGGTACACCAGGACGAGTGATTGATTTGTTGGATAGAGGTTGTTTGAAGCTCGACCATGTAAAGTGGTTTGTATTGGATGAAGCCGATGAAATGCTGAGCATGGGCTTTATTGATGATGTAGAGAAAATCCTTTCTAAAGCACCAAAAGAGCGCCAGACAGCTTTATTCTCGGCGACAATGCCCCCTTCAATTCGCCAGTTGGTGAATAAGTTTTTAAACGATCCCGTAACAGTAACGGTTCAACAACCAAAAGCAGCTCCCAATAAAATTAATCAGGTAGCTTACTTAATACCGCGTCACTGGACAAAAGCCAGAGCTTTACAGCCGATTTTGGAGATGGAAGATCCAGAGACCGCATTAATCTTCGTGCGTACTCGACGTACCGCAGCAGAATTAACCAATCAGTTACAGTCAGCTGGTCACAGTGTTGATGAATACCACGGTGATTTGTCTCAACAAGCACGAGAAAGATTGTTAGGACGTTTCCGTAATCGTCAAGTTCGTTGGGTAGTAGCAACTGATATTGCTGCAAGGGGTTTAGATGTTGATGAACTTTCTCATGTAATCAACTTTGATTTACCCGATAGTGTAGAAACTTATGTTCATCGTATTGGTCGTACTGGTAGGGCTGGTAAAGAAGGAACCGCGATTTCATTAGTACAACCCTTCGAACGACGCAAACAGCAAGTTATCGAACGTCATAACCGGCAGAATTGGCAAATGTTGCCTATTCCTACCCGCGCTCAAATTGAAGCACGACAGTTGGAAAAACTGCAACTTCAGGTTAAAGAAGCTTTGAGTGGTGAACGTTTGGCTTCGTTTTTACCGATAGTACGGGAACTAAGCGAAGAATATGATGCTCACGCGATCGCAGCAGCAGCCTTACAAATTGCTTACGATCAAACCCGTCCGGATTGGTTAAAAGCAGACAGTATTCCCGAAGAAGAAGAGAGCTATTCTTCTTCAGGTAAACCCAGACTGCGTTCTTCTTCACCACGTCGTTCTTCAGGAGATAAAAACCGCCGTTGGGTGCAATCGGAAGGTAACAATAGAGATGGAAATGGTGGAAAGCGTGGTAGTGGAACTCCCAAACCCAAACTTAAAACAAACCATCGAGAAACTTCTTCCGTACATCAGAATCAATAGAATCAATTCGGTTCTACTACCGCAAAAGAATCGGTATTCTCTTAAGTACTAAATTGGTTTTGTTTTAGAAATAATCTCTACTAGTTAGTAAATTTCAAATTTAATTTAGAACAACTTTACTGGTAGAGAAATCAAATTTCCATCAATCAGCAAGTAACTGGTTCCAATGCAAGTTTCATGCTTCCGAATCTGGAAGAAGAAAGTTAAAAAAATAGCAATGGAGCCAGTAGTTATTTTAGATTTTGGATTTTAGATTTTGGATTAGTTAGGAGTTAGGAGTTAGGAGTTAGGAGTTAGGAGTTAGGAGTTAGTACAACCGGAGTTAGTTATTACACCTTTAACCTAATTAATTCAGCCAAAGACGACTAACTTGATCTAACTGAGCAATTTCATCATCGCTTAATTTCCAATTCAAAGCACCAGCATTTTGTTTAACTTGTTCTGCTGTTTTGACTCCAGAAATGGGAATTACATTACCTTGAGCAATTAGCCAATTGAGAGCTACTTGTGCGGGAGTACGATTGTATTTTTCGCCAATTGTTCGTAATAATGATATAACTGGTTCAATTTTTTGTAAGTTGTCTTTGCTAAATCGCGGGTCTATTTTTCTGGCACCAGTCGGATTTATATTACTATCAATCCCATATTTACCTGTAAGTAATCCTTGAGCCAAAGGACTATATGCCAAAATTGTGATACCTAATTGTTTTGCTGTGCTAATAATTCCTTGGGTTTCAACTTGACGAGTTAATAAAGAATAACGCACCTGATTAACTGCTAAAGATATACCGCGACGAGCTAAAATTTGGTGTGCTTCTTGCATTTGACTTTGGGAATAATTACTCACACCAATTGCTTTAATTCTACCTTTTTCCACCTCAGTTGCTAAAGCATTCATCAATGTTTCTTGGCTCATAAAAAAAGCAAAAGGCCAATGTACTTGATACAATGCAACTTGTTCTAATTGGAGACGCTTCAGGCTTTCGGTTAATGCATCGCTAACAGATTGAGCCGAAAATCGCCAAGGTAAAGGACCAAACTTAGTGGCAATTTGCACCTGTTTATCCGTTTTTTTGATAAACTTTCCCAGCAATTCTTCAGAAAGTCCTAACCCGTAGACTTCCGCAGTATCAAAAAACGTAATACCCGCTTCAATTGCAGCATTAAAAGCTTGTTCTACTTGTTCTGAACCATAATCATTGCCATAACTCCAAAACAGTTTATCACCCCAAGCCCAAGTACCAAGACACAAAGGTGTGACTGATACCGCAGTTTGTCCTAATGTGATGCTTTCCACTGTTAATTAAATATTTTGATAATTTTGATAATTTTGATAATACAGGAATCCTAATTAAATATTGAAAAAAACAGTACACTTAACTGTTCCCTAGTCCTTACAACTTATTCAAAAATCAAACCGGATTCCTATACTTTATATTTAAGTGTAGCGCTGTTAATGATATTGAAAGCTTTATTGATCAATCGTTAGTGAGATAATAGCAAAGTAGCTACCGATTAAATTAGATAATTGTGTCAGTCTAATTGTAGTCACTTCCACTCTATTGATATTTTTACATTTAAATAGTAAATAGTTATGACAAGCAGCAATTCTCTACCCAATCCAGAATCCAACAACTCCGAAAAAATCAAATTGCTTCCCAGAATCAATATTTTAACAATGTTCCGTTTGGGTTTATTTCAAATGGGACTGGGGATTATGTCCCTGCTGACATTGGGAGTACTCAATCGAGTTATGATTGACGAACTTAAGGTGTTACCCTTGGTTGCAGCAGGTGCGATCGCCATGTACCAGTTTGTCAGCCCTGTAAGAATCTGGTTTGGTCAAATGTCCGATGCGAAACCGATTAACGGCTATCATCGTTCTGGGTATGTATGGATTGGTGCAGTTTTTTTTACTGTTCTTTCTTTTGTGGCGCTACAAGTTGTGTGGCAGTTGGGCAATAGCTTACAAGCAAATGGGTGGAATTTTCAAACCTCCGGTTGGGCTGCAATACTAGCATTAATTTTTGCACTTTACGGTTTAGCTCTCAGTGCTAGTTCTACTCCTTTTACGGCATTATTAGTAGATGTAACTGACGAAGACAACCGTTCTCAATTGATTGGGGTGGTGTGGTCAATGTTAATGGTTGGAATTGTGATTGGAGCAATTGTCAGTTCTAGATTATTAGAAACACCAGAGATTTGCGGTTCTGCTATCTTAAATTACGACCCTTCTCAAAGTGGAAAAGTAGCGAATATCTCGCAATTAAAAGCTACTATAGACCCGGTATTTATAATTATGCCAGCATTAGTTTTCGGACTATGTATTTTGGCAACATTTGGAATAGAAAAAAAATATTCTCGTTATTCTTTACGTTCGCAAGCTGTAGAAAGAGAAGACCAAATAAGTTTAAAAAAAGCATTAAAAGTTCTAACTGCTAGTCGTCAAACTGGTTTATTTTTTGGTTTTTTACTAGTATTAACTATCAGTCTTTTTATGCAAGATTCAATTTTAGAACCTTATGGTGGAGAAGTGTTTGGAATGTGTATTGCTGAAACCACTAGATTAAACATTCCTTTTGGAATTGGTACTTTAATTGGAATTGCTTCGACTGGCTTTTTATTGGTACCACGTTTAGGAAAGAAAAACACTACTAAATTTGGATGTATCAGTGCGGCACTCTGCAATGGTTTAATTATTATGGCTGGATTTAGTGGTAGCAAAACTTTGTTAATGGGTAGTTTGTTGTTCTTTGGTTTATCATCTGGAATGCTGACAGCAGGGGCTACTAGTTTGATGTTAGATTTAACCGCAGCGGAAACTGCGGGAACGTTTATTGGTGCTTGGGGATTATCTCAAGCAATGGCTAGAGGTTTAGCAACCGTACTTGGTGGAGGATTTTTAAACTTAGGGAAAATCCTGTTTGAATTACCAGTAATGGCTTATGGATTAGTGTTCTTTCTGCAAGGAATCGGAATGATTTTCGCAATTTTATTATTACAAAGAGTCAATATTAAAGAATTCCAAAAAAATGCTAAATTGGCGATTAGTTCGATATTAGAAAATGAGTTAGATTAAATTAGTTGACAGTTAACAGTTGACAGTTGACAATTGACAGTGGACAGTTGACAGTTGACAGTTTATTGAATTATTGGTAGTGGTTGCGTTTCCTTTGACCTTTGACCTTTAACCTTTAACCTTAATGAACGATTTTTGCAATAATATTTTAGAATTTTCTCAAAGTACTACTACTAGAATTGGAAAGCAGTTAATGCAAGATTTTGGTAGAGTACAAGCTGATAGTAAAGCTGATGGTAGTTTGGTAACAAAAGCGGATAAATGGGCTGACAATGAAATTCGAGATGCGATTACTACCCAATTTCCTGATCATGGTATTCTCAGCGAAGAAAATAATACGGTTTTTCCCGATCATGAATGGTGTTGGATAGTTGACCCTTTAGATGGTACTACTAACTTTACGAGGGGAATTCCTATTTGGTGTATTTCTCTAGGGTTACTCTACAAAGGTATCCCTGTATTTGGCTATGTTTACGCACCACCGACTGATGAAGCTTTTTATGGATATTGGCAAGGTGATTCTGGATTAAGTTTACCTTCAGGAGCATTTTGCAATCATCGTCCAATAAAAACCAGTGACGATAATATAAGTAAAAATCATTTTTTCAATGTATGTTCTCGCAGCACTTCGGTAATTAATTCAGATTTTCCCTGTAAAATTAGAATGCTCGGTGTTGCTAGCTATAATTTCCTTACCATCGCGACAGGAGCGGTATTAGGTGCAATTGAAGCGACACCCAAAGTCTGGGATATAGCCGGTGCTTGGGTAATTTTACAAGCTGCTGGAGGTTGTTGGATATCTTTGAAATTCCAGCCTTTTCCTTTGGTAGTGGGTGAAGATTATAGTAATAAATCTTTGCCTACATTAGCTGTAAGTAAACCGAAGTTAATTGATATTTTTAAACCTTTGGTGGATTAATTCTTATTTGTAGTTGTAGATTGGGTTACTTATTTTTTTATATAACCCAACCTAGGAAATAATCACGGATTAAAAAGGATTACACGGATTACACGGATTTTAATTCCCTATTCCCTATTCCCTATTCCCTATTCCCTATTCCCTATTCCCTATTCCCTATTCCCTATTCCCTATTCCCTATTCCCTATTCCCTATTCCCTATTCCCTATTCCCTATTCCCTATTCCCT
>Ga0209911_100158_pt1 | contig 23944 bp, 24 predicted proteins | sample FECB21metaG_FD_188301 | JGI IMG/M metagenome (GOLD analysis project Ga0209911, IMG submission 188301) | Cyanobacterial communities from the Joint Genome Institute, California, USA - FECB-21 (SPAdes) (version 2) | ecosystem: Environmental > Aquatic > Thermal springs > Hot (42-90C) > Microbial mats...
ACTCTTACCTACTTGCATTGACCCTCCTGCACACCTGAAAATCTTTTTGAGGTATTTGTGACTATTCCCATCAGATAAGTATTTTACCTGCTTATCTATGGCTTTATTAAATACCTACCCTTGAAAGTGTCCCCCCATCCCCTTGTCCCCCCATCCCCTTGTCCCCTTGTCCCCCCATCTCCCGCTAATGTACCTTTTCAGCTAAACTTAGTGTTGGTTTAGTGCATTTATAATTTCGGTATGGAAGTAGGACAAAAAGTTAAAGTAGTTCGTCTACGCGACCGTTTATCGTCTAGAAATACTGCTGGTAAGTTAGGACTCGTCGGTACCATCAAAGATTTTAAAATAACTGATGGTATGGGTGTTGGTGCAGTGGTAAAGTTTGAGGATAATTCTGCCACTTGGTTCTTTGAAGATGAACTAAAAGTAGTGCAATAGATGGAAGCGTCTAAAATAAATCTACTGTTAACTTAAAGTTAATTGTAAGGGCTGAAATTGGAATTTATAAAATGTCCCAGATATTGACCTTTTTGGGTGAAAGCAGTGCGGCACGAAGTAAAATTGCGATCGCAACTGCTAAATCCCTAGCAAATCAAGGGAAGCGGGTACTTTTAGCAACAGGTGCCGAACCCGCTTTATCCGTTATTTTGGGTGCTTCTTTAAGTCCCGATCCTCAAGAAATTGGTGCTAATTTACAAGCGGTACAGTTTCAATCTTCGGTATTGTTAGAACGCAATTGGGAAGAAGTCAAGAAACTAGAAGCAAAATATCTCAAAACACCTATTCTCAAAGACGTATACGGGCAAGAATTATCAATCTTACCTGGGATGGATGGCGCTTTGGCACTCAATGCTATCCGCGAATATTTTGAAAGTGGTAAATATGACGCTATTGTTTACAACGGTACGGGTGATATCAACACTCTACGAATGTTGGGAATGCCGGAATCTCTCAGTTGGTATGTGCGTCGGTTTCGACAATTGTTTCTCAACTCGGATTTAGGTAAAACAATTTCCGATTCACCTTTTATTCAACCGTTAATTTCTAGCTTTCTTAACGTTAATCCCACGGCTGATAATTTCGCTCAACCGACTAACCAAGCTAATAGTATTCTGGATAAAGGCAAACAAGTTCTTGCCAATCCCCAACAGTTTAGTGCTTTTTTGGTCACAACTGGCGACCCCATCGAAGTAGCAACAAGTCGCTATCTCTGGGGAAGCGCTCAACAAGTGGGTTTAACTATTGGTGGTGTTATTGTGATTTCCTCTCAAGGTAATTCCAATCTTTCCCCAGACTTTGCTCCCTTACAAGTTACTAATATCCCAGATATTAAAGAAGGTAACTGGCAACCATTAATTGATGCTTTACCTGACTTTACCTCACTTGCACAACAAGCTCCCAGGCCGATTGAAATTGATCTGAATGCTCGTCAAGTGCGATTATTTTTACCGGGATTTGACAAAAAACAAGTCAAACTAACTCAGTATGGACCAGAAGTTACCATCGAAGCAGGAGACCAAAGGAGAAATATCTTATTACCTCCGGCTCTGAGTGGTAAACCCGTCGCAGGTGCGAAATTTCAAAATCAGTACTTGATTATTTCGTTTTAAGGGAGTGAGGAGTGAGGAATTAGGAGTTAGGAGTTAGGAATTAGGAGTTAGGAGTTAGGAGTGAGGAGTTAGGAATTAGGAATTAGGAGTTAGGAATTAGGAGTTAAAAATTTTTCTCCCCCCATCTCCCCATCCCCATCCCGAAAGTCCCCCCTCTCCCCATCCCTTTCAAGGGTAGGTTTTTTTAGATTAAGCTTATTTTTTTGGTTTTAGAACTAAAATCATTGGCTATAACCTTGAAATTACGTTTAACTCTTGAGAAAATTCTCAACTATTTATCTAAAACCTAAATACCTACCCTTGAAAGTCTCCCCATCCCCCCTCTTCCCTCTTCCCTCTTCCCTCTTCCCTCTTCCCTCTTCCCTCTTCCCTCTTCCCTCTTCCCTATTCCCTATTCCCTATTCCCTCTTCCCTCTTCCCTATTCCCTCTTCCCTCTTCCCTCTTCCCCATCCCCCCCAACCCAATATTTAAAAATGTCTGAATCAACTCAATCAAAATCAGAAGCTGCAAGTCGCAGCGCTAAAACCAGACAGTTACTAGGAATGAAGGGTGCTGCTGCTGGTGAAACCTCAATTTGGAAGATTCGTTTGCAGTTAATGAAGCCGATTACCTGGATTCCCTTGATTTGGGGTGTTGTTTGCGGTGCGGCTTCTTCGGGTAACTACACTTGGCAGACGGAAAATGTTCTCAAATCAGCGGCTTGTATGTTGCTTGCAGGACCAATTTTAGCCGGTTATACCCAAACTTTAAACGAATATTACGATCGCGAAATTGATGCTGTCAACGAACCCTATCGTCCGATTCCTTCCGGTGCGATTCCTTTACCCCAGGTAATTACGCAAATTTGGGTATTATTGATTGCTGGTTTGGGTTTGGCGATCGCCTTGGATAAATGGGCGGGAAATCAATTCCCAACTATTACAGTAATTGCAGTATTAGGTGTTCTAATAGCCTATATTTATTCCGCACCACCACTTAAACTAAAGCAAAACGGTTGGTTGGGTGGTTATGCTCTCGGTGCCAGCTACATTGCCTTTCCTTGGTGTACTGGTCATGCATTATTCGGTCAACTGAATGCTCAAGTAGTAGTCTTCACTGTTGTATACAGTTTAGCTGGCTTAGGAATCGCCATCGTTAACGATTTCAAAAGCGTCGAAGGAGATAAACAGTTTGGATTAAAATCCTTACCCGTAGTCTTCGGTGTAAAAAAAGCAGCTTGGATTTGCGCGGGGATGATTGATATTTTTCAAGTGGCGATCGCCGTATATCTAATTTACCTACACCAAAATTTGTATGCAGCAATACTACTTTTATTAGTGATTCCCCAAATCACCTTTCAAGATATGTATTTCCTGCGCGACCCCTTAGAAAACGATGTAAAATATCAAGCAAGCGCTCAACCATTTCTAGTCCTAGGAATGTTAGTAGCGGGTATAGCACTCGGTCATTCCGGTATTTAACTAATAATTAGGTTATGGGGCTATAACCTCTAACCTTTAACCTTTAACCTTTGACCTTTAACCTGATAATCGTGTTTCAAATAATTTATTACATAGTTAATGCAATTCAGCCGTTTTTAGTACCTATTTGCTTTGTCACAGCTTGGACATTAATTATTCTCGTAGGCTGGAGTATGTGGAGTGCTGCACGGGATAGTGTTGCGATCGCAAAGCAAATGCATCAAATTCCCTGTTCTGGTTGTCAATATTTTACTGACGATTACCGTCTAAAATGTACCGTCAACCCTTCTATTGCGAATACTGAAGACGCAATACAATGTATGGATTATCAACCTAAAACAAATTCAATGTTGTATTAGATGATAATTTTGTTGATACCCTTCAACCAACAACCAACAACCAACAACCATCAACTATCAATTATCAACCAACAACTAATATTTAATGTTTGTCAAAAAACTGTTAGATTGCCCAGAATTTATTGCAGGTGATAATACTGTTTTAAGAGAATTACTTCACCCCGATAAACAACCTTTAGAATTAGGTTATAGCTTTGCTCATGCAACATTACCAGTAGGAAAAACGTCTCAACCGCATTCTTTAACAACTTCAGAAGTGTATTACATTCTGACTGGAAAAGGAGAAATGCATATTGATAACGAAACTCAAATTGTCGAACCCGGTGATGCTGTATATATTCCTCCTAATGCCAAGCAATTTGTTCACAATTGTGGAAACGAACCATTAGTATTTATTTGTATTGTAGACCCGGCTTGGCGTAAAGAAGACGAAACAGTTTACGAATAGTTTTTTTTATACCTATTAATAGCTAAAAGCTTAAAATTAAAATTTATCAAACCAACTTATTTACGATTTTACGATATAGTAGTGCGAGCTAGAAGCTCGCTATTTTATTAAATTACTAAATAGTAAACAATAAATTTATTCATAAAATTGTTTATTGATAACTGATAACTGTTAACTGTTAACTGATAACTGATGACTGACATATATGAAAAAATCATCTAAAATACTTGATTATCGAATTCCTAAACTGTTTGCTTTATCAGTAGGATTTTTTTTACTGTTTTCTTGTACTAGTTATGCTCAACCTAAAATAAATTCTTGTGCTACTAAATTTGTTAATAGTCAATGTGTTGATAATTTAAACCGAATTTTACCAGAACTAAAAAAAGCTCAAATTATATATCTTGGAGAAACTCACGATAGTTCTCAAGACCATGAAAATCAATTAAAAATTATTCAAGAATTATATAAAAATAATACACAAATTGCCATTGGAATGGAAATGTTTCAACGTCAATTTCAACAAGTTGTAAACCAATATATTGCAGGCAAAATTACTGAAGCAGAACTAGTTGAAAAAACTGAATATAAAACACGCTGGGGTTTTGATTGGCAACTTTACGCTCCTATTTTACGGTTTGCGAAACAAAAACAAATACCCGTTTTAGCTTTAAATACTCCTAGCGAAATTACCCGAAAAGTTGCGCGGGAAGGATTAGAAAAACTCACAAATGAAGAGAAACAATTGATTCCACCGATTACAGAACTTGATATCACTAACACAGCTTACCGTCAAATGGTATTAAAAGCTTTTCAACAACATCAAAGTGCGGGACATGGAAACAGTAGTAGTGCAGAAAGATTCTTTTTAGCTCAAGTATTATGGGATGAAACAATGGCTGATGGTATCGCCAAGTTTATTAAAGCGAACCCGAATTATCAAGTGGTTGTATTAGCAGGGCAAGGACATATTGTTTACGGTTATGGTATTCCTAGTCGTGTAGAAAGACGAATTCAAGACAATAAGAATAGTAGTAATAATAATAATAATCAATTCATTCAGCGTTCGGTTTTATTAAGCGTTCCTGATATTACTCCTGTGGATAAAAATCAGCCGATTGCTGATTTTATTTTGGAAAAATAGATAATTACATTATGCAGGATGCAACTCCAGAACAAAAAGATACATTATTTAGATTGTGTTATCAATTGACGAATATGTATATTACAATTAACTTAGTAAGAGTAGATGAACGAACAGAAGATATAATTGTATTAGCTGGGAATGATTTTGCAATAGCAATCAATCGACAGGGTAAAGCTGAGTACTTATGATTAATAAACCAGATTTTCAAGCCATGTCTACCCCTGAATTAAGAACATATGTTTTGGAACATAGGGAAGACAATGAAGCATTCTATGCTTTATCCGATAGAATTAAAGAACAAGGTAAACCGTTGAAAATAGAAGAATTGCCAGAAATTATCCAAGGTCTGCAACAACAATCACAGTCATAAATGAACAAATATTATTTGTGTAGAAAAACCCGATTTCTCTCCCACAAGTAGTTTTTAAAAGTCGGGTTTTTAGAATTATTGTCTAATGTTAGAAATATTTACTCAAAAAACCCGACTTGTGCAATGTTAACTCCGTCGAACTTATCTTAAATAAAGATAAAGCCGATTATCTTTTCATATTATTATTGAAATCAGAAGTAGTTTTTTCAGCAGTATCTCCATACATTTGACCAAAATCTTTTACAGCTTCTGCGGATTCTTTGCCAATTCTTTTAACTCTTTCAATCGGGTTATCTTCTGTTTCACGAGCTTCTTTATTCCATTCTCCTACAGTTTTAGGTCTATCAGAATCATTCTGATCAACTAAATTGCCAATTTTATTGGTCAGAGCTTGACTTTTGTTCAATTCAGCAATATTTGTAGTTAACAGTAGAAACCCTACTAAAACAACAGCAAAAAAACGCTTAACTTGAAGCTGTTTAAACACAGCATTGGTCAAACATACTGCTTTGTTAATTATATTTTTCATTAGAAAACTCCGTTGGTTAATTTAGCTATCCTGAATACAAATCAAGATTACATATAAATCCATTAATCGTTCCTCTAACAGAAGTTATAGTTTAGTTGCACGTAAGATAGATTTATAGTCATGATTATGTTTAAATATTATTTTTTTTCAAGCAAATCCATTCATCCTCTACTACAGCCGTAACACCTCCGGGGAATGGATCAGTTTGGCAGCGGTTTGGTGCTGTAATCAAAGCTAGCAATTTTTCAATATGCTCGAAGTTCGGAGCGTTGGACATTATTTGTTGTAAAATTTGGCGTATCGCTCGACGTTGCAAGGCTAATGGTGCTTTTTGCAATATTTGACGATTCAAGCGTAAAAGGGTGAAGGAATTCTCTGACTCGTCAGTTTGAACTTCGATTTTTTGGCGCAATTCATCGGCTGCTTGCTCTAAATATTCTACTTCGGCTTGTAAAAGTTCTGCTGTTTGAGCTAAATTTAACTCTACTTTTGGGTTGAATTTTTCTTGTAAATATGGTACTAATTCCTGACGAATACGATTGCGAGCATATTTCAAATCAATATTTGTGGAATCTAACCAAATTTGTAATTGAAAATCTTGACAAAATTTACCTGTTTGGCTACGAGTTACTTCTAAAAGCGGACGTACCAGCGTAATTTGATTTAATAAGGGACGCTGCCAAGTTAAAGCTTGTAAACCATCTGCACCGCTACCGCGAATCAAATTATAAAGCAAAGTTTCCGCTCTATCGCTTGCTGTGTGTCCTGTAATTATGCACTGATAATTATTTGCAAAGGCGATCGCGCTAAAAACTTGATAGCGCCAATTTCTAGCTGCTGCTTCACTTTTCAAAGGTTGGGAAGCTGTCTCTAAGTAAAAAGGTATACCCCATTTCGCGGCAAGTTGTTCGACATATTTAGCGTTTGCTTGGGAATCGTCGCGCCATTTGTGGTCACAATGAACAATACCAAGATACCAACCCCATTTAGGTTGTAAATCTAACATCATCTGAGTTAAACACAGAGAATCTTGTCCGCCGGAAACTGCAATTAACAACCTTTGATTGCGCTTCAACAAATGTCGCGAACGTATAGTACGATGTACCTTTGCGTGTAGGAAAGTCCACACAGGAATTTTGGATTCTAGATCGAACTTTTGAATTATATATTAATTAATTGTTTAAATAGAAGTCGGGTTTCGTAAGAGTTACCCGACTTCTTGACCATAACGGGGTATATTTTTTCATGCAGCTTCATATAAAAATAGTAGAAGAGCATCTTGCTGCTTATATCAAGTGCGGATGATTAGTTATTATTCCCATTTCCCCGTTCTCTTTCTTGTAAGTGCTTAAGCGGACATGATATTAGCTTAGTAGAAAAGGAACATCTCTCCGTTTCCTTTTGCTTATAAGCCAATAATTATAAACCAAAGTGACTGATCAAACCAGCAAGTTCCATGAGGTAATCCCAAGTTTGAGAACCAATCACCCCATCTACTACTAATTGTTTATCGTTTTGAAAAGATTTAACTGCTGCTTGAGTTTGATACCCAAATACACCATCAATTTTGTCAAAGTAGTAGCCATCAAAGCCCAAAGTTTCCCGAATAAAGGGAGAAAATTTGAGAAGGCTTTGGACTTTAGCAACATCATCGCAGTGACTACCACGATACAGCAAAGGTAAATCAGGACGCTGACCAATGTAAAGTGCTTCCCAGGTAACGACTCCAACAATACCATCTTGCTTTAAAAAGGTACGATATTGAAATATTTCGACTGCTAATAAAGTAATTTCGCCGAACACACCATCAATAACAAGACTTTGTACGTCAGGTACTCTCTTGATTAAGAATTTTTGCAATTGCTTTACATAGTCTCCAGTAGCACCAAATTTTAAGGTAGGTTGTTTAATTTGAACCGAACTTTGAAGCATAAATCTCTCCATATCATTCTTTTCTGTCATAGACATCAAGGTGATAGTTAAAGATTCCGTAGATCAAGCGGGTACACAAAGGAATACTTTTGATAATTGTGAGTAAATATACTTTTTTGAATGTATCGCTAAAATTGGCAAGTTAATCAAGAAACCCAGATTATTTTGATAAATTTCTCAACAAAATGCTGTGAATCAAATTTAATCAACACGTAATTTTTATATTTGACTAGTATGCACTTTATACTCAGTGAGTATAATTATTGATAGACATTATTAAACATTCCTCGCATCACACTTATTCTAAAGTTCTCTTTCTGTCAAAAGATAAGAGGACTTTTATTTTTGTTTAAGGATTGCAATATATACATTGAGACGGATCTGCGAACTCTTTACCATCGGGGAATAATTTTTCTTTAATAAAGCCACACTTTTGACATTTATAAATTGCAGCATGAGTTAAAGTAGTTGGATTATTGCACCATTCACAAGGTAATCCAGGGATGCGTTTAATAATATCAAAACCTGGTGTTAAACATTTTGGACACAGACAATTAATTTTTTGTAACAGGTTATAAGTAGCTTTTTCGATATTTTTCATTCGTGTGGGATTGTACATTGCTCGCATATCAGTTTCGAGATGTACTGTACCATTTGGTGATTTTGTTAAAGTATGATTTATGGCTTCAAGTAATTCTTTTTCTGTAGTGATTCCTTTAATTATCTCGTCGCTATTTTGGGGATTGTCGTTGAACATGACAATCAAACCATGTTCGGGAAAACCGACTTTTTCGGCGAATTCAAATGCTTGTTTGATATCTGTAATTTTTGCATGATTATAATTAGTATCTGTAGATGATTCTTCTCCAATAATTTCTAAATTGTTTTCTCTATCAATGAAAATAATAACTTCTCGATTGCATGAAATATAAGGAAAATCAGGGTGAGGAACAAAACTACCTTCGCTAGCAATTCCCAAACTTTCACCAGTTAATAACAGTACTTTTTGTACTTTCAATCTTGCAGCTTCTATTTGACTACCGGCACGCTCTATTTCTCTTGTAAAAGAACCAAATTTGTCAGTATTAAAATTTTGGGGTACCGTTACCTGAATACCCAATTCTCTTTCTAAAACTGGAGCGATAACTCTCTCCTTTCGATGCATGGTAGCTAGTACCGCAACTCGGTTACGAAATAATGTATGACTATCCATAAACACAGTTTATTAAGTCAGTTACAAATCAATATGATACATCCAAATTTAAGCAAGCTGTAGTAGATGCCTGCGCTCATACCCTTTTAGTATAATTAAGTATGAATATAGCGGTTTTACGTTGAGTAAGAACACTGTACTCATCAAGGTATCGGCTACGGTGTACACAATTAATGTAATCGATTACTAGTACTTGACCACATTAATAAGGTAGTGCGAGCATCTTGCTCGCTAGCTGCAAGCCGAAAAACTCGCTACATACCACCAGGGAGCGAGACGCTCCCACTACCAATAAATTACCCCTTAAAATTAACGTGGCGGATTACTAGTACTTGACCACATTAATTCTGATGGGTTTGTAGCTCCGGGATTTATTCCTCAAATCAAGGGCTAAAGCCCTTACTACAAACTATAAAAATTAATGGGACAAACCATTAGTCTAAGAGCCTTCCATACTGGATTACCATACTCTGGATGGTAACAAGCAATCCAAAATTTCAAATTTCAAATTTCAAATCCTCTAGGCTTGCTGTTGAGGAACTTGAGAAATTTCTGCCGACAACTTTTCTTGATCTTGACGACGTTTTTTAGCATAAAGCTGAATGGTTACAGCCGTTGCAATAATTAACCCAAAAATCCCCCAAGCCGTAATATCCGTGGGTAGATTATTTTTAAACACCGCTAACAACACAATTACAATCAACATAATTGTAGGTGCTTCATTCAAAGCCCGTAGCTGCTGACTACCCCATTTACATTCATCTGCTGCTAGTTGTTTCATTAAACGCTTACAGTAGTGATGATAACCGATTAACAGCACCACAAAAGCCAGTTTTACGTGTAACCAAGGTTGTTTGAGAACTTCCGGTTCCGTTGATAGCAAACCGATCGCCATGGCGATTGTTACTAACATTCCTGGTGTGGTAATAATGCTGTAGAGGCGTTTTTCCATAATTTGATATTGATTTTTCAATATCGTGCGTGCGGGTTCGGGTTCCTGTTCTGCTTCTACGTGATAGATAAACAAACGTACTAAGTAGAATAGCCCAGCAAACCAAACTACTATACCGACAAGATGAAATGCTTTAAACCAGGAATAAGCCATGAATCGTGACCTTTCTAAACTTTTTTTAAAAGGGGCGATATTAATCAGGTTACGACAAAAAGTTCTTAAACAACTGTTGATCAAGAATTACTTAATCAAGAAATACTAACTTTAATCTTGCCTGGATTAACTTTGAGATAATGTGTTTTTTTGTTTAGATATCTCATCTTACCACTGGCTGCCTGCTATTTTTTTCACAAACGACAGTTATATTTCTTAACATAAAATTCATACTGATGATTTAATATTTTCTTTATAAATTCACTCTTAAAGAAGTGAATCTTGAACGATGGTGTCATAGTATAAAACGTAAGAGTACTGCTCAGGGGTTAATATTTATCGATAGTACTCAATTAAATCAAGAACTAAATTTAAAAATGCTTGCGGGGTGTAAGGTCTATGCCCTTTAAAATCCTTGTAGTGGATGATGATTTAGGTACTCGTTTGTCTATTAGCGACTATCTAGAATTATCTGGCTACAAAGTAATGACGGCAAATGATGGCCAAGAAGGTTTGATGATGGTGAATAAACATCATCCTGACTTGATTGTCACCGATATTATCATGCCGCGAATGAATGGGTACGAATTAGTGCGTCAGGTACGACAAAAAACTCAGTTTCGTTTGTTACCTGTAATTTTGTTAACAGCCAGAACCCAGACACAAGAAAGAATTTTGGGTTATCAATCGGGGTGCGATTTATATTTACCCAAGCCTTTTGAACTTGAAGAGTTAGCAGCTGCGATCGACAATCTTTTAGAACGAAGCCGAATTATTCAATCTGAGTATCAATTATCCTTACAAGAAAATTCCAACAAAGCAGAACGTAGCAGTGAAACAGGTTTTTCCGATGGTCAAACAACTAAATTATATGAATCTTTGACCACTAGGGAACAAGAAGTTTTAGAACTTTTAACCCATGGACTTTCTAATGCTGAAATTGGCGATCGCCTTCACCTGAGTCCTCGAACTGTGGAAAAATATGTTAGTAGCTTGTTAAGAAAAACTAATACTAGTAATCGAGCCGAACTAGTACGTTTTGCAATGGAGCATCATTTGGTCGAATAATGCTAGTTGATGGTGGTTAGTTGATTGTTGATTGTTGATGGTTGATTGTTGATTGTTGATGGTTGATGGTTGATAGTTGATGGTGGATAGTGGTTAGTTGATAACTGATAAGCTCTCATTCCGTTTAATTTGTATATTCAAATTTTATTAAAGTTTTGTAGTGCGGGCATCCTGCCCGCTAGAAAAATACAAATAAAATGCGCGACAACTTGACTGATAACTGTTAACTGATAACTGATAACTGATAACTGTTAACTGATAACTGTTAACTGTTAACTGATAACTGTTAACTGATAACTGTTAACTGATAACTGATAACTTCTAATTTGCGTTTGCTTGAGTAGAGGATGAATTTAGGTGATTTGTGTGATTTTGACGTAATGGTTTCCAGTAGCTAGCAATTAAACCAACCATTAACCACCATAGGGTATTGATCTGGGGACGATACCATACAGTATCAACAAAACCCTGACTGAGCATACCCACTAAAGCCGCAATTCCTGCAATTAACCACAAACCTTGTGCATTTCGTTCTAACATCAACCGTCGTAGCTGCAATAAACCAGAATTAAACGTAACAACTAGCAGCCAAATAAAACAAACAAAACCGATTAAACCAGTTTCAACCGCAACTTCTAAAAAAATTGAATAAGCACTTAAAGCGGTAAAATTAGGACGTTGATAAAGAGGATAAACTTGATTAAATGCATTGTTACCTGGACCAATACCAATTAGTGGGTGGTCTTTAATCATTTCAATCACAGCCATCCAAACATTAATCCGGAAGTTATTGCTGCTATCACCTCTGCCGGCAAAAATACTTAAAACCCTTTCCCGCACTGGTGGGACAAATAATATTGCCAGAATAAATACTGTTGCTAAACTTCCTAAAAGAATTGGCATCGACCAAGTACGCCAGAAAGGAGGCATATCGATACTCCACCAATACAGTAATAATACGAATAATACTAAAAATGATACTACTAAACCAATCCAACCACCACGACTAAAAGTTAGAACTAAACAAGCACCATTGACAATAAACATCGTAAGTGCTAAGGCTTTGGTAAAACCGCTACGCCATGCAAAAATGGCGATAAAGCTCAAAATTACCGCAGGAATCAGATACCCAGCAAGTAAATTCGGATTACCTAAATAGCTGTATACCCTTGTAGTTTTAGATAAAGGCGATGTTGGATCTACCCAAGTTGCTAGGGCTTTAGCACCAAAAAACCACTGTCGCAGTCCGTTGACGCTGACAATTAAAGATATATGTAGATAAACGGTAATTAACCAAGAACGAATGCGAGGAGATTTGAGCAATCTAGCACAAAGAGCAAACAGCAGTAAATATAAAGTTAACTTTGTCCAGCCTGTAAATGCCGCTTTTTTAACTGGTGATAGTGATGTTGCGACAGTAGCAATTCCCCAGTATAGGAGAATCAGCAAATGTATCGGTGTCATCCCCGTAGTGTTATCAGATGCCGGTTCATCCGCTAAAGTTAGCAACAACCAAAATCCGACACAAGCTACAAGTAGTAAACCAATTAATCCGTTAGAAACAAAAGGAGCCAGAATATATACAAGGCTTAATAACACAACTGCGATCGCGTCACCCCATTGAAGTAGAATGCTAGTCTGCCGCCATTCGCTTAACAGTCCGACTACAAGACGATGCAAGTAGCTAGTAGTAATGTATTGTTTTAGGGGAAGGGAAGATAAAGTTAATTGTTGCCAAAAGAAATCCATACAGAGAAAACCTGATTTAATTAGCATCGAGCGAAAACCTGGACTAATGATAATGTGCTTAGTCCAAAAAAGGTAACAACGTAGATTGCATTTGAGAAAATAATTGTTAATCTTCCCAATATTGCTGGTGAGGTAATAGTTTTTTATAGTTTTGTACATAACTATTACCGCTTACCCATCACTCATCAGAAATTACCAATAATCCGCAAATTTTTTCGTTGATACTAATTAATGATGAATGTCAGAAGGTAAATTCATTATACATCTGTCACAGCTTCTGAATTGCCCGCCTCTATCGGCAAACAAAGCACGTAGCGGTATCCCGATTCTGTTGAACCTTGAATTGTGATTTCGCCTCCGTGTAACTCTGCTAACTGACAGCTAAGTAATAAACCCAAGGTTTCGCGAGACACCCCACCAGATTGCGATCGACTTTCAACTTCGGATGAATCAACAGTAGTTCGAGCGGAAGAAATATTCTCGGTTGTGGGAAAAATATCGCTGCGGCTCGGTAAACTGATAACTTTTTCTGAGTTTCCGACATTAGTCTTGAAAGCTGAAGTGATATCAGAAGCGAATTCCATCGAAGATATCTCCGAAAGACGAAAATAGGGATCTACTTCGGTTATTCCTTCTCCCAACCAAGGATGAGAAACCCAAATCGTCAGGTTTAGGCAATCTTCTTTATAAGAAACATGAATCCTCACAACACTACCTGTTGCCGAAAGCTGAATTACGCTAAAAATTAGATGATATAAAATTTGTCGTACTTTATCTTTATCTAATGGTAGAATCCGATTTCGTCCGGGTTCTATAGATAAACGAATATCTTGCTCACGACGAGTTGCTGCTTCTTCTAAAGTATTAATAGCTTGCTGACAAAGCATTTCAATATCGACAGGAGCTAGATTTAGTTCGGTATTGGTATCATCCATTGCTCCCAACTCAGAAATTTCATTTACTAAAGAAAGCAAATACCTACCGCTATGTTGAATAATCTCTAGATATTCTCTTTGTTTAGTTGTCAAAGGACCGTAAATTTCCCGCCCTAAAACACTAGCCATACCGAGTACTGATGTTAAGGGAGTACGTAATTCCTGAGTTAACTGTCCTAAAAGCTGTAATTTCAATTGACTGGTAAAAACCGAGTCTTGAAAAGCTGGTGCAGTTATTTTGATTTCTGAGGTATTGGATTCTTGGAGGTTGTGATTTGTGCTAAAAGAACTATTTCTGAGTGGAGGTAGTTGGAGTAATCGATTGCGCTCAAACTCACTCATGCTCCAACGAGCAATGATTTGTAAAAACTCGATATCGCGAGTTGTGAAATTGCGCGGAATTAAATCCATTACAGCCAACGCACCCAAACAATGTCCTTCTGCATCAATCAGTGGTACTCCTAAATAGGCACGAATCCCATAGTCTTTTACTAACTTACTAGATACTAGTTCCGCTTTATCCAGCTTGCGAGTATCTTCAATTACTACCACTTGCGTGTTTTCTACTACCTGAGTGCAAAAAGATTCTTGACGTGATAATTGACGAGTTTGTGCTAATTGATTCATCAGCCCCAATCGGGACAAACCCACTGCTGACTTGAACCAATGACGTTCGTTGTCCACAAATCCCAGAATCGAAATAGGTGCTTCGATAAAGTGAGCAGCAGTTTGAGTGGCTTCTTCAAAAACCGGGATTGTTTCTGGCTGTCGCAAACCTAGCTTCAATAAAGCTTGAAGACGTTGCTGCTCTTGATTTTCAGGGGTTAACCAACCGTCTTTCGGGGCAAACATTTTATTTTGAGGCTCTACCATTACCACTGCTACCTTGATATTTCTTGGAAACTGTATTTCATCTAACCGTTATTTCGAGGTCTTTACTATTCTTAAGCATTCCCCAAATTCACCTCAGACAAACAGATTTGAAAATTTTTTTTACCAAGCGGGAAATTTATCTTACCTGGAAGCTTCTAGTTGAGTACTTCACCCGTTACTTAATCGATGCTGTAAGTACCCGGTTTATAGATAAAATGACTTTGCTTGCCAATTTCATCTAGGTGAAATAATTACCAGAAAACAAGTAGTTAAAGGTGATTTTTCAATATAGAAAATGATTACGTGAGTCTACTTAATTTTATAATTATAATATTTTTTTGTCGTAAATACACTGTTGTCATTCTTTGTTAAAAGGTTATGAATGATAATTATATAACTATAATAATTAATCATAAAAAATCGAGCAAATAAAATAAAGATTACACAATTTAAATTGAATATTTAAGACTTTTTCAGTGTAATAATCGAAATATAAATAGTCGCAACTGGCATATTTTATTGTAGCTGTGACGCTATGAATAAATTTGAACCTAGCGATAATAATTCTAGCGTCATGCTCCAACTAGTAACTGTGACATTCACCCTACGGGTGTGCGGTTCCGAAGCGGTCATTCCTGTTGATATAAAAGAATTGTTTAATTTTTGAGGGAATCATAAACTAATTAAACATCAGAAAAATAAGACAAAATTAGATAAAAAATAGCCAAGCATAATCTAAATAGTTAATGCAGCTTAAGATAAAATTGTTTTAATGTAATTTTTACAAAAACTTCATATTTTTTGTTTGCGGATTTCTAAGTATTTAGTCATAAATAGATTAGGTGGTTGTCAAAAATTTTTTAATATTTATTTAAAGAGGTTATCAATTAAATGAATCAGATAAATGTCAGAATTCCCTTTGTAGACCTAAAGTTACAGCACCAATCGATTGAAAAAGAAATGCGGCAAGCGATTGAAGATGTATTAGAACGGGGAGATTTTATTTTAGGTCAAGCATTGAGGGATTTTGAAGCAGCATTTGCCTTTGCTTGCGGTGCAGAATACGGGGTTGGGGTTGCTTGTGGAACCGATGCGATCGCCCTTGGTTTGCAAGCTTGTAATATCGGTGCTGGAGCAGAGGTAATTTTACCTGCAAATACATTTGTTGCAACTTTAATTGGAGTATTACGTGCCGGTGCAAAACCAGTTTTTGTTGATTGCGATCCAAACACAGCTTTAATAGATTTAGAGCAAGCAGAAAATGCAATTACACCACAAACTAAAGCAATCGTTCCAGTGCATTTGTATGGTCAAATGGTATCTCCGCAAAAATTATTAGACTTTGCCGAAAAACACAATTTATTAATTTTTGAAGATGCCGCACAAGCACATTTAGCTCAAAGAGATGGATATCAAGCAGGTTCTTTGGGAATAGCAGCAGCTTATAGTTTTTATCCGAGTAAAAACTTAGGTGCATTTGGTGATGGTGGAATGTTAGTAACCAAAGATCAGGAAGTAGCCCAAAAAATGGTACGGTTGCGGAATTATGGAGCATCTCAAAAATATTTTCATGTAGAATCAGGTACAAACAGTCGTTTAGACACTTTACAAGCGGCAGTACTGCATCAAAAGTTACCTCATTTAAAAGAGTGGAATGGGAACCGTCTCAAAATAGCTCAAGAGTACGATCGCGAACTAGCACCTTTAAAATCCTTGGGAATTACTCCCATGGAAAATCAAAGTGGTGACGGACACGTTTATCATCTCTATGTAATCAAGGTGGAAGCTGAATGTCCTCTAGAAAGAGAAGAAATTCAAGAAAAACTTGCCAATGCGGGAATTCAAACAGGAATCCACTACCCAATTCCTTGTCATCTCCAGCCTGCTTTCACGGATTTAGGCTATGAACTCGGAGACTTTCCTTGTTCGGAAAAGCTAGCCAAACAAATATTATCCTTACCAATGTATCCCGGCTTAACCAGTAGTCAAGTTAAAGAAGTAGCAGCAGTTATTGCATCAATACTAAGTGAAAAACAGGAGAAATTGCTTCATATTTAATTGAGGGAATAGGGAATAGGGAATAGGGAGTAGGGAGTAGGGAATAGGGGGTAGAAACTTTACTAAGTCCTGTTGAATATTCTAAAGAATAATCCTATTTCAAAGAAAACTCTTAACTGTTCCCGTTCCCGTTTGAAATCTACTTAAATCCACAAAAATTATGTTAACTCAACAACAAGCAAAATATTCAATTCCACCGAAATTATTTGACTTGGCGATATTAGCTATCTTGGGATTGCTTTACGCTCCCTTAATATATTATTGGTACGACGGTTGGTTAAATAAAAATATTAGTACAGAACACGAATATTTTAGTCACGGCATTATCGGTTTTCCATTTGCAGCATATCTCATGTGGATGAATCGGAAAAAATGGCAAAGATTGCCGAATAAAACTCATATTTTGGGTGGGATATTGTTAGTAATAGGAGGAATTTTTTATCTGAGCGGAGTTGCTGAATGGGTAAACCTTTCTTTCCCGGTGATATTGGCTGGATTATGCTTCTGGTTAAAAGGAATTGCAGGTTTTAAATTACAAGGTTTTGCTTTATTACTAATTCTGCTGGCAACTCCTAACTCGATACCATACTTAATAGCACCTTTTACTTTGCCTTTGCAAAGCTTTATTGCTGGTACTGCTGGCTTTATACTCAATCAACTTGGTCTACCTGTAGTTGTAGATGGAATTAATATATACGCAAAGGGAGGTATCGTAGAAGTTGCACCTTACTGTGCTGGGTTAAAAATGCTGTTTACTACGATGTACGTTGGTTTAATCCTGCTTTATTGGACTGAGACTTTATCATCTCGACGCAAAAGCATTTGGTTTTTATCAATAGCAGCGATGATCAGCGTTACCGCAAATATCATTCGCAATACTTTACTGACATTTTTTCATGCTACTGGACAAGATGGTGCTTTTCATTGGTTGCACGACAGTTGGGGTGGGGATTTATATTCCGCTTTGATGTTACTGACATTAATACCAGTAATTAATTGGATCGATAGTTATTTTTCCCCAGATTCAATGGAGCTACAAGATGAAAATCAGTAAAATTTCTGTTGTCAATATTGCATAATAAATCAAGTACTGTTGAAATTACTGAACTCAAAACGTCAGTATCAAAAGTACAATTTTGTTTTTTGTAGTTAACACTTTGACCAATCATTCCTTACTGATCAGATACCCGATTGATCCGTGAAATCAATGGATTAAGGCGTGTGTTCCTAGGACATAATCCAAAATGCTTTCATTCCCAAGTCCCCGGATTGATGGGGTCAATCTAAAATCTAAAATCTAAAATCTAAAATCTAAAATCCAAAATTGTTTGACTAATGATTTCCCTTTCCCGATTTTTCAAGGAACGTCAGTTTTTGCAGATAGCAGCCCTGATCCTATTATTGCTGCTACTGGGGATAGGGGCATTACCGGGGTATCTCCAAGGTAATTGGCAATGGAAACAGCCACCACCCATTACTAACCTGCGGGAATTGAAAGAATTGCGTAAAACTGGCTTGATATTACCTGGTTGGAAAATTACTCAACAACAGGAACAGAAATTAGGTTCGGGTAAATGGTCTTTGCAAGTTATGGAAAAAGAAAATAGCAAGCAAACGGCTATATTGTTATTATTGCCTCAAAATGGACCCAAAGACCAACCACAAGTAGAGTGGACTGAAATTGATAGTTGGGGAAGAATGCAATGGGGAGAGTGGCAAATTGCTCAATCTGGGCAAAGAGAATTTACAGTTAAACAGCCACAACTAAAAGAGGAAACTAAAGTAAAAGCCAAATTTTTCCGTGCATCCACCAAAAATCAAAGTTTTGCGGTTATGCAATGGTACGCTATGCCTAATAGCGGACATTTTTCACCTTTAAACTGGTTTTGGGCTGACCAGTCAGCACAGTGGCACAAGCAGCGTGTTCCGTGGGTTGCTGTTAGTTTATTTATTCCAATGGAGCCTTTTGGGCAAGTAGAAACAACCTGGCAACAAGTAAAGTCTATTGGTCAAATGGTGCAAACTAAATTATTTGATTTTAATTCTTGATTGGGGTTTCGATCTTTATCTACTTTAACGCCAATTTATTTAGACTAATAACAGTAATTTACGCAGAAGGAGTATAAAATTAGTGTAAAAATTATCATATTAAAAAAGTCTTTTAAGTAAGTATTTAATTTTTTGAAATAGACCGTTTAATGGCATTTTACTGCTTCAAGATATTTAGAACTCGATTAGGTTATATGCGTGGATTCAACGCTTTTTGCGTCGCTAGTATTCAAGTAAGTGTTTTTTTTGTAACAGCTTTCCAACCTGTTTTTGCTCAAATACCCCAAGAAAATAACTCGATTAGATCAATTCCGGCACCTCCAAGTGACCCGGAGTTTTTAGCTCCCTTACCTGCAAATGAGGATGGAGAGATTTCACCTGTGTTTACTCGATATCTTTTAGGAGCGGGTGATGGGGTTGCGATATTCGTGGAACCACCCCAGGGAGCTTACCGTTTGGGGGAGGGAGATGGAATTACTGTAATCGTCCAGCGTTTTCCAGATTTGAGCTTTCAAGCGTTAATTAATCGACAGGGAACTGTTGTAGTACCTTTAGTAGGAACTGTATCGCTGCAAGGTTTAACTTTAGAACAAGCACAAGCAAGGATTCGTGCTGGTTTGAATCGTTTTGTAGTGGAACCCAGCGTTACTGTATCATTAGCAGCACAACGTCCTCCTTTGAATTTTCAAACGCAAGTCGATTTAGAAGGTAATATCACAGTTCCACGACTGGGAAAAGTTTCCGTAAAAGGTTTAACTTTAGAAGAAGCCCAAGAAAAAATTCGCTTGAGTTTAGAGCGGGTTCAAGTAGATCCCGTAGTCACAGTTTCCTTGATATCACCGCGACTTGTACAAGTAAATGTTGCTGGAGAAATCATTAGACCAGGAGTTTATCCCGTAGCAACTCCACAACCGAGCGTTCTTGATGTTTTGCGGATAGCTGGGGGTTCAACTGTGGGAGCGGATTTACGTCAAGTCCAAGTACGTCGCAAATTGCTTGATGGTTCGACTGTCTCGCAAAATATTGACTTGTACAGCCCTTTATTAAATGGTGGTACCTTCGCTTCATTACGGTTACAAGATGGTGATTCGATTATTATTCCCCGTCGGGAAATGGGTGTAGATGATGGTTATGACCGTAATGTGGTTGCACGTTCATCTTTAGCACAGCCAGTAATTCGAGTTCGTGTCCTCAATTATGCGAGTGGCGCAATAATTACCCAAAATTTACCTAGTGGTAGTAGCTTTATTGATGCTTTAGGAAGTGTCAGTGTTGGTCGCTCCGATTTAACGAACATTGCTTTAGTCCGTTTTGATCCAGAACAAGGTAGAGCAATTACCCAGAAATTAAACGGAAGAAGAGTACTTAGAGGAGATGCTTCTCAAAACGTGCCATTGCAAGATAACGATGTGATTATTATCGGTCGAAATTTGATTGGTAAAATTACCAACGTTCTTTCAAATGCTACTAGACCTTTCTTTGATATCCAGTCTTTTGTGCGCTTTTTTGAAACCTTTAGTTTTTAAATATTAATATCAATCAATTTATCTAGTTTCTGTCTGCCGTCAATTCTGTTTGTATCTATCTACTTTTATCATGACTCCACCGATTGTTAAACGCTATTTAATTGCCTTCGATAAATACAAATGGATTGGATTGGCGAGTTTCGGTTTGGTTGTTGCAGGCTCAACCATATTAGCCGTACAACCAGAACCAGCACCCAAATTTACAGCTGCTGGAGCTTTAACTTATACCCGTCCACCAGTGAGTTTTTCCGCAACGGGTACTGAAATTCAGCAAAGAGGTTTGGCTTTATCCAAAGAAGTGTTGCTACAAGATAAAGTCATTGAAGCTGTGGCAACACAAGTTAACGTTAAACCAAAAAATATCGCTCAAAATATTGCAGTTAGCGTACCTGAAGTTGGTCAAAATGGACAGCTAAGCAGTGAAATAATTAACATTAAATACCAAGATACTGACGGTAAAAGAGCGCAACAAACAGTACTTGGTTTAATGCAAGCAATGGTACAACTAAGCGCCGAAATTAACACCGGACGATTACAAGCAATTATCGACAAAATTGAGGAAAGATTACCTTTTGTTAGCAAAGAGTTACAAGAAGCTGAGAAGAAACTCGAACAATATGACAGGATAGAACGTCCAGCAATCCTTGCTGCTGAAGATGGTAGTTTGCTCAACGCCATTACAGCCAGCCAAAATCAGGAAAGGCTAATTAGACTGACCGTTTCTGGAATTGATGCTCAAATTCGTAGCTTACAGCAAAGATTAGGGTTGAGCGCTCAGCAAGCATATACTTCTTCAGCTTTGAGTGCAGACCCAATTATTGCCAATTTACGCAACCAAATTTATCAAGTTGAATCGCAGATGGAGGTTTTTAGAAAAGACCTGCGTCCTACTCATCCTAATATGATTCAGTTACAGCGTCAAAAAGATGCTTATGAACGACTGTTGCAAGAACGCGCAAACGAGGTAGTTGGTGGTGGTGGTGCGCTTGCTCCTTTACCTAATGTTTCCGGTGTCCGCGCTCAAAGTAATTTAGATCCAGCCAGACAGCAGCTAGCAAATCAACTGGTTGCTTTACAAACTCAACGAGAAACCTTAGAAAGACAATCAATTGATTTAGTACAAGAACAAGCCAAGTTACAGCGAAATTACGCACTTATACCTAATAAGCAACTAGAGCGATCGCGTTTATTGCAGCAAGTCGGCTTAAAAAAAGCCGTCTATGACCAGATGCAGGCGAAATTAGTCGATGCAAAAACCGCTGAAGCTGAAACTGTAAGTACTTTAGCTATTGCTCAACCACCAGTAGTCATACCCCAGGAATCAACAGCTAAAAGTATACCGATAACTTTGGGTATAGGCGGTTTCTTAGGATTATTAATTGGTGGTGGTGTCATCTTCTTGCTCGGTTCTCTCGAAGGTACATTCAAAACCAAAGAAGATATTCGCAACGCTCTCAAGCAACGAGAAGTTTTGCTACTCGCTGAATTACCTGTAATGCCGATGTCTGATACAAATCCACAATTAGTTCCGGTGGTACTTTCTGCTGATTCTCCCTACATGGAATTCTTAGAAAAATTCCGTTCTAATTTGCGTCGCATCGGTGGTAAAAAAGTAAAAGTAGTCTTAATTACTAGTACTGGTAGTTTGGAAGGTAAAACCACAAGCGCTTATAACTTAGGTATTGCCTCCGCTCGTGCCGGAAAACGCACCATTATTATTGAAACAGATTTGCGATCGCCATCTCGTTGTGAATCGTTGAAAGTAAAAACCGATGTTGATGCTAATATCGAACCCTTACGCTATTATGCCAGCAGCGAATGCATCCGTCTTGTTCCCGATGTAGAAAATTTATACATAGTACCGAGTCCGGGACCATTGCGACAATCAGCCGCAGTCATAGAATCAAGCGAATTACGACGCTTAATGGAAGATGCCAGAGAAAGATTTGATTTAGTGATTTTAGATACAACACCCTTGGGATTATCAAACGATGCTTTACTAATTCATCCTTATAGCGACGGTATGATTATGGTAACTCGACCGAATTATACTCAAGAAAATGTATTGGGTGAAGCCGTTGATGAATTAGTAGAATCTGACATGGGCTTATTAGGAGTAGTTATCAACGGTGCTGATATCAATTTAAACTTTGACGAACCAATTTCAGATATTGAAGAAGAAGACTCAGAAGTTTTCAATTCGGAAGAGTATTCAACAGGAGTGCATCGGAATTGAAGGAGAATCAAACAAGTAGGGTAACTTCCACCAAACCCGACTTCTTTGATAGTCGTCAAATTCACGTTAATTCAATATCAACTTGTCATGGTAAATCAAAGGTAATTAATAAAGCTAGCTGCAACTGTTGTAAATACTGAGACGAGATAATTCCCCGCAAGCGCAAAAATCGAGTTTTAGCCAGAGCGCGGACTTGTTCTACCATTGCGACAGAATCTCTTTCCAAACCTCCATCAGGAGCAGTAATTAACACCTGACTAGGATAAATGCGTTTTCCAGTACGATAAGTCGTACAGGGAACTGCTAGCACAATTGAACTACTTGTATTATGGCATCACGACTAACTATACTTATGTAATTTTTTAGTAAAAATTTGAACAAAAATAATCCGATTTGCGTATTTATATTCAAAAAAAACCGGCTTTTTATTATTACATAGAGATAATAATTATACTTGATGCTGATAAATTAGGATTGCGATAGCTTCGGTTGGACTACGCGATCGCAACAAGCTTTGGAGAAATGGAACTTTATCTAGAACTTAATTATTTATTGACGAATGTCTACCCAAAACTGCCATATCTTCCGCATCCAATTCTACAGGTATACCGCTGCGAATTAATTCGGCAAAATCTTCATTAGGAACCATAATAGTTAAAGTGTATAAACGTCCCGAACCTGTATTTTCGATAAAATGAGTACCAGTAGCAGGAACTAGTAAACTATCTCCAGCTTTAATTGGTACAGTCTTACCATCACAAGTTGCTTGCCCTTCCCCTTTAAGGATAAAAAACATTTCCAAAGCAAACAAATGACGATTAGGGGGAGTCTTCCCACCCACATCGAAAATCTCCACACAACAAGTTAACGACGAATTGGCGATCGCCGGGTCAAAAACAATCGCCAAACGGTTAGTATCATTAGGGCTAATACGATAAGCTTGGTAGTCAGACGGAGATTTAATAACCGGAATTACGCAACTGTTAATCATTTTTGCTTAGTGGATAGTGGACAGTGGACAGTTGACAGTGGACAGTTGACAGTGGACAGTTGACAGTGGACAGTTGACAGTTGACAGTTGACAGTTGACAGTGGTTAGTTGATGGTTGTTGGTTGATAGTCGTGATTTATTTCCCCCCCATCCCCCCATCCCCCCATCCCCTTGTCCCCTTGTCCCCTTGTCCCCTTGTCCCCTTGTCCCCTTGTCCCCTTGTCCCCTTGTCCCCTTGTCCCCTTGTCCCCTTGTCCCCTTGTCCCCTTGTCCCCTTGTCCCCTT
>Ga0209911_100160_pt1 | contig 21435 bp, 24 predicted proteins | sample FECB21metaG_FD_188301 | JGI IMG/M metagenome (GOLD analysis project Ga0209911, IMG submission 188301) | Cyanobacterial communities from the Joint Genome Institute, California, USA - FECB-21 (SPAdes) (version 2) | ecosystem: Environmental > Aquatic > Thermal springs > Hot (42-90C) > Microbial mats...
TACATAATTACTATGCTTAATAGCTATTATTCTCATTTGTATCTAAATTAGATCAAAAAAAATATAGTTGTCCTGTACTACTAATCAGTACTAATCCATTTTTGGATCTGTGGGTGCGGAATGTGGGTTATAGGACTTTCGCTATTAGACAGGGACTTACAGTAAGAAGGCGGATTAGATACCCGCCAGGTTTGTTCGTCTACCGACGTGTGTATTATCTACCGAAATGACAGCCGCAAAAATTGAAAATTTTATCCACAGCCCAAAATAGGTTCTGTTATGGACTAGCACAAAAATATCAAAGGGCAGACAAAATGCCTGCCCCTTTTGATCATAAAAATTGTGAAGTGCATAAACCACAAAGGTTTAGCTTCAAATGGCACAAAGAATTTTTCCGGTATCCCTGTTATCCTAGTCTTGCAACTAGCTCCTAAACGCGTTAATTCCGGCACTCCCTGCCGTACTATAAATTAGTATAGAAAAGTAGCTGAAGATAATAAGTACCTATGCCTTCATTAATTAGACATTTCTTTTAGGCAGTCCCCATGAAACAATTGGTATGCCCTACGGGCAAGCTGCGCTAACACCACCAATAATCTAAGTCTTATTACTCTTTCCCACTGCCGACTGCCCGACTTAGAAGTCAGGGAATAGGGAATAGGCAAAAGGGAACAGTAATATAACTGAGTAGTAATTATATAAATAATTTTGCTTAAGTACTTACCTCAAAGAAAAATTTCTTTACAAAGGTGACATTACAATGGGTAAACTAAATCCTTACAACCTGCAAATGCAAATTACTTCGATGTTCGAGCAAGGACAATCGTTTTTTGCTACAACAAAAGTGCAAGATTGGTTAAAAGAACGTAATCAAAATCCTGCTGATTATGATATTTTATTTCATAAAAAGCCGGCTCCTCCCGGCTCAGCAAAAGTAATGGTTGTGGAAATTGAGCTAAAGCGCAAAGATGGACAACCAGTAGATTCTTGGTTACAAGAACAAGCAAATTTACAAGGAGGGTAGCAAAACAGTAAACAAACTACCTTTACCAAGTTCGGAAAAAACTTGGATTTCTCCATGATGTGTTTCGATAATCCGATTAGATAAATGGAGTCCTAAACCGCTACCAGAACGTTTATTTTTACCTTGACGGAAACGCTCAAATATAGATTGTTGGTCTTCTTGAGCTATTCCATACCCAGTATCTTCAACTTCTAATTTTACCCAGCTTTTTGCTGTATCTGATATTAATTTTGATAAACGAACTTTTACTCCACCTTCATCAGTGAATTTTATTGCATTACCAATTAAATTACTAACAACACGTCGTAATTCTAATTTATCACCATTGATTATACTAACATCTTCACTTTGTTCTGAAAAATTATTGTCAAATTCAAGGGTTAAATTTTTTTCTTGTGCTAATGGAGTTAATTCCTGAACTACTTCCTCAACTATGGAAACCATATTACATTTTTCCATATTTATCGTTTTTTGACCTGCTTCAAAACGTGATACTTCTAACAGAGTATTCACCATTTCTAATAAATTATGATTACTGCGAATCATTGCTGCGATCGCCTTTTTCATTTCTGGGGAAATTTTGCAAAATGTTTCTTGTAAAAAAACATTCAACATCCTATCCGCAGCGACTAAAGGTGTTCGCAAATCATGAGTTAAACGCGATACGAAGTCTTCTCGCTGACGTGCCATTTCTTTCTGGGCATCAATACTATGCTTGAGACGCAAAAGACTGCGTACTCTTGCTAACAACTCGTCTGTGTCAAAAGGTTTACGGATAAAATCGTCAGCACCCGCATCTAAACCTTCAACGACACTAGCATCATCAAAGGCTGTAACTAATAATATTGGAATATAATCATTGTCAGGATTATTACGGATACGACGGGTGACTTCATAACCATCTATTCCCGGCATCATTACATCCAAGAGTATCAAATTTGGAGGCAATTGTTCGATTTCTTTTAATGCTGTTTCACCATTTACTAATAACTTAACTTCGTATCCTTCGCTTTCTAAAAGAGCTTGGACTAAGTATAGATTATCAATAATATCATCAACCACTAATATCCGGTCTACTATCTGCGAATCAGGAAATGACATAATAATACTTGTTATAGAATAATTTACACACAACTAATTATCAATTATCTCTGCTTTTTTTGAGAATGTATTTCTTGTTTATAATCTGGTTTTTTCTGATTATTTACAAGTTTGTTGGAAGGATAATCATAATTAGTTTCTTTAATTTCTCGTTCTGAAATAGATGACAATTGCCGTGGTAATTCTACACGAAATATCGAACCTTTTCCTAATTGACTTTCAATAGTAATTTTACCCCCCATCATATTCACCAATGCACTAACTATAGGTAAACCCAAACCTGTACCCCCGAATTTACGATTGGTACCTTGATCGAGTTGTCTAAAAGCTTCAAAAATATGTTGTATATTCTCGACAGCAATTCCAATTCCTGTGTCTTCAACTGCTAATTCAATTCGATTATGAGCAATTTCTACGATTTTTACCTGAATACTTCCACTTTCCGTAAATTTAATCGCATTTGAAAGTAGTTTTTCTAAAATCTGTTGCACACGCAATGAGTCATTATATAAAATAGAATTTTGTAAATTGATATCAATGTTTATGGAAAGTTTTTTCGCTTCCGCTAAAGAACGCATTTTTTCAACAGTAAGCTTTACTAATTTTGAGATATCGAATATTTCTGGTTTTAAATCTAAATTTCCTGCTTGTAACTTAGAAAATTCTAAAACTTCGTTAAGCAGCATCAATAAGTTTTTACCATTATTAAGGATACGTTCTATCATCTGCTTTTGCTGATGGGAAAGTATACCAAATTTAGGACGCAATAACAATTGAGAAAACCCAATAATCGCATTCATGGGAGTTCGCAATTCGTGAGATATTGTTGCTAAAAATTGCGATTTTAATTGCAGTGCTTCAATCAATTTTATATTTTGTAGATATATTTGTTCTTTTTGTTGCTCAATTTTTTGATTATTTTGCTGTATCTTTTGATTGGCTAATGTTAATTGTGCTTTAGTTTGATAGATTGCGATCGCGTTACGTGTGACTAAATCTAAAATTTCTGGAGATAATGTCGATTTATTCACGTAATCTGTAGCTCCTGCTTCGATTAATTCTTGGAGAATTTTTCGATCACTGTTTTTAACTAGAACAACTATAGGAGTTGGAATTCCTAAACTACTTATTTTTCTCAACAAGCTTAAAGCTTGATTTGTGGATAAACAGTTATCCAAGAAAATACAGTCGTAGGAAACTTTTTGTAAAACATCAATTGCGTCTTTGCTTTCAACTATCTTTAACGTCTCTCTGGTTATACCAGCATTAGTGACAGCACGACATATCGTCTTTCTATCTATTTCATTATCTTCGACGATTAAAATTTTCAACTTATCATCCATCGTTTTTTCAACTTAGGCTACTAGATATTAATTAATTCTTCTCAAACTTTTCTATTCATTTGAACAATATTTAATTTATGATGTTAATTCATAATGTTTTATTTGAATTTATTTTAATTTTTATCTCTATCAAATTTTGGATGATTTCAATTCCTTTTTTGAAGACAAACAATTTTTAATTTTAATCATACATCTCTTAATTTTTTAATTAAATGTAATTAAATAACTAACGTGAATATTTATACCATAAGTTAATTTATTTTTTATTTGTAGGCTTCGTTTATTTATTAAATATTAATTGATTAATTCCTGTTTATTCTATTACAATTTGTTTGATTATTTTTTTCCCAGAAAGTAAAATAGCTGACTTATTGTTGGCGGAATCTAGACTAATTAATTGGCGCAAAAGTTTTAAAAATGGTGCCACTAACCTAATCATTAGCCTAAAGTTATTTATTTTATGATTAAACACAGTAATAGAAGATGATCACAAAAAAATAAATTAACTAATTTTACGATGATTGATATGTTAAAAATGATACTATATTATATTTGTGATTCTATTCTATGCAAATGTATTTTTATTCGTCTTCAGTCCTGAGTATGAGTTTGTCTATTATATGTATCCTTGTAGCGAAATAGAAGTTTCTCTTAACTGAGACGGATTGCAATTTGGGCAGAATCAGCATTATTAGTTGAGCGTAAATCCAAAGCATTTTAATTTAAAATTGACTTTGTGAATTTTAAACTAATTATAAATTAATTCTAAATTAATTATTAAAAACAAATGGCTAGCAATATTTAGCAATATCTAGCAATATATTTATATATTTTAGGACTTATCCACTGGTAATAGACAATTAACAAGGATGCTGTTCATTGCTCCATTTGTAATGACCTAAAATAGTAATTCGTTAGTAAGTCCTGTGTTTGATATATCAGAAGTTATATTGTGAGCTATATCGAAAGACGAAACAAAAATTTTACAGTTACTTCTATCGATGGATGTATCCTTGAGAAAAAACATCTATCTTAGGTTGTGAATATGAATTAAAAAACTTCAATCAATTAGATTTCTCAGATATATAAAAAACAAATAATATGAGTGTAGCGATGAGTGAAATCAGTATTGTTTTAATTGAAGACCATGATTTAACCAGAATGGGAATAAAGGCTGCATTGCAGACAAATAGTGAACTGCAAATAATAGGAGAAGCAGCTAACGCTACAAAAGGGCTGAAAATGCTCGAAACGATGAAGCCAGATGTAGCACTTGTAGATATTGGATTACCCGATATGGATGGGATTGAACTTACTCGCAAGTTTAGGGAATCTCAAAATAATCGGGGAGATACTTCTACAAGAATTCTGGTTCTGACGATGAACCACACGAATGATACTGTACTTGCGGCTTTTGCAGCAGGAGCAGATTCTTATTATATGAAAGATACAAGCATTGATAAACTAACTGAAGCAATTTACGCAACTCATTCTGGTAACTCTTGGATAGATCCTGCGATCGCGAATATAGTGTTACATCAGATCAGACAGGAAACCTTGGACAATCAAACCTCTTTACAAACCAAAACAGTAAAAATTGAAGCGCTTTCTTCCGAATATGAACAAGTTTTAGAAACTTATCCTTTAACTCAAAGAGAATTAGAAATTTTAGAATTAATTGTAGCTGGACACAGTAACGGAGAAATTGCCGAGCAACTATACATCACAGTTGGTACCGTTAAAACTCACGTTCGCAATATTCTTAACAAACTTTGTGCTGATGACCGCACTCAAGCTGCTGTAAGAGCATTACGTTCTGGATTGGTGGCATGAAACTAGTATATTTAAAATTAGCCAGCCAGGAACTCAAAGTCCCTATCTCATAGCGAAAGTCATCTTAACAGACTCAAGACAAAATCGTATAAAAAGATTAAATAACTCATAACTCATAACCCCCGTGGGACTAACTCTTAACTGTTGACTTTGCTATAGTGTTGCTTTGCTCCCATTGAATATCTACCATAAGCGCTTAGTAATGAACTACGAAACCGCCCATCAATTTCTTTTAAACCAAACTATAGCAAGCGAAAACAACTCAGATGCGCTACTAACGCGAATGCAACAGGGAAAGCCACCCATACCCGGTCAAATTACCTCAATTTTGCTCGCATTAAAAGTAGTGTTTGAAGCTCTAAAACATACTAACACCATTGAAAAAGAACTTGCTTACGCTTTATATTTATTAGCTGTAAAAGCTCAACAATTATTTGCAGCTGGGCTGAAAGTTGGTGTAAATTGGCCCCCAATGCTCAAAGAAGACTTATTGAGAATCGCAAACGCAACGGAAAGCATTCTTTGTGGTGAATGGTATAACGTGCATCAATAGGTAGTTGACAGTTGACAGTGAACAACCATCAATTATCAACCATCAACTTTTAACGATTTCGTAATTCTTCTTCCAACTTATCCAAATCAGATTTAAGAAAAACCGTCATCTGACCAGTATAAGCTTTACCGTTTTTAGCTTGTGCAACTTCTACCCAATAACCATAGCGATCGCCAACACGTAATTCTCCCGTCAAGCCTTCTCTGATGGGAGTTTTAGCAAAACGGGCTGCATTAATTGCACTTTGGTTGGGATATTCGTAAATAACTTGAGCGCCTTTATAATCTTGATAAATATCTAAGCCGTAAATTATCCGCAAAGACTCTTTCAATCTATCCAAACTCATACCATTAATTGCATCATACATAGAGATGCGTTCAGTACGGATTTGGCTACGGTTTTTGGAAAAAGTGACTTTACCAGGTGCTGACACCATCGCTTGGAAACTGAATCTTTGAGCAGCCGTATCAGTTTTTGTCACCAAAAAGCGTTCCCCACTCCGAGGACTTAATGTCGGATGTGCTTTAATCCAAGTTTCTACTTCCTCTGTAGCTTGCCCTGGTAAAGCTGTAGCTGCACTATTGTTAGATATCAAAAATACTAAGGGTAAAATTAACACTTGTAATAGAGATTTTTTTAGCATTTTTCAGTTTTGAAAGTTTCTATATATAGAATTCCCCTTTTTTTCAATTAATTAACGCACTCACGGAGAAATAAGAGACAAGGGGACAAGGAGACAAGGGGATGGGGGGACAAGGGGATGGGGAGACAAGGAGACAAGGGGATGGGGAGATGGGCAGAGGAACAAGAAAAGATTTGATACTTACAATTCCTAACTCCTCACTCCTAACTCCTAACTCCTCACTCCTAACTCCTAACTCCTCACTTTTTATCCCGACTTTAATTACTTTGCGATCGCGCATATCTTAAAATACTTGTTCTAATTCTTCTAACTGACGATTTTGATCTAAAAGTAACTCGAATTATTTTACGACTGGCAATTAATGCTAGAGAAAAAACATAAGACTTTTGTATACATAATTTGTAATATTTAGTTTACAAAAATTTGTACTTCGGAATAGTTAGAAAAAATTCCTATTTATGAACGAGATTACAGACCATTTGGGTGTAATATGATTTTTTATAATCTGTAGAGCCGTTTTGACTAAAATTCATAAATCAAGTTAACAGCTTGATATTATCTAGCAAATAAACTCAAAAACGTACTACAACCTTTTTGTTTTCAAGGATTTAGACAATTAAAACAATTAAATGAGTTAACATTTGTAAAAAAATATAGTTAAAAAAATACACTAAATTGTAATTAAACTACTAGGATTGACAAATTATCCAGGTAATGGTGGGTTGAAATATGTCCCATAGTATGAGTGTATATTTTGATTGTTTTGATCTAATAATTTAGAGAAAATTTGAGGAATTCTGTTTAATTGATCAAACTCGTCTTTTAAAACATATCAGTTCGATGGTGAAAAACGACCTTCGATAAAATCAGAAGTCTAGTTTTGATAAAAGTTGTAAGTACGTTATGGATATTTATATTAAAAAACGATTTCTGTACGAACTAAAGGGATAGTTAAGTACTTAAGCAAAATTATTTATATAATTACTACTCAGTTATATTACTGTTCCCTTTTGCCTATTCCCTATTCCCTGCCTAAAAGAAATGTCTAATTAATGAAGGCATAGGTACTTATCATAGAATTGACATTTTTTTAACTTGAAGTGAAACCAGATAACATGATTTTATCGCTTTGTAATGCGAGAATATTTACCGTATAAATACAGTTCCTATTAGTTGTGAATATTGGGTATATTGAATAAACTAAATATTAGTAGAGAAGAGAAGTTGTTTAAATTACTGTGATAACTTGAATCATAAACTCGATAATTTTATCTTGATTTAATTAACTAAATATGAGCTTACTTAATCAAATTACAGCGACATTTCAAGAATCTAGAAAAGTTATACAAAAAAATGTAGAAGAATATGTAAAGTTTAATTCAGAAGCGAAACAATTAACCTTGAATAAAAAAACTGTTTTACTTCTTTGTGAACAAGCACAATCCAGAGTTGAAAAATTAAAAAAATTAGAACCTGATGCTGATGAAGGACTAATTGCCATAATAGAACATCAACAAATTCAAGTTCGATTGCATTTTACTCCAGAGAAAATAACTCTTGGTGAAAAAGAAATTGAAGGTGAGCTTCGTTTATTAAAACCACCCGAATTTGATAGTGACTCCATAGTTTATCGTTATTTGATTGCTAGTTGGAATATCTTTCTAGGAGCAAAAATTCCGAATGGGGCTTTACCACAAGGAGTTATCGTTAAAAACGATAAAATTTACTATACTTTACCTCGAAATCAATCACAGCTTTTAGATAGTCTTTTTCATAATCTAGAAAAAGGTTCCACTTTAACAACAAATATTCAACAAGGAGATTTAATTATTCAAAGTTCAGTATCTTTGAGTTGGAACGATTTTAAACTTAAAAACTTACTCCAAGTACTAAATGTGATCAAAAATAGCAAATTAGATGATGGAGATGGTAATTAAACTTCTAAATTTTAATTTCTTTGTTTATAATGATTTTCCGAGAAATTTTTCCTCATCTGGCACAGAAACAAGGTAAAATCCGTCACTGTTACTCAATTACTAACAAACCATTATTTTACAGGTATTGGAGGAGTTGACAATGAAAATAGCGTTTATCGGTAAAACATTAATTGCATCTGTGGGTATACTGACTTTGCTTGTCCCCCAGCGTGCTGATGCTCAGATAATACCTCAACCTTGGGTATCTGTCGGAGCTAAAGATGGTGATGTGACTTATGCTGTAGGTGCAAAGGCTCTAAATTATGGCGCGGAATTGGGAGTAGGAGAAGACGGTGCTGTTGGTGTGGACATCCTGCAATTTCTTCCTTTACCAAAGATTTCTCCTTTTGTTGGGTTGGGATATTACACCGAAGGTAAAGGGATTGCGGTTTCTGGTGGTGTACAAGTTAGTCCGAGCAACAATTTCTTTGTTGGTGCTGGTTATAATACACGTCGGGGTATTAATGGACAATTGGGAATCAAATTCTAATTTTCTTCCGATACATATTTAAGATATATTTGATTTTGACATCGTTGATTAACTTCACGATGTCAATTTTTTTTAAGTTAGGATTTACGCATTTCATCCGATAAACCAGGTTTGTTCGCATAAGTTCAAAAAGCCTATCTTTCGACTGAGAAAAATATCACTTATAAATTTTTAACTCCATCTTCCGTGAGATAGCAATAATAAATAAACTCTGATTAAATTTATACGAATTGTATTTCTAGCATATTTCAGTTTTTTGATTTTCATATTTTATAAAACAAAGGTAATTCTAAATGCTTCTGCTAATTAAAAAATTTCGTGGTTGGAGCAAACAACAATTTGCATGGTTATGGGAAAGCAATAGCGGAGATTGGCCTTGGTTGGCTGAAAAACCGATGCAGATTGCAGGACTTAACCGGAGTTTGTGGAGGGGTGCAGTTCCTTCAATTAGCTTTTATGTTTTACTTTCATTATCTGGGATAATTGCAACTCTAGGACTTTTAGCCAATAGTGCAGCAACGATAATCGGCGCGATGATAGTAGCACCTTTGATGGGACCGATAATTGCCATTGCTTATAGTATGAACCTAATTACTTCTGCTCGGTCTTTTACCTTTTGTGGTACATGTTCTGTTCTCAGTTGTAACAAGGTTTTGTCTTGCTCACGAGTTATAAAGACCCTTAAACGAGCGCCCATATCTCAATAACCTCGGTAGATGCGTTCTTCGTATTTATTTATCTTTACATACTTTGGTTTTTTCACGCTGACCTACTTAAAGTCTATTGATTGTAAGAAGATAAATAGTAGTTTCGATAATTGATTACGATGTCAGAATTAATACAATTAGATTTTTTCGACTTGGCGATCGCAGTAGGATTAATGGTGATAGCGATTGGTTTATCAATTTGGGAGAAAATCGGACTGGAGCTAAATTTAGCTGTTGCGACTGGTAGAACGATTCTACAGTTAGTAGTATTGGGATATATTCTAGATTTCATTCTTGCTTTAAATAATATTTTGGCAGTTTTGGCGATTTTAGCAGTAATGTTGACTCTTGCGGCGATTGTTGCCAAAAATCGCATTACAAACAAAATACCCCAAGTTTTACCTTTGGTGTGGGGTTCAATGTTCTTGAGTACTGCATTTACGTTGATTTATACAAATTTTCTGATCATTCAACCGGATAGATGGTATCAGCCACAGTACGTAATTCCTCTAGCTGGAGTTATATTAGGTAATGCGATGAATGCGGCGGCAATTTCCGGGGAAAGATTAGTAAGTACAATCAATGCAAATCAGGCAGAAATAGAGACTCACCTCAGTTTGGGTGCAACTCCACAACAAGCAATTAAGCAGTATAAAAAAGATTCTATTCGTGCCGGTTTGATTCCCACCATCAATCAAATGATGATAATTGGGATGGTAACAATACCGGGATTTATGAGCGGATTAATAATTAGCGGTGTAGATTACGACAAAATTCCTTTTCAAGCCGCATCAGAAGCCGCATCATACCAAATTTTACTGATGTTCATGGTCGCATTTAGCAACCTATTAACAACAATATTACTTACTAAAGCTCTTTCTCGTCAGTTTTTTAATTCCAACGCACAATTAAACAGTTGATAATTATCAATTCCCGAACACGGATTGAAATGGATTCTATTGATTTCACGGATTTAATTACCCATTACCTATATTTCTATCAATAAAAAGAATTCCATTCAAATGGTCAATTTCATGTTGAATGAGAATCGATAACATTCCTTGAGCAACAAGGGAAAAGGGTTGATTTTCTCGATTCCAAGCTTTTAATTTGACCTGATTAAAACGTTTTATCGTTTCTCTTCGTCCCGGAAAACTTAAACATCCTTCGCTCGAATCAATTAAACAGTCTTGATTTTCAATTTCAGGATTAACAATACATAATATATCTTCTTGTTGGTAATTTCTAGTTTTATTACCTGCAATACGCTTTAGATTTAAAACAAACACCTGTTTCAATTCTCCAATTTGAGGTGCTGCTAATCCCATAGAATCTTCTGCTAACATGGTATCAATTAAATTGTCTACCAAAGCTTGAAAATCCGAGTTAAAAACATCGATTTTAGTTGATATTTCCCTTAATAAAGAATTAGGATAACAAACCAGAGATTTGACAACCATAAAAATTATCTTCTAGAATACAAGACTACCACTTGCCATCCGGACATTCAGAAGTTTCAATATTTGCCTTTACCAACATAAAACATCCACAGACAGTACAACGTTTGGCTTCTGCATTGTACTTTTCACAATTAGAACAAATTTCCAATCTTCTTTCAACATTAGTCTTTTGAGCAAGAATTCTATCTCCACATAATCCCTGTTTCGCAGTTTTATACGCTTCCGAAAACAGACTTTGTAACATTTTTGAGCGACTTGGATAACTTGGGGGTGATGGATTACTCATGCTACAACTCCTATAGTCTTAAAAAGTATTCTCAACAAATCATAACATCTTAAAATATTGATGCATGGAATTTAGCAAGATAAAATCAAATTATTATTTTTAGACAAAATAGATAACAAATTATTGCTTCGTAGTCAGAGTTTCAGTTCTAAGTCTTTGATGATTATTTAAACTAATGTTTAATCAAAAATAATCAAAGTCGGTTAAAATCATAACGATATCTTAACCGACCGATAAGAAATTCAATTAGAAGCCGAAAACATTTTAATTAATTAAAAAACGAGTTACCGGCACAAACTTAAAGAAAGCGTACTCATACCATACAGTCCAAATGAAATCACGAATCCAGGTTAATCGCATTTCTGGACGAATTTGATAATCAAAAGAGGTATCAGTAGCACCAACTCTTGCCATAGCATGGTTACAACCACAACCATGTTCTTGGAAAAATCCATGTTTGGAAGAGATACTTTGTACCATTAATTGAATGGGAAATACCTTTTGTCCGTGTAAAGAAGCATCCCAAGCACGAGCATTTAGTTTGTCTTCCTCAGAAAATCTTAACGGACGTACTTCTGAAACCTCTTCTCTGTAAACGGGAGCTAAATGTACGTGATAAAAAGAAGCTGGTAAATCGTAACCAAATTCTGCAAATAAAGCTTTACCAATTTCCACAATTTGTTTGCGATTGTGATAATCTTCTTCCTCTGGAGAAAGTTGTTTTTCAATTGAATCAAAGTTAGGATATCGCTCTACATCAAAATCCTTACCGTAGAATTCAAGAGCTTCCCAACCTAAAGTACCGAATATTTGACAAAAAGCGGGCTTTAAATGGTGTAAATCGTCAGATTCATTGAATAAATCAACATCACCGCTAGACATTTTGTGAAGAAATAATTGCGCCATCTTCACATATTCTTCGGGATTAGAAAGCTTAGTATTAGACTTACCCGCATAAATATCTTGCCAAGATTGGGGAAGTCGATCTACAGATGTCGCTTGTTCTCCTTCAATTACAACAGATAATGATTTTGGAGAATTAACAACAAAATCTTGCTCAATAGGATTTGCAGTAGCTTGTGGTGTCATTTTGCTTTTCTCTCTTGAGTCAAATAGTTAATAAAGATTGCCGCAAACAATCATAATCATTATCGACAAGGTATTTATCCTTACCTTAATTAAAAGTAATATTGCAAAAGTTTTTTTAATTATTTTAGACTCAAAAATTTATTTTAATCGGTTGCAATTAATTACATAAAGTGTTTGCATTATATTTATTTATGTATGACTAAATGTCTTATCTATTTATAGTTAACAAAGTTGAAACTATTAAAAAATCGGGTTTTTGAGTTGAAATATCTGTAACCCAGCACAAATATCATCAAAACCCGACGAATCACCAAATAGAATTAAAAAAACCCGTACAGACGGGCTAAGAGATTACATCCAAATAGTTAAATTAGTATTGAGCTTTACAAAATACTAGAAATTGATAATTTACCTTCTAGCTGTAATTTAGCTTTAGTGCAATAAGCACACTGACAACCAAGGTTATCAAGAATAGGATTAGACTTATCAGTTTGATTTAAGGTAGTTAACTGATGAATTGATTTTGGTGATACGCTATTAATATGTGTTTTAGCAGATGCAGAATTAATTGGAGATGCTGCTGCGGGATTTGCTAAAAACAACATAGAAGCAATTAGTAAAGGTGAAGCAAATAAAACAAGTTTCGCGATAATCATAATTTATTGATTATATAGATTATATTTTTGATTTAGACCTATGATATCTTGATATTTGCTGAGATGACAGCTAGTATTTATCGACTTATTGCATCAATAACAGTTCCCGTTGACAGTTGACAGTTGACAGTTGACAGTTGACAGTGGTTGATTGTTGGTTCATATTTATTTCTCCCCATCCCCTTGTCCCCTTGTCTCCCCATCCCCTTGTCTCCCCATCCCCTTGTCTCCTTGTCTCCCCATCCCCTTGTCCCCTTGTCCCTATTCCTTTAACACTTTCCCCAAATTAATAACTCACCATTTTCTCCCCCTGCGGCGATTTTACTACCTTGAGGATGCCAAGCAACACAGGTAAAACCGTCTCTAACACCTGTAAGAATTTGTGAAACTTGAGAATTTTCCCATATACATAACCAACCATCACTTCCAGCGGAAGCGAGTAAAAAACTGTCGGCAGCAAAATCAATCCCTTGAATTATATCCGCATGATTTGTCAAAATTGTTGCTTCCCAGTCAGAGTCTTCACCAGATTGTTTTTCCCACAATACAATACCATCAACGCTACAACAGGCAAGTAAAGGCGCACCGCTTGCGGAATTCATCTGCGACCATGCTATGTCACGAATTTTACCCGGAAAGCCTTGCATAATCCAGGGACTGGGTTCATCTTCAGAGATTAACTGTTGAGTTTCGACAACTGTAATAGTTTTATCGATATTACCAGAAGCCAGATATTTCCCATCCCAAGACCAAGCCATGGCTAAACTAGTGGAAGGAATATCTAAAATGTATGGTTGTTCGTCCCAAGAATGGGTATTCCAAACTTTTACACCGAGATGTCCGGCGATCGCAATATAATTGCCATCATTTCGCCAATCAATAGCCAATGGGGAAGAGTTATCAAAATCTAAAATCGCAACAAAATCGCGGGTATCAGCATCCCAAATTTGGACTTTACGTCCCAAAACAAAAGCTAAATGATTGTATTTAGGACTCCAAGCCAATTTATCAACCCAAGCAGGTGCATTTTCTAAAGTGGTGATTAACTCAGTTTCTCTCCAGATTTTGACTTGTCCATTTTGTCCACCAACAGCAACAAATTTACCATCGTGAGAAAAAGCAAGGCAATCTAGAGATTCACCATTACCCGATTGTAAAGTAACTAAATCGTCATTTTGCCAAAGTACCACTTCTCCAGCAGCAGAAGTTGCAGCCAAAACATCCCCTTGAATTGACCAAGCAACAGCAGTAACGTAATCTGAGAGAGTTTGTGATGATAGCAGTTTAAATTGCTCGGAGTTGACGGTAAATTGGTTCATAGAATTTTGGATTTTAGATTTTGGATTTTGGATTGAAAAGTTAGGATTTATGAGTTAAGAGTTAGTACCACCGGAGTTATGAGTTAAAATTTCTTTTTTTCCGAAAATCTCCTGTATCTCATACTCCCATTACCAATTACCAATTACCAATTACCAATTACCAATTACCAATTCACAAAACACAAGCTTTAAATTCTTGTCTTAACTTGGCTTCATCAAGATTACGTCCGATGAATACAAGTTCGTTTTTACGGGTTTCGTTTTCCTTCCAAGGACGATCGGCTCTACCATCTAATAACATATGTACCCCTTGAAAAACAAAACGGTTTTCTTCCCCAGCAATATTTAAAATTCCTTTAGTGCGGAAGATATCGGGACCTTGAGTTTGTAATAAATTACCTAACCACTTATCCAATTTATCACCATCAAGCTCACCTTCTTCTACCAATGCAACTGAATAAACGCTTTCATCGTGTTGGTGAGCATCTTCACCTAAAAAATCTGGGTCGATTTCTAAGGCACGATTTAAGTCAAACGCTTTTACACCAAGCAATGCATCCATTTCCAACTTTGCATCTTGGGTACGATAAACTTTTGCGATCGCGTTCATTCCCCGAATTCTATTTTCCAATTCTTCTAATTGCTCGTTGGTGACCAAATCTGTTTTATTAATCAATATTACGTCAGCGAAAGCGATTTGTTCTTGAGCTTCTTCCGCATCCCAATGTTGCCAAATATGCTTAGCATCAACTACAGTTACCACAGCATCGAGTAACAATTGTTCCCGCATATCTTCATCTACAAAGAATGTTTGAATTACTGGTGCAGGGTCAGCTAAGCCCGTAGTTTCAATGACTAAATGGTCAAATTTGTGACGACGCTTCATTAAATTACCGATAATCCGCATCAAATCACCGCGAACGGTACAGCAAATACAACCATTGTTCATCTCAAAAATTTCTTCATCAGTATCAATAACCAACTGATTATCAATACCCACTTCTCCAAATTCATTGACTATAACTGCGACCTTTTTGCCATGTTCGTGAGTCAAAATTCGATTTAGTAAAGTTGTTTTTCCTGCTCCTAAATACCCAGTTAAAACGGTTACTGGTACTAAATTTGTTTCTGTATCAATCATATATTCCTCTCAAATTCTCAAATGTTTAACACAAATAATATACAAAAAATTTTCGGTGTTACTCTTGATTTTGTATAGCAATTTCTAATCACATAACGAAAGTAACGCTTTGAATTTCTTTCTTTTAATAAATAGTCAATTATTACTAGGTTATATCAGCAAGAATTTCAAAAAAACCTATAATAATCCGGTTTGATTATTGAAAAATTCAGATATTGGTAGATATCGGTAGGCTACTTTGATAAAGTATCACACCTTATGATTCCCTGGTAGTAAGTGCTTGTTCAAAAATCCTTTGCTTCTCAGCGAAATTCACAACCTACCGACTTACAGTAGTTTTCAAAAAAGGCAAAATCACCTCAGCTATATCATCCGGGAATTCCTCATGCATTCCCAAAGAACCGGGAAGTAGCACACTCTCAACTCTGGGTAAAGCTGCGATCGCTTCCATTTCTCGTCGTGATGACTTAGGTGAAGACTCACCAATTACCACCATAATCGGTATTGACATTCCCCGAATTAATCCGAGTAAATCGTTTCTATTTTTGGTCAAATCAAGATTACCAGTCACAAAAGCCGCAGGAGCAAATCTTCCTCCTGGTTGCTGGGTATTTTCCCATTTATTCTGGATAAACTCCGGAGTTAATTTTTCCCCATCCACGTACACGTGACGACGATACATGAATTTTAAAAATGACGGTAAAGTATTAAGTTGATAAAGCACTTGACCAACAATTGGTAATCTCACCGTTTCCTTGAATAAATTCCGTACTACTCCGTTAACTCCCATCACCGCAAACGGACCTTGCCAAGTCGGTGCTACTAAGACTATCCGGGAAAATACGGTAGGATATTTATCTGCTAACCATAAAACATAAGGCGCACTATGACCAGCAGCGATTACAGCAACCGGCTTTCTGTCAAAAGTGGTTAATACAAAATCTTCCAGAAAATCTCTGTATAAAGCAGGACTATAATCGGCTCTCGGTCGTCCAGAATCTCCAAAGCCGGGAAAATCCACCGCGATCGCCCTATATTTTTTGGCAGAAAGTCGTTTAGCAAGTCCACTCATTTCTGAACGTGTAGAAACGGTGCTAAATGCAGGAAGCAGTAAAACAGGGGAACCTTGACCCAAAGATTCATAAACTATAGGAAAATCTTGCTCTTCCCTATTCCATAAAAACTGTTGTACTATTCCCCCAATCCGCACAGGAATAGAACTAGATGAAATGTCTGTTTTCATACAAAAAAGCCCTGAACAGGTCAAAGGTCAAAGGTCAAAGGTTAAAGGGTGAAGGTTGAAAGTTAATATCTATTTTACCGTTGAGTGTGGTTTAGTTTGATGCAGATTGTTGAGATTCTAATGCTTTTTTCTGCATAGTTTTAAAAATATTATAGAAACCATTAGCACGAGAGGGGGTTAAGCTGACATTTAAACCAGTTTCTTGAATAAAATCTGGATTTAGTTGAACAATTTGTGTCGGTGTTAATCCATTCAACCCTTCAATTAAAAGTGCTACTAAACCTTTAGTTAATTGAGAATCAGAATCACCTTGAAAAGTTACTTTCTCATCATCTAAAGAAGCAATAACAAAAACCTGAGAAACGCAGCCAGGAACTTTATTTTCGGGAATTTTGCCCGATTCTGGGAATGAAGGTAGTTTTTGACCATACCAAATTAACTGTTCATAACGTCGCTTAGGATCAGAAGCACGTTGGAAGCGTTGAACAATTTTTGCAAGAGCGGGTGGTAAAGAATCTAAAGAAGAGGACATTTTACAGACAAATTATAAAGCCTATCTCTTCGAGTGTAGATTATTTGAGCGCGATTAGAGCGATGAGAAATTTTTACTTGTTTGTAGAGTACAGAAGTCGGGTTTTTTAGAATAAATATCTGTAACACTCTTACAAATCTGGTAAAAACCCGACTTCTTAGCTTTTAAACTAAAGGAGGTAAACCGCGTATTTGACGTAAAGCATTTAAGCAAGATGGACAATCACAACCAAACAAAGCAATAGAAGCATCGCTTTCTTCTTCAGTAAATTCTAATTGAGGTAATTGATCAGAATTTAAATCATTTTGTCTATTTAAGCGAGTACAAGCCAAACTTGGATTTGCTACAGCTACAGGTGCTTTTCGTCCGCAAGAAAACTGACTAGGAGTAGGATTTACTGTTTGATTAGCGCTAGCTGGCTGAGTAAAAACTGCCATTGACACTATAGACGAAAACAAAATAGGGCTGGAAAGTAACGTAAGAAAAAATTTTTTGTTCATTTATCTGACAATTTTTGTAACTAGGGAAGCTTTAAGACTTTAATTTTTTCACATTCATTGATAGCTGCTCAGTAGATTTTATACAATACTACTCGTATCTACCAGATGACGCAAAAATAGACGTTTATTCGTAAGGAAATAAAAGGTAGAAATTCAGTTATAGTCCTTAATCTTTGGAATTGCTTCACCCTGAAAATTTTTATTTTTTTTATTTGGTAACAGCACAATTGGAAGTGAAAATAGTTTACCCAATAATTGCACATTCAACCATAACAAAAAACAAGTTGAAATTATAGTAAGTTTAAGCCATCGACTGGCTTTATATTAGTCAAGTTCCCTACCAATTAACGAAAGGATGGGGAGACAAGGGGACAAGGGGATGGGGAGAAATAAATAACAACTGTCAACTGTCAACTGTCAACTGTCCTGGTGGTTTCCTCACTACCCCTACAGGGTCTACAATTCCTTTGTAGATTTAAAAGTAAGAAGTAAAAATATGGCTAATCAAGGAATTATACCAGTTGTTGTGAATGGTGCTGCGGGGAAAATGGGTAGGGAGGTAATCAAAGCTGTTGCACAAGCCCCGGATATGGATTTGGTGGGTGCGATTTCAACTAGTCCCGAACATCAGGACAAGGATGCGGGAGAGTTAGCTGGTTTGAGCGAACCTCTGGAAGTTCCGATTACCAATCAAATGGAACCGATGCTGGCTTATGCTGCTCAAGGGAAACATCCGGGGGTTGTTGTTGATTTTACCCATCCAGATTCAGTATATGATAATATTCGTAGCGCGATCGCCTATGGTGTGCGTCCTGTGGTTGGGACTACTGGATTAAGCCCGGAGCAAATTCAAGATTTGGCAGATTTTGCTGATAAAGCTTCGACTGGATGTTTGATTATTCCTAATTTTTCGATTGGAATGGTATTACTCCAACAAGCAGCAATTGCAGCATCGCAGTATTTTGACCATGTTGAAATCATTGAACTGCATCACAACCAAAAAGCTGATGCTCCCAGCGGTACCGCAATCAAAACCGCTCAAATGCTCGGAGAATTAGGTAAAACTTACAATCAAGCTATAGTAAAGGAAACGGAGAAAATACCAGGAGCGCGGGGAAGTCAAGCCGATGAAGGAATCAGAATTCATAGTATTCGTTTACCAGGTTTAATTGCTCATCAAGAAGTGATTTTTGGCTCACCCGGTGAAATTTATACCTTGCGACATGATACCAGCGATAGAACTTGCTATATGCCAGGAGTATTACTAGCAATTCGCAAAGTTCTTCAGTTAAAGTCGTTAGTATATGGATTAGAGAAGATTATTTAATCTCAAAATCGGACACTTGTCATAAACTCTCGAAGAGCAACGCAGTGACCGAATAATCCTTTTATCCAAAATCTAAAATCTAAAATCCAAATGCTTGTCCCATTGACACGCGAGAAATTTAAACAATTAGTTCCCCTAATCGCAACTGGTTCTCAGTATAAATATTATTGGGGGAAATTTTCCAATTTCTTGCAACGACTATTAATATCCGTACTTATTGCAGCAATTGTTTTACTTGTAAAAGTTATTTTTCGGCTTGCTTCAGGTCCAATTCTATTTTTCTTGGGATTGATAGGGGCTTTTTATTGGTTATGGGGTCCAGTATTATGGGCTAGTTTGCGAAATATAAAATTTCGTCGTTACAAGTACAGTGGTTTTTTTCGCGGTAGAGTTTTGGACTGGTGGATTACAGAAGAGTTACTTGGTAAACAAGAAACAGTCAACAACCGAGGTGATTTAGTAATTGTCGAAAATCGCGAAAAACGGCTTAACTTAGAAGTCGGAGACGAAACCGGATTTACTGCTTTGCTCAAAGTACCATTAAAAGTTTCTCACAAAATGATTAATCGCGGACAGGTAGCAGAAATGTTGGTCATGTCCAACTATTCCGATCTGAGCAGAATCGAAGAAATTAGCGAGATATATATTCCCAGTCGTAACCTATGGGTAAGCGATTATCCTTTTCTACGAGAAGATTATTTTAAAGAAGTAAGTCGTCGCATCTACGATGATAGAGAAGAAAGACCACGCAATCGTCCCCGTCGTCGTCCACCCAGAGAAAAAAGCCGAGAAATTGAAAAATACTATGATGATGAAGAATGGGGTTAGTGGACAGTTGACAGTTGAGAGTGGACAGTGGACTTTTTTACTCTAATAATTCCGCAAGGTCTTCTAAAGGATATTCGGGTTCTTCGGGACAAAATTCTACACAAATTCTGACTTTTCCCTTTTTCCAACCTCTAGCACCTAACTTCAAAATTTCACAATCAATTCCTTCATCAAAAAAAGATGCTTCTGGCATCTGAAAACTAATATATTTCTGTATAACTTCTAGCAATTCTAAAACTTTAAAAGTCGTAGATAATTCGAGATTTTCAAAATCTTTAGAATTTATAGATATAACTTCGTTACGTTCTAATCGCTCGAACTGTTTTTCCATGCTAGTTTTTTATACTTAAATTTATACTGAAATAATTTGCGTTACCAAAATAATTAGGATATTGCTCGCTTTTATCTGGTTTTTATAATTTCTAAAGGTAGAAGTCGGTGAACGGTCATTATTATATATCCTTGGTAATTATTTAGTCATACCAAATTGTCTACAAACTATATGTGATGACATTTACCTTTATTAATACTTTGCAATATCTTGAATAAAGCGTGAAGTTAACGCTTGCAGTTAGTTAATTAGAAATTGCAAGTTCTACATGATACTCCTATTCCGCTAAACAGATTACCTTTCACCCCCAGGGTGCGGTTCATCTCTTTTTACCTCTTTCCTCTGCGCTAAGAGCGTCTAGAAGGGTTTTTTTTAATCGGTAATCTTCTGCCGGGAAGGGAGTAGTTTAAAAAGTATCACAATCTCACAACTAATAAACTATCTATAATTACCATATTAATGATGGAATTTTTACTAGTTGTTTTGTGTAAATATACAAACTATCACAAGCATTTAAGTATACTTTTTTATTTATCATCATCATGAAAATATGACTTCTAATAACAATAATCGTAAATGTTTTTAAACTTATTTTTGAGTAGTACTATTAGCATAGTTGTTGTAACACTTTTAGCCTTTAGCGTACTGCAATGGTTTCATATTCCTGTTGGTAACTTTCTCGATTGGGTAATAGGTGGTGCAAGTTTTTGGTGGCTTTTGGTAATTGTTACCGTACCTTGGAATATTCATTTTAAAGCCAAAGAAACTTTATTTGAAGCAAAGCAATCCATCAGAAAAGAAATTTCAATAGATGATAAACAGCTAAATTACGTCAACCTTTTAGTAAAACGTTCGTTAATACTGGCGATTTTTTTACATATAAGTACTTAAGCAAAATTATTTATATAATTACTACTCAGTTATATCCCACATTCCGCACCCTAATCTGTAGTACTCGGTTATCACGGACAATACATTAAACTAAAAAGAATCAAATAATACAAACAACTATTTTTTTACTTTATTAAACTGCGATCGCTGTACAAAACGAAT
>Ga0209911_100161_pt1 | contig 20809 bp, 15 predicted proteins | sample FECB21metaG_FD_188301 | JGI IMG/M metagenome (GOLD analysis project Ga0209911, IMG submission 188301) | Cyanobacterial communities from the Joint Genome Institute, California, USA - FECB-21 (SPAdes) (version 2) | ecosystem: Environmental > Aquatic > Thermal springs > Hot (42-90C) > Microbial mats...
GAAATCCAGTGGCAGAAAGCGGTACTGATGGAAACAGCCTGGTTGTTGAGGAGCTGGATGAGGTGAAAGTCTCACGTCCAGTTTTGAAGAAGAGGTAGGGAAAGTGATTTCCCTATCGACTTTAACCAGTTCGTGAGTTCGCCAATCTAAGGAACGATAATAAACTGGTCTGGGAGAAAATGCCCGCACAAAATCCAGTATTTTTTTTGTCCATAAATCCAGTAATTCTTCTCCTCTTCCGTTTCTAATCCATGTATAAGGGTTTTGCCGATTTAGTATACTCAATACCATCAATTCCGAGCGCAATAATCCCACACCATCCACTGGAAAAGAAAGTGCTTTGTCTATCATCGACGACTGACTTAAATTCACCAGCAGTTGGGTGGTAGTCATGGGTAGGTTTATGGATGTATGAGCAATTGAAGCCGAAGAAGAAACCCATTGAGGATATTCAGTTGGTTTTGTAGAGGAACTTGAGATATCTATAACGGAATTTTTTTCTAGTATATTGATATTGTTATTTATATTATTATTGATATGCTCTTCATCTGTATTCTTAGCCAAATGGTGTATTTCTCCCCTCTCACCATCAATTAATATGCGATCGCCATTTTGAAAAAGTTTTGTTACCTTATTAACCCCAATTACTGCTGGAATCCCCAATTCTCTAGCGATAATTGCAGCGTGGCTAGTTAAACCTCCTTGTTCTGTAATAATACCGCCTACTTGTTGCAGCACTGGCAACCAATCGGGAGTAATTACAGATGCTACTAAAATTATGCCTTTTGGTAGTTGTTCTATTATCTGTTGAGAGTTTTCAATTACAAGAACATTCCCCTCTTGTCGTCCGGTTGCTGCTGCTATTCCCTTAATCAGAAAATTAGCAGAAAAAGTATTAATATTAATATTTATATTTGTATTTATAGGTTTACTAACTTTTGTCAGGTATAGCTGAATTGAATCTGTTTCTTGAACAAAAGTCCAATTGACTGAGTATTCTTTGCCAAGTTGACCAACCAATTTACCTGCTAAATTGGTTATTTGCTGCAATTGTGGTTGAGATAATACGTGCTGCTGCTGTTTTTCTTCTTCTAAAATACATACTTGCAAACAAGTTCTCTCCACCGTCATTACTGATGTTTGTCGGTGTTCCCAAGAAGCTTCGTTAATCGCTGCATTTTCACAACGATACGCTAATATTTTATTACCCAAATGTTGTTCCAATAAAATGCCGGTTTTGGGTTCTACATAATAAACATCTGGCTGGACTTCACCCCAGTTAATTGCAACTCCTAACCCCCAAGTTGCTTGAATTTCCCATCGAGATGAATTTGCATTTAAACAACCGCTGGCAATAATATTGTTGACTGGTTGTACTAAAATAGCTAAATTAATCAAACGCAAATCAATTTTTGACTTTTGCCAATAAAGCAGGCTTTTAGCACTAAATAATTGACTCCAAATACGCTTTAAAGCTAAGGCTATTTCCTTCTCTTCATTACGACAAAATACGGATTCATACAATCCAGAAATATTTTCTGTATTATCTAAACCATATGGTAATCCAACCGTTGGACGAAAAATTAAATATGGACTTTCCCAAGACTTGACTGCTAAATTGATGCCATTACTTAAGCTTTCAGATACATCTGAACTGATGATTTCTTGACGCAAGTGTAAAGCTACTTGCTGTAATTGTCGCCAATTATCAACATCCAAATGTAAGGAAGCATTCGCTAATTCTGCAACTAAGCTTTGAGAAACATTCTCGTTTTCTAAATATTCATGCAACACATTTGCTGCAATTACAAATCCGGGTATTACCGAATATCCATGCTGCATCATCATGCTCAAGTTAAAGGCTTTATCACCAACTTGAGTCCGATGTGATGGTTTTATTTCGTTCAGCCAGTAAAGTTTATCCACTCAAATACTTCTGATTACTAATACGAGCTATCTTTACCGTTTTCAAAGTCAGTTGTCTTGATTACCACTTATTATTGTCTTGCTGTTTTACTGTCTTGACAATCACTAATATCCCATCATTCGATAGTTCTTATTAAGACTAACTCTTTCAAGTCTTTAAAACTCACAAGCTAGACCCAGACACAAACTTTATTTAAATTAAAATTAGATAAATGATTTGTTAATGTACATCTATCTGTAGAGGTATTCTACTAATAGAGTATGTTTTTAATGCTGATATCAATAATATACTATCAATTAATTAAATGACATTCTTAATACTTAACATAAATATCTAACTTATCTAACTTGGAAATAGAAAACTGATATTGTACTTGCTTTGAAAATATCTTTTGAATCTAAATCTAAGATGATTAAGCTCTTACAATTATATCACAGTAAATCAAAACTAATTAGTTTATTTGGATTTGTTTATATTTATTTGTATTTATTTATATTTATTAGCTAAAATTCATGGGGTAAGCTAAAAAGCCTTTGATTTGTATATTCAAATTTTATTAAAGTCTTGTAGTGCGGGCATCCTGCCCACTGTAAAAATACAAATTAAATGTGCGACAACTTAGAAGTCGGGTAACTTTTACGAAATTCGACTTCTATATCTAGATTAATTTATCTACATTAAAATTCATGTTTTGTAATTAAAATATATAAATTATATAAACTATCTTTGAATAGGTAAAATTAAAAAATACTAGGTTTCGCTGATAAATTTCCTCCATTAACAGTAAGAATTTGCGAAGAATTTAACCATTGAGAATCAAAAGAACCTAAATGAGTAGTAGTAATAAGAGTTTGAAATCTATCTTGAATAGCATCAAGCAATTGATTTTGACGTGAGGGATCTAACTCAGCCAAAACATCATCGAGTAAAAGTAGAGGTGGTTCTCCGACAACCTCTTCAATCATCTGTAATTCTGCTAACTTCAATGCTAACACCAAAGTTCGTTGCTGACCTTGAGAACCGTACTGACGTGCGGGAGTATGATTAATTGTCAATTCCACTTCATCTCGATGAGGTCCCACAAGGGTAGTACCTTGATGAATTTCAGCAACCGCTCGCTGTTGAATTTTCTCTAAAAATGCTTGTTGTACCTGTTGTGGATGACTTTCTAACAAAGGTATACTCGGTGCATAACTCACCTGAAGGTGTTCAGTAGAACCACTTATTTTCGAGTGCCATAATTTAGCAATTGGAGCGAGTCGCAGTATAGCCCGTTCTCGTCGTCGAATTACCCGTGTACCTGTGGTGACTAATTGAGTATCCCACAGAGCTAATTGAGATTGTAAAGATTTTTCAGATAAATTATCCAAATTGTTTTTTAAAAAAGCATTACGTTGTCGCAAGACTTTTTGATATTGCTGCAAAATATGAGCGTATATAGGTTCGAGTTGGACTAATAAAGTATCGAGCCAACTACGACGATTTTCCGGACTACCACGGACTAAATCTAAATCTAAAGATGAAAATTCTACCGCATTAAGTATACCGAGAAAATCCATTTGACGGCGAAGATTTTCGCTGTTTAAATTAACAGTACGGCGACCGTTACGACGTAAAGTTAAAATAAGATCGCTCACTCCACTATCTCGTTTTAAACTAGCACCAACCTGAGCTAAAGATTCCTCATCCCTAACCAAATCTTTATCCCGGTTTGTACGATGACTTTTCAAAGTTGCCAATAACTCAACAGCTTCGAGTAAATTAGATTTTCCCTGAGCATTATCACCGACCAAAATTGTTTTTGGAGCAGTAAACTCTACATGAATATTTTGATAATTGCGAAAATTTCGGAGACTCAGGGTTTTGAGAAACATAAAAAAGTGAGGAGTGAGGAGTGAGGAGTTGTGAGTGAGGAGTGAGGAGTGAGGAGTTAGGAGTTAATTAAAAGGTTTGTTCGTCTACCGACGTGCTGTAGAGACGTTATACATAACGTCTCTAGACAATTTTGGGAAAAACGAACCATTAATAACTTACAGGACTTATGTGGTGGACTACTAGTCCACCTTACGGTGAACTTTGGAAGGTGTACCCAAGCCACTGCGTTGCCCTCACTCCTAACCCCTAACTCTTAACCGCTAACTCTTTCTAAACGTTTTTCTTCCCAATCATTTTAAAGAATAATTTTTCCAACTCAACCCAAACAAACATTAAAGAACTAAAGCCTAAACAAATCCATAATTCGGTCAAAGTGATAAAATGAGTGCCGAAGAAAGCTCTTAAAGGTGGAACGTATATTAACATTAGTTGCAAAATTGTGGTTAAAACAACAGCCGCTAATAGATAGGGATTGGAAAAAGGATTTACTTGTATCGTTAGTTGATTGTTGGAACGAATCGCGATCGCGTGGCCCATTTGAGCGATACACAAGGTTGTAAATACCATTGTTTTCCAACGTTCGGGATTGAGTCCGTTCCCAGTTACCACACGAGTATCGTAGTAAGCCCATTGCATCAAAGCAATACTAATAATGGCAAAGACGATGCCGATACGAATCATATAGTAACCTAAACCCCTAGCAAAAATACTTTCACGGGGGCTGAAGGGTGGACGCTTCATTACGTCGGGTTCGGCAGGTTCTACAGCTAATGCTAAAGCTGGTAAACCGTCAGTTACCAAATTCATCCACAGAATTTGTAATGGTGTTAAAGGTACACCACCCATGGGTAACAAAATTGGTGAAGCTGCGATGGTAATTACTTCGCCGATGTTACTACCAAGAATATATTTAATAAAACGGCGAATATTAGTGTAAACTACTCGACCTTCCTTAGTAGCAGCAACAATTGTCGCAAAGTTGTCATCTAATAACACCATGTCGCTGGCTTCTTTGCTGACATCTGTACCCGTAATTCCCATGGCTATTCCGATATCAGCTTGTTTGAGAGCAGGTGCATCATTAACACCGTCACCAGTCATCGCCACAAATTTATTACGACGTTGTAGGGCTTGCACAATGCGTAATTTGTGTTCTGGGGAAACTCTCGCGTAGATACTCACATGATCAACATTTTGCTCTAATTCGGAATCGCTCATCCGCTGCAATTCTTGACCAGTCAGCACTTTATCATCAGAATTCGCAATACCTAAATCTGTGGCGATCGCTCTTGCTGTTAATTGATGATCTCCGGTAATCATTACCGGACGGATTCCCGCTTCCCGACATTCTTGCACCGCTGCTCTGACTTCCGGACGTGGTGCGTCGAGCATTCCTACTAATCCCAACCAAACCAGTTGTTGTTCGTACTGTTCCTCGGAATTTTCTGGAGGTTTTTCACTCAAGGATTTGTAAGCAAAACCCAATACCCGTAAACCTTGACCAGCCATGCGGTCGTTTTGAGCTAAAACTCTATCTCGTTGTTCTTCAATCAGTTCAACCGCACTATTTCCTACATAAATTTGGGTACAGCGTTGCAAAATCAATTCTGGGGAACCTTTGGTAAACATCAAATAGTTATCATTACTATTCAATAGGTTACTAATTGCGGGGTCAACATCACCAAAAGTTGAACCAGTATCTATCTTTTCCACTCGACAAATAACGCTCATTCGCTTGCGTTCCGAGGAAAAAGGAAACTCCCCAACACGGGGTAATTTACTATCCCACTGATCTTTTTCAATACCAGCTTTCGCAGCTAATGTTACTAAAGCACCTTCCGTAGGGTCGCCGAGAATTATCCAATCGGCTTTTTCCTGTTGCAAAACTGCATCGGTACAAACAGCACAAGGAATTAATAAAGGTGGAATTTCTGGATAATCTTCGATCTCAACTTTTTGACTATCTAACTCAAAATCACCATTGGGAGCGTAACCTTCTCCCGTTACCTTTAATAAATGCTGGCTGGTATAAATTGATTGCACCACCATTTTGTTTTGAGTCAAGGTGCCAGTTTTATCAGAGCAAATAGTAGTTACCGAACCCAAAGTTTCCACAGCCGGTAACTTGCGAATCAAAGCATTGCGACGTACCATCCGCTGAGTTCCCAAAGCCAAAGTTACCGTAATTACTGCCGGTAAACCTTCCGGAACCACCGCGACTGCCATACTCAAAGAAACTTCCAATAACTCTTGTAAATTTCCGCCCCGCAGCAAACCGATAACAATTACCACCGCAACTAAAGCCAAAGAACCGCCAACCAAAACGTTCCCAAGTTGAGTCATCCGCCGCTGTAACGGTGTATCTTCTGTCTCCACCGATTGCAACATCTCCGCAATTTTACCCAACTCAGTTTTCATTCCGGTATGAGTAACCAAAACCTTGGCACGTCCCTGGACAACTTCCGTACCTTGGAAAACTAAATTAATTCTGTCACCCAAACTTGCATCTTCAGGTAGCTTAACTTGTACCTGTTTATTGACAGCTTCGGCTTCTCCCGTCAGCGCTGATTCTCGTATTTGTAAATTAGATTGCTCTATCAAACGTCCATCTGCTGCTACCTGCACACCTGCTTCAAGGAGCATGATATCTCCCGGTACTACGTTTTTAGCTTCCACATCCACTAATCTACCGTTACGAATCACCCGCACATTAGGAGAAGAAAGCTTTTTTAACGCTGCTAAAGCTTTTTCAGCGCGGCTTTCTTGGAGATAACCCAAAATACCGTTGAGAATTACGATTGCCAAAATTGCGATCGTATCTTTAAAAGGTACTTCACCCGGTTTTAAATTTCCTGCTTGCAAAGCAAGTAAATCCAAAACCCCCGAAACAATAGCCACTGCAATCAGCATCAATAACATAATGTTTTTGAACTGATCGAGTAGAATTTCCCAGCTACTGCGTCCAGCGGATTCTTCTAATTCATTAGTACCATATTTTTGCAGACGGGATTCTACTTCTTCAGAAGTTAAGCCAGTGTCAGCATTACCAGAAAGCAGTTTTATTGCTTCATCAACTTCTAAATTATGCCAAACGGCTTGATGTTCGACCAGAGAATGAGCAGACATCTTGTACGTGATAGTGAAAGGAAATGGTTACAAGAAACAATCATAGCTAAAGCATTGAGAAAATAACCATTCAATTTATATTCCAACCCCTTATATATAGGTATTTAAACCTTTATCAATTAAACAATTTTTATTGATATACAAGGTTTAACTCCCCCATTTTTTTTAACCGTTTTATTTATTTACTTTCACCATAGTCCTGTTTAAGTAACCCCGTTGCTTAATTATTTCTATCTCATTTATTATTCAAAGATTACCTATCTTTAATGATAAATTAGAAAATGTGTTTGATTATATAATCAAACAACCAAAAAAGGGATAATTTAACTTCTATTTAAAAAAATATCAAGATATGTTTAGCAGTAGATATCGCAAAATCTATGATAAATAGGAAACCTTTGAACAAATAAGCCTTAAGATGACGAATGTACTTCCCTCCTTAACTGTTAGCCAGATGATTGGGCAAAGGACTATTCGACCGTTTGCTGTTGCCGCTTTATATGGCATCGCATTTATTAAAGATACATTGATTGCGATCGACCCACGACTTGGGTATCTCTTACAAGTTGATCCGAATAACGACAATACTAAAATTATCAATTCCCATCAAACGCGGGATTTTTTGGATGTTACGGGTCTGGCGCTGTGGGAAGATACTTTATGGGTAACACGAGGCAATAGCGTTTATTTCTGTCCACTAAATACCCTCGCTCTACAGCATTTTGCTACTTTACCTTATCCCGCTAATGGCATTGCTGTTTGGGATTCCACTGTTTATGTTAGTTGCGAAAAACTCGGTAAAATCCTGGTTTTTAACGGCAATACCCGCAAAGAAATCGCTCGATTTTACGCTCCCGGTGTGGGAGTCGAAAATTTAGCACTCACTCAAGAAACTCTCCTAGTTTGCGATACTGTAGAACAATCAGTTTACTTCCTCGACCGGGCAACAGGTGAAATTCAATTTAGCGTACTCACACCCTTTGAATTTCCCACGGGTATCGCAGTACATACCGATTCCGCAACCAACAAACAAACTATTTACCTCGCTTACTCATCCGAAGAACCCTACATTCGCGATAACCCCAATGCACAACCAAATCACGAATTAACTTATCGCGATCGCACTTTTATTCACCCCCTCGATTACCATTACAATCGGCAAAAACGCATTGCCCTTTCTAACGGTTATTTACTGGAAATGTCCTATGTCGAACAAATAGATCCTTTAGAAGAAGATGTCTATTTACAGGATTTAGAATGGCGTATTGCTCTACCTTCGGACACCGAACGTCAAAAAGTAAAGCAAATTGAACCCATTGGTTTACCTTTTACCGAAGCCATCATCGACGGACAACGGGTAGCAGTTTTTAAATTTGATACCCTAACTCCCGGAGAACGTCATCTATTAGGCTGGAAAGCTATTTTAGAAGTGCGGAGCATAAAGTATCGTCTTACACCTAGGGATGTGGAAAACGCTGATTTGTTATCAACAGAATTTACCAGTCGTTACTTAGTTGATGATGATGACTTAGCAATGGACATCCCGATTGTCCGCAATGCAGCAATTGAAGCTGTAGGCAGCGAAACCAATATCTTGCGAAAAATGTACAACATTCGCAACTACGTTTACGATAAATTATCCTACGCCATTAAACCCCATATTGATACCCCAGATATCGTTTTAGAACGCGGTACTGGCTCATGTGGAGAATACGTAGGTGTATTGTTGGCATTGTGTCGTTTAAACGGTATTGCTTGCCGTACAGTAGGTCGTTATAAATGTCCTCCCTGGGCTGAAAAACAAGGTATTCCCCTACAGCCAGACTACAATCACGTTTGGTTAGAATTCTACATTCCCGGTTTTGGTTGGCTACCAATGGAATCCAATCCCGATGATGTCGGACGTGACGGTCCCCATCCCACCCGTTTTTTCATGGGTTTGAGTTGGTTTCATGTAGAAATTGGTAAAGGTATTTCCTTTGAAACACTGATTTCCCAAGGTAAACCCCTCCAAAAAGAAGATATAAGTATTGGTGAATTAGCAATTAATCACATTCGCTTTACCATTCTCAAAGAATTACCTCCTTTTGACAGTTGACAGTTGACAGTAATTAACCTCCATCCACCAACCACTATCAACCAACCACTAACTACTATCAACTATCCACCAACCACTATCAACCAACCAACATCCATAGTCATAATGACTTTATATAAGCTATAATCAAATTCATAACGACTACGCATTGACAAGACTCAAACAATAATTTTGTCAGCGTAGAATAAAAGAGAGGTTGCACAGCATGAATTTATCAAATTCCAACACCGCGAAGAACTTGGAAGCGGCTTTTGGTGGGGAGTCAATGGCAAATCGTAAATATTTATTCTTTGCGGAAGTCACGAAAAAGCTGGGAATGAGCGAACTTTCCAAGCTATTTAAAGATACTGCAAACCAGGAGACAGAACACGCTTTTGCTCACTTTCGGTTAATGCATCCAGAGTTGGTAGTAGATGATGCTAAATCTTTAACTGAACAAGAAAAAAAGGCGATCGCAGCACGGTGTTTAGAATTAGCGGTAGAAGGTGAAACCTACGAATACGAAACCATGTATCCAGGTTTTACGGAACAAGCACGTGAGGATAGAGATGGTAAAGCTGTAGCGGAGTTTGAAACCCAAGAAGCAGAATCCCGCGAACACGCCGATATGTTCCGTAAAGCCACACATAATTTTGGTTTGCTAACGAACATTGAAAATCATCATGCCCGTCAATATACGGAAGCCTTAGAAACCCTAAACGGTAAATCTACCCCAGAGAAGAAAGCAAGTGACGACCCAGGGACACAAAAATGGATTTGCCGTCAATGTTCGATGATATACGACCCCGTAGTCGGCGATCCAGATTCTGGAATTGCAGCGGGAACAGCATTCGAGGACATTCCCGAAGATTGGCATTGTCCTATTTGTAATGCTACCAAGAAAACCTTTGTACCTTACGAAGAAGCGGCTGCTGCCGTTGTTGCTGCGTAACAGTTTTTTGATTGTTCTCGTTCCCAGGTTCTACCTGGGAAGCAGCTAAAATAATAAACCGGGTGTATTACGGAAGTCTGCCCCATTCCGATTTAAACATTGAAGTTAAAAATAATCTGTGAATTCATTTGATAAACTTTTTTTATTAATATTTTTATTAATATTTAGTACTGCTATTTTGGTCTAAAAAAACATCTGGATCTGGAGCATAGTAGGGACATGAATTATTTTCAGGACCGCTAGGAAACATTTTACAGACAATAATATTACCTTGGTAAAAACGACATTGAATGCAATGCGGTATTTTGCGTTTGATTTTTGGTTTAATCATAAGAGTTGTTTGTAAATTGCGAACTGATAACTATTGTAAAAACGTAAAATTTTAGGTTACTTTACGTTCAACTTTCCACAGCAAAATTTTGTGGTTCCATATCACAATTTACCCAAATTATCGACTCTCTAACAGATTGCATATCCAGAAGTACCCGTAAAACACGAGTATATCTGTTATTAGGACAAATCATCTTCAGTAAAACTATCGGTTCTACATGAGTATTTGCATGATTTTTGATCAAATTATATTCGCGAAAACACTTTAATTATCAGTTAATTCTAATTTCATTTAGGCTGATAAAAGCACCATTAACAAACAGCTAACAGTGAATAAAAACACCGCTGCGGGGCGTATTGCTACGTCCCTACAGATTGACAGGTGAGTGATTCATGTCAAAGCTTTCTGTAACACCTCACGATGTATTAATGCCCTATCAGTGAGAAATTTAATTCTATCGTCCGAAAGCGCTTGACCATTTGCGAAATGCTCAATCCAAGTTGTACTGATTACATTGGGATCTTCGGGTAATTCGCTGATATCCCATCCGGGCATTTCTAATTCTTCCATTAACCGATTAATTTTGGGGTCATAACTCAGAGCAAAACAGCGACAACCTTCACTTGCTGCCATAATTAAACTGTGCAAGCGCATTCCGATCGCCATTTCCACACCCCTATATATTCCTTTTAATATAGTTGGTTCTTCCAGAGTAACAATCTTACTGACATCTTTAAGCGCTGGTTCAATTGCTTGAGCTATACCCAAATCTTTACTCTTTTGAAATGGTATTAGTAAAATAAAAGATTGGGTTGCCTTCTGAAAATCGACTAAAGCCTTAGTTAAATTATTTATTCGGGCTGGTGTAAGTTCCGGATGAGCGCGTAAAGTAACAGCAACCCTTGGTGCGGGAGTATCCCAAATCCCCGGCGTAGACTGAGATTCCAGCGCCCAAACCGGGTCAGGTGCGAGAATATGGGGAATATCCCATTCCTGGAGTAAACTAGCAGAAACGCGATCGCGAACGCTAACCCCCGTACAGCCAGCGAAATTTTGACGGGCTAACCAGCGAATTGCATCACGTTTCAAAGGACCAATACCCTGCGCCCAAGCCACAGTTTTCATCCCTCGTTTTTGGGCGATCGTCATCAAACCAGTATAATAAAATGGGCTAATAGCACTAGTTGCATCTTGAATTAAACTACCACCACCCCAAATAAAGGCATCGCAAGAACGTAAAGCCTGCATCACCGAATTAAAAGCCTTGCGTTCACAAGCTTCCACATTGTAACGCCGTTGAGTTTCCTCCGGATTGCCAGAGAGAACCACAGGAGTAACCGAGTCAGGAAGCATTTGTAAAAGCGTTGCTAACAAAGCCTCATCACCACCATTTCCTTGACCATAATATCCAGATAAAAGCGCACGCATAATGATTTTAGATTTTAGATTTTAGATTAACGTGAGTTTGACTTCTTCAAAAACCTTCCCAGCAAACGGTGTTGGTGAAAAAGCGACACCGGAGTAAATATTTATCTCCACCAGATATGTATTTCGCACGAATTGCCACACACAGCAAGCTATTTACGCGACAAGTTTGGTAAATATGGGATAGAGCAAGTAATAGAAGAGCTTGACCCTTTAACATATACACGTGTAAATTGATGAATAATTTCCGTCCTCACCTATAGACTTACGCAATGCTACGTCTAGGACAAACAACCCCTAACCCCTAACCCCTAACCCTTTATGCACGCACTTTCGATTCCCACTTGGATAATTCACATTTCCAGCGTGATTGAGTGGATTGCCGCAATATGGTTAATCTGGAAATACGGCGAAATTATTAGTAATCGTACTTGGGGGGCTTTATCTTTTGGTATGTTACCAGCATTAGTCAGTGCTATGTGTGCTTGTACCTGGCACTTTTTCGATAATTCTCCATCTCTAGAATGGCTAGTAACACTGCAAGCAAGTATGACAGTAATTGGTAACTTTACCTTGTTTGCAGCGGCTTGGTGGATATATCGTTCTACAACAAACAATAATAACCAAAGTAAACCCGCGTCCCCAAACCTTGTAAAATCAGATTAATCGTCAAAGGTCTGTATATCAAAGGTTAAAATTGCAATAACTCTTAATAATTATCAACCAACAACTAACAGCTAACTCTTTCAATCTAAAATCTAAAATCTAAAATCTAAAATCTAAAATTGGATAATGATTTCCAAAGAAACCCTATTTGCATTATCACTATTCCCCTACTTAGGTTTCTTGTGGTTTATCACTCGTAACCCCGAAACCCCAAAATTAGCTCTGTATGGATTTTACGGTACCTTGGTATTTGTCGCCGTTACTATTCCAGCAGGTATTTACTCCCAAGTGCATTACGGTAAAACTCTGGCAAATGTCGATTGGTTACACGGAAGCGCAGAAGTATTTTTAACCTTGTCAAATATTTTAGTTGTATTAGGCTTCCGTCAAGCAATAATTAATAAGGTTAAAGGTTAAAGGTCAACTATCAACTGTCAACTGTCAACTGTCCACTGTCCACTGTCAACTAAAATGCAAGTTATTCCAGCGATAGATTTATTAGAAAGTCGTTGTGTACGACTTTATCAAGGAGATTATGAAAAATCTGAAGTATTCAGCGAAAACCCTGCTGATATTGCCAAAAAATGGGTTGAACAAGGTGCAACAAGATTACACGTTGTCGATTTAGATGGTGCAAAAGCGGGTAAAGTTGTCAATTTGTCCGCTATTGAAACTATTGTAAATACAGTTTCTGTACCTGTGGAAGTGGGTGGTGGATTGCGTAATAGAGAAAGCGTGCAACAATTATTTAATATTGGTGTAGAATGGGCAATTTTGGGAACTGTTGCTGTTGAACAACCCCAATTAGTGCAAGAACTTGCTCAAGAATTCCCCCACAAAATTATCGTTGGTATTGATGCTCGTAATGGTAAAGTTGCAACTCGCGGATGGTTGGAAACTTCGGAGGTTTTAGCAACCCAACTCGCGGTACAAATGCAAGAATTAGGAGCAGCAGAAATAATTTACACTGATATTCACCGCGATGGGACTCTCAGCGGACCGAATTTAGACGCTTTACGGGAACTAGCTGCGGTTGTCGATATTCCGATTATTGCTTCTGGAGGAATCAGTTCGGTGACGGATTTATTAAGTTTATTAGCGTTAGAACCCCAAGGTGTAACTGGTGCAATTGTCGGACGTGCTTTGTATACTGAGGATATTTCTCTTCGTGAAGCAGTACGAGCGGTAGGTTCGGGACGTATTCAAGATATACCTCCTCATGGTTTCTCTACTTTTGCTTGATAACTTAATAACTATATTGTTTTTAATTCAACAAATTTTCTAATTCGGTTTTCTCAAAAACTGGGTTTTTCAGTTTTTGGCATGAAAAAAATAGTTTGTTATTTTTCCGGATTGTTAATCATTGGTACTGTATTCAAATGCGTAAGGAGTTACTTCTATAAAGTTACTCCAAAAAATTAAACCAAACAAAACTAACTGATTTTATTAACTTTTTAGTAATTTTTAATCGTAGTACTATTTACACCAAACTTTACTATTAATTGATATCAGTTGTATTTAATTTGGTTTTTTAAAACTTTAAATATAAATATTAAGATTTTTAAAATATTGGGTTTCCTACACAGAGATGTTGCAAATACGTCTCTGTTTTTGTCTTAAAACGAGGTAAGAAATCGGGGTTTTCAACGGGATTTTGTGGTGTTAGCGATACTTATCTCAAAAAGCCCGACTTCTATGATTATTTTCTGGAATCTAAACAAACACAATGTAGATAAATACATACACACAAAATAATATAAAAAATTAAAGGAGAATAAAAATGACTTGGACAACAACAACAAAAAGAAAAATTAAAGTACCAGATTATGGTAGACCAATAAGAAGAGAAATTGGTTTTTCTCAATATGTTAGTGCTAGAAAAGAAGCTACAAAACCGAATAAAATCAAATAATTTAATAAATATTCATATCAATAATGTAGAGACGTAATATATTACGTCTCTTATTATATATTAGGTCTCTTATTATTTTGCAAATAAACCAGCAATCCAACATTTTTAAAATACTAGATTTCTTTTCTCGCTGTTCCTTGTCCCTACTTATTTTTTATCGGACTTTTAGCTTGTTCTAAAGCAATTTCTTTTATCGCTTGATATGAATTAGCGTTTGCAGAACCTTCAATAGCCTTAACAGCTAAATCCTGGACTTGTTTCAAGGCTGACTCAAGCTGTTTTGATAAGCTTTGAACTCTTGTTTCTTGATTGGTAATTGTTTGTTCTAAAGACTGTATTCTTTGTTCGTAGAAAGCTTTTTGTCCTTCTACTTCTTTGGCAAGTAAATTAGCTTTAATTTTAGCTTGATAATGAGCAATACCTTTACCTTCTTCTGTCGCTTTTCTAATAGCTGCTTCTTTTTGCTGAGCAAAACTATCAATTTTAACTTTTAATTCTTCAAACTGTTTTTCTTTTTCAGCAGTTGTCTTTTCTCGTTCATTCCACTGTTTTTCTGTTTCTTGCTTAAATTCATCTAATTGTTTACATAACTCTTTTTGCTGCTGTTCGTATAAATCTACTTCTAAATTGCGTTGTAATTCTAAATTATACTTGTACTCAGAAGCATCTCGCTGACGATTTTTGAGGGAATTTTCATTTCTTTCTTTAATGTTCTGTTGAGATTCTTCCTGTTGTTTGTCCCAAGCTTCTTTTAATTCTTGAATTTCTCGATTTAATGTTTCAGAAAGTTGATTAAATTCTTGTTGATAAGCTGAATTATTCTCTTCGTAACGTTGAATCAAATTATCTAAAGTATCTTCCGCAACTTCTAAATTATGTAACTGCTGCAATTGTTGCAATTGTTCTTCTACAATTTGCTTTATTTCCGTTAACCTAGAGGCTTTTGTAGTTAGTTGTTCGGATAATTCATTTGCAGCACTACCAAAACCCAACTGAATTTTTGCTAAACTTTCAATGGTAAAATTCATTTTATGCTGCACTTTCGAGTATTGATTAACTGGTGTTTTTTCCGGTGTTTTAAAATTATCAGACTTTACAGAATTACTAGATTTTATAAGTTGATCAACTTGTTTTTTAAGTTCTAATCTTTCTTTTGCTAACTCATCATAAGCTTGCAAAATTTCATTCTTAGTATTTTTTTGATTAATTTTATTTACAGACATAATTATCCTCTCAACTCAAGAAATTGTAAATTTGAATCCTCTATTGGAGTAATCGGAAAATTCCCTATTCCCTATTCCCTATTCCCTATTCCCTATTCCCTATTCCCTATTCCCTATTCCCTATTCCCTATTCCCTATTCCCTACTCCCTATTCCCTATTCCCTATTCCCTATTCCCTATTCCCTATTCCCTATTCCCTATTCCCTATTTACTAGAACTATCAAAAGCTCTCATTGCTAAATCTTTAGCTTGCTTCAAAGTTTCTTGTAATTGATTGGAAATACTTTCAATCTGCTGATTTTGTCTCTCAATAGTCTGTTCTAAAGAGGTAATTTTCAATTCATAACTTTGTTTGGAACCTTCCCACTCTTTCTCAAACAAATCTGCTTCCACTTTGGCTTTTTGGGAAGTGTCTTTTATTGCTTCTTCTCTTGCTTTTTTAACTTCTACATCTAATTCAGTAGGGAAAGAAGCGACTTTTTTTTGATATTCTTCCAATAGAGGTTGACGTTGTTTAATAATTTTTTCTCTTTCTACCCAATCTTTTTCTTTTTGACGAGTAACTTCTTGTATTTCTCTTTCTAATTGACGCTTTGTTTCACGGTAACTATCTTCGTTAATTTTGCGGGAATTTTCTAACTTATATTGATATTCTTCTTGCTCTTTTTCGCGATTTTTAGTTAATAATTCGTTGTATGCTCGCTCTGCTTCTTCAAACTTTGTTTGTTCTTTTTCTAATTCCTGAAGCTTTTGCTGTTTCTCTTTCTCTAGTGCTTCTCTTTTTTTCTGAATATCTGCTTCTAATTTTATCAAATTCTCCTGATGTTCTTGAGTTAAAACATCTAAAGTATCTGCAACAACTCTGATTTTCTGCAATTGTTGTAAATATTGAGTTTCAACCTCAATTGCACGATTTAACTCGTCTAATTTGGAATTTTCCTTAGCTAGCTTTTCTGCAAGTTCGTTAACAATACTACCAAATTCTAACTGTAAATCTGCCAGTCCTTTGACAATACTATCAACCGTATATCCTGAAGCTGCGGTTAAAATTTGCTTGTCCTTTTCTTTTTCAGCTTCTTCCTGTTTGGTGGCAATTTTTGAATCTAATTTTTGCTTTTCTTGAATAATTTGCTCGAATGCTTGCATCAATTGTTGTTTACTATCCTTGACTCCAACTGTATTCATTTTTTGATTCCTATTAATTATCTTTATTTGATGATTTTTTTCCTAAATAATCTTACAAAGACATACTCCTTGCTATTTCAGAGTAGCCTTTGAAATATCCTTGTTAGCGCAGTGAAAACACCCAAATTACAACCAATAAGATTGTTATTCAGAAATGATTTCTCAATACTTTAGTTCATTTGTACTATTAAATATAATTCAATTAAAATACTTTTGTCAAGAACTAATCTGACTCCCCTGGGAAATCGCAAAAAAAAGTAAAGCAGCCACTAGTTTTTGACTGCTTTTTGCTGTAGTGTTTTATAATAAAGAAAATGCTGTTACATATGTTACAATTTTCATTAATGGAATGACTGTAAGCTACGTAAAATTGCTCAAAAGCCACAGACAAATAGTTACAAGTAAAATCCTCATATTTTTGTAAGTCAATGTATACAAATGAATCCACGAAGTACGCTTCGGCGGGGGATATCAGACAAAGAAATCGCGTTCTGGTGGTAGAGGATGAAGAACTAATCAGGGAAATGCTGGTTTTGGCTTTGGAGGAAGAAGGCTATGAGGTGCAAATTGCCACTGATGGACGTTTAGCCATAGAGCAACTCCAAAGTTTGGAGGCAAATAATAATGAGGCTGGTTTCGATTTAGTCCTTTTAGATTTAATGTTGCCTCAAATTAATGGATTAGATATTTGTCGGTTAGTGCGTCATCAAGGCAACCCAGTACCAATTTTAATGCTGAGTGCTAAAGGTAGCGAAACCGACCGAGTTTTAGGTTTAGAGGTGGGGGCAGATGACTATCTAACCAAGCCATTTAGCATGAGAGAGTTGGTAGCCCGTTGTCGAGCGCTATTACGTCGTCAACGTCTAAGTACTACTACTCAAGCTCCAGTATTAAATCATAAAGAAATTACTTTATATCCTCAAGAATGCCGGGTATTGGTTCGTGGAGAAGAAGCGAACTTGTCACCTAAAGAATTCCGCTTGCTAGAACTATTTATGAGTTATACTCGTCGCGTATGGTCGCGAGAGCAATTGCTTGACCAGGTATGGGGTCCCGATTTTGTTGGAGATAGTAAAACTGTAGATGTTCATATCCGCTGGTTGCGGGAAAAAATCGAAATAGACCCTTCCCGTCCAGAATATATTGTTACAGTTCGGGGTTTCGGGTATCGATTTGGGTAATTGTTAGTTATTATTTGTCCCAACGCAAATTACCAATTGTGATGCTGTTACTGGGATTTCTCTTAGGTTTAGGGCTAAGCATCTGCTTATGGGTGTGGCATACAATACAATTTCACCGCTACTTTGGACGCTTTGACTCTTCAAAAAAGAGTTTCTTCGCCGAGGTTGCGGTATTGTCATTTCGTGGATGGCAACATAAGTTTGCTCGATTGAAAAAACAGCAGCAATGCTTAGAAGAAGAACTCCAAAGTTACCAAAATTTGTTACAATACGCACCTTTAGGGTATTTACAAGTTGATGAAGAAAATCAATTACTCTGGTGCAACGAACAAGCTCGACAAATGTTGTCCTTAGAAAAATGGCAACCTGGACAAGTCCGTTTGTTACTAGAGTTAGTGCGTTCCTACGAACTTGACCGTTTAATCGAAAAAACTCGCGATCGCAATTTTTCTCAAGAAAAGGAGTGGGTGTTTCACCCCTCTTGTGAGAATGCAGAAGCAATGTTACAACAAAAATCTGTGGTTTTGCGAGCTACCGGCTTGCCATTACCCCAGGGTCAAGTAGGAGTATTTCTGGAAAATCGTCAGCAGTTACTGGAAATGAGCCAAGCACGGGATAGAACTTTGTCAGACCTAGCCCACGAACTCAGAACACCACTAACTTCTATTCGTTTAGTTGTAGAAACTTTACAAGACCGGGTTAATCCACCTTTGAATCGCTGGATTAACCGACTTCTCAAGGAAGTTGATCGACTGATTGATTTAGTACAAAGTTGGTTGGATCTGACTCGACTCGAAACTAACCCCGCAACTCAGTTAAATTGTCAGCCTTTAGAAATCAAAGAGTTGATTAACTCAGTTTGGGAAAGTTTAGAACCCATCGCACAGCGTCAAAAAGTTAAATTAGCTTTGAGTGGGATCGACGATATTTTGATAAATGCCGATAAATCCCGGCTTTATCAAGTGTTTTTTAACTTAATTCATAACAGTATAAAATACAGTCCTCCGGGTGGATTTATCCGAGTGGAAGTTAATGTTAATCTAAATTTAGAAGAAAAAAATCAAACTGAATCTGAAAATTCGCCATTTCTCGAAATAAATATTATAGACTCAGGCGTAGGTTTTGCCCAAGAAGATTTACCCCACATATTTCAGAGATTTTACCGAGGAGATAAAGCACGTTCTCGCTTTATAAAAGAGGAGGAAGATTCAACTTTAGATGGAAGCGGCTTAGGATTAGCTATTGTTTATCAAATTTTAGCCGCTCACGGGGGTACTATCAAAGCTATGAATCATTCACAAACAGGTGGTGCTTGGCTACAAATTCATCTCCCTCAAGTCATGGCAAAATCCGTAACTCAAGATTATATTTAAGAAAATAACTTCATGTTTGAAACTACAAGCGTGAAAGCTCTCCTAAGTCGTCCAAACTTTGTCAAACCTCATCTAGTACGCGATATTAGGCGGCTAGAAAGAGATGTATTGCGTATGGGTGCTTTGGTAGAACAATCATTTCGCCTTACACACCAAGCATTATTCGCTCGCGATTTATCAGTAGCCGAACAGCTGCCTTTATTAGACAAGAAAATAGACCGATACTATAAACAAATAGAAGCGGAATGTACGGCGATTATGACATTACAATCGCCTTCTGAACAAGACTTACGTTGTTTAAGTGCTTTTATGCAATTAGTGCGAGATTTAGAACGTATTGGCGATTATGCTGAAGATTTAAGCGAAATAGCTGTAAAAATCTTTCCCTACGAACCACATTCGTGCATCCCAGAAATTGCGGTGATGTCTCGTCACGCTCAAGCAATGTTAGCAACAAGTTTGGGGTCGTTAGCGGATTTAGATGAAGTTGGTGCAAAAAGCATAAAAGTACTAGATGACGCAGTAGACGAAGCTTACGAACGAGTTTATGAAACCCTAGCCAATCAACGAGATATTCAAGGTTCTGTAGAGCCAATTGTATTATTAGCATTAGCGATTCGTTGTTTAGAACGGATGGCAGATCACGCAACTAATATTGGTCAAAGAGTGGCTTATATTGTTACAGGTCAGCGTTCTTAATTTTTTTATATTTCATCAAATCCCTGCTCGTCAACAGTAGAATTTGAATTATCTATTATTGTCGTAAATAATACCAATTGCCAAAATAATTACCATGGACAATCTACCCGTACTATGTATAACCTCTCCTTATTAAGGAGAGGTTTTTTGTTTGCGTAGTCCAAGAACACAGCTTGATCGAGAATTGGTGTAACATTGCTAAGCTGATGTGCATTTAATTTGTATTTTTCTAGCGGGCAGGATGCCCGCACTACAAGACTTTAATAAAATTTGAATCTACAAATTAAATGCGTAACAACTTATGACCGTTCGATTCATAAAATTCAATCTACGTAAAAAAAAATCGTAAAAAGCAATACTATAAAAATATAAGTTTATAGCGATTTAATACGTTAAATAAAGTCATTAAAAATACATCTACAAAGTTTTTATACAAGAATAAATACTAGCAATTAATTAGAAGAAAAAGAAAGCTGTAACCAGAAAATTCTTTGTAAAAACCTTACTGACATTAGATTATTTCTCTCTCTAAAAAACAAATACAAAGATGAAAAACATTTGACACTTTTAATAATTATCTGTTTAAATGAACACAGATTTATCAGTAAAATCAACGCGGTTATTACCGTATTTTTACGAGTGATAAATAAAAAACACACAACCCAAAATTTTGTAACCTAACTTACTTTTTACTTAAACCTTACCTATTCTTAAACTTTCAGCATTAAAGTCAGGACTTACGCAACTGTCATAAGCAATGGTGCGCGAAGCGCACCGAGCGCCTAAAAACTATATAAAAGACATCACAATATCTGGGCGTTTTAGTTGCTCAATTAGATAATTAGAAAGTAGATTAT
>Ga0209911_100163_pt1 | contig 20406 bp, 16 predicted proteins | sample FECB21metaG_FD_188301 | JGI IMG/M metagenome (GOLD analysis project Ga0209911, IMG submission 188301) | Cyanobacterial communities from the Joint Genome Institute, California, USA - FECB-21 (SPAdes) (version 2) | ecosystem: Environmental > Aquatic > Thermal springs > Hot (42-90C) > Microbial mats...
TTTTTAGATTAAGCCTATTTTTTTGGTTTTAGAACTAAAATCATTGGCTATAACCTTGAAATTACGTTTAACTCTTGAGAAAATTCTCAACTATTTATCTAAAACCTAAATACCTACCCTTGAAAGACAAGGGGATGGGGGGATGGGGGGAAGTTTAACTAATAACTCCGGTGGTACTAACTCCGGTGGTACTAACTCCTCACTCCTAACTCCTCACTCCGGTGGTACTAACTCCTCACTCCTCACTCCTCACTCCTAACTCCTCACTCCGGTGGTACTAACTCCTCACTTTTAATCCAAAATCCAAAATTTAAAATCCAAAATTCTTAACCACACCCTTCCCAAGAAATCGGAAAGGTTTGTTTTGATAGTAACGAGAAATCAGTTTCGTTGCTTGGGGTTTCTTCATCAAGGACTTTCACTACTTTGTTATAGATATCTTCTGCTTGTTGGGGAGAATCTCCGATGCTGGTTAATCCTAATTTACCAAATTCCGATAGAGAACCCATTAAGTGGAATACTGTACCTGTTTCGGTTCCGGTATCAAAATGTAGTCTGTGGTGAGCGATGATATCCATCAAATCGTTGGGTAAAAGCCCCCGGTAACGGTCTTTTTGCAGATTATCAGTGGCAATATAATATTTTGGTCGTCCTTGTTGGGAATAAAATAAACCTGTAGAAAGTTGGTAGCGACCGTTTGTTAGTAATTTCAAAGTCATAAAAGGATGGGTAGTACCACCTTTTCGCAAATTAATTTCAATTGCTTGAATGTCCCATGTTCCATCATCTTGCTTGACAACTATAAAATCTACACCATATCTTTCTAATGCACCTTTTTCTGCTAGTTTCCGACCAATTTGTAAACCTAATTGCTGTAATTGTAATCGGTAAGCTTCCGCAGCGGGGAATTTACAACCCAGATAAATTTGACCGTCGGGACCTCCTAAAATCTGGTCGTGAGTAGAAAGTATGGATACTTCTCCTGTGGGAGTGATACGTCCTTGAACGCTTGGTGAAAGTTTAATATCACCTTCCACAAAAGCTTCTACAATCGCTCCTAATTCTGCAATACGTCCAGAAAATGTTTCCCAAGTTTCTTGTTTTGCTTGAAAACTCATCTTAACAAAATTGTTGGCGATCGCCGCTACTCTTTCTTGATGAGAAGCTTTTTCGGGTGCAGCTTCAGGAATTGGTCTTAAATCCAACAGCGCGTTTCCTTCTCCAGAAATTCCTTCATTGAGCTTTACTACCATTCTTTGTAATGTGGGTTGACGTTCCCACAAAAGGGCTGCGGCTTCTGCCAAATCTGAAACATTCCACATCCGTTGACTACCATCTGGATGAGGAACTCCAGCTTCTGCAAAGATTTGCCTTGAACCGCTCTTTGTTCCCCAAATCTGTAAATCGGGAGCCGCAGCATATAAAGGTACTCCCAATTTTAAAGACAATTCTGCTTCAAAATCTGTAGAGTTGTAGCACGTCATAAACGATTTGTCTACTCTCAAAGCGCGACGAATATGCTGTAACAATCGGGGACGTTCTAAAATCTTTTGACTCAGGGGTTTGAGAGAAGAATCATAAGTAGAAAGCAATAACAAGCGATTACGAGCGTGAGAAAAGGGAATTCCCGGTAAAAGTTGCAAATAATAATCGATAATACTCGGATGCAGAGGTACTGATGTCACATAAATTAAGCGATTACGGGGATTCCACAAGCGAATTAAAGAAAATAACAATCGTTCTTCATAATGTTCGTAACCTTCTATCTTCTTAAGTTCTCGCTGGTCGAGACTAAGAGAAGGAATCACTAAAATATCAACATCACTGTTACTACTTTGATCTCCTTCCACAGATTCCCAACGGTCACGTAGACCTGACTGAAGATAACGAAATTTTTCCAGTTGTTCTAAATCAGATATGTGAAACATTGCATTAATTATTAATTATTATCTAGAGAGTAGGGTGTTGGTTGATCCATCATTTATCAATTATCATTTAAAACTTACATAACGCAGCGTCACAAGGATGCAATTGAATAATTCATACATAATTTGTAACTAACAAATGTTAATTTAAATATTTCAACCGGAAAATTATCCTAATCAAAAGTTCATTCCTGAATAATTAATCGCAACTACTCCCTGCTCCCTGCTCCCTGCTCCCTACTCCCTTTATTATTAATAGATAAATTTATTCCTAAAGACCCAAAAACTCTTCAACCATTAGAGAGATGAGTATATCTACAATTGCGGTTATAATTGCAATAATTATTGTTAACCTACATTCTGATTACAAATATTAAATATGGCATCTTCTACACCATTAAAAGGTACTGATTTGGTTGATTGCGCCAAAGCAAATGCTAAACAAGGAATAGAAACCGCTGCTTTTCAATGCGGTTATGGTGATGATTTAAATACATTTGCCAGAGAATTGCGTCAAGCTTGTGAACAAATGAATCTACAAGTTTCCGAACTCAACGAACTGATTACCAGCCAAGATATGATGTTGAATATCGGTAAAGAGGGAGAAGTTGTTGCTCCCGACACTCCAGCGGATTTGTAAAGTAGGGAGTAGATAATTATCTACTATGTCAAAATCCCAGCAAAAAACAGATCAACCCTTCTGGAGGGGGCTTGGGGGACGCAGCCGTCACCCAATTGGGGGTTTGGGGGAGAATCCCCCAATTCTTGATTTTCCCCAACAAACGAAACTGATTATTGACAAATACTTGATTTAAATAGCAAACTGAATTGAACCGTATTCAACTAGAAGTAACTGTAAGTAACTATAAGTTAGCAATCACAATTTGAGAATAAAGCTTGCTAAACCAAAGTAAATTAAAACACCCACAACATCCACTGCTATAGTAATAAATGGTGCAGACATCAATGCTGAGTCTAATTTCATAAAGCGGAATAAAAACGGTAATGCAGAACCGGAAACTGAAGCTAAAATCGAAATCGCAATCAAACTAGTACCAACTGCGATCGCAACTTGTAAATTACCTTGCAAAAGAAAAGCCCACACGGTGGCAATCAGTCCTAATGTTGTGCCTAGCAGATTATAAACCCTCTGGGAACCTTTGCGAGAACCTCAGCGTTCCTCTGCGTTCAAAAAATATCTTGTACTGTAACGCAAAGGAGCGCAAAAAAGAGTGTGATTACATTCTCTCCAAAACACCAATTCCCAACAAAGATAATCCCAATTTCAAAGTTCTCGCTGTTAAATCACACAAAGCCAAACGCGATGTTCTCATTGGTTCTTCCGATTTTAAAACCGGACAATTTTCAAAGAATTGATTGAATTTTTCACTCAATTGATAAAGATATTCACACAAACGATTGGGAAGCAATTCTTGTTCAACTTCTGTAATAACTTCATCTAATTGCAATAGATGTTTTGCTAAAGTAAATTCTGCCTCTTCTTTGAGGATAATTTTAACATTTTCACCCAGTTGTTCATAATTAATATTACCTTTACGACTAATGCTTTGAGTCCGTGCATAAGCATAAAGCATATAAGGTGCAGTATTACCTTTGAGCGCCAACATTTTGTCAAAGCTGAATTTATAATTACCAGTCCGGTTTTGACTCAAATCGGCATATTTCACCGCACTTATTCCCACCACTTTGGCGACATTAGCAATAAACTCTTCTGTTTCTTCTCTTGCTTCAACTTCATTTAATCTACTTTCTAAATCCTCATGAGCGCGAGCAACAGCTTCATCTAATAAATCCCTTAATCTAACTGTATCACCAGCACGAGTTTTAAGTTTCTTCCCATCTTCTCCTAATACTAAACCGAAGGGTACGTGAACGATTTCCACATCTTCGGGAATCCAACCCGCACGATTTGCTACTTGAAAAACACCTGCAAAGTGGTTCGCTTGTCCAGCATCAGTAACATAAATTAACCTTTTGGCTCGTTCTTCTTGTATCCGATGACGTAATGCGGCTAAATCTGTTGTCGCGTAGTTATAACCACCATCAGATTTTTGGACAATTAATGGTAAAGGTTCGCCTTCTCTATTTTTAAAACCTTCTAAAAATACAACTTTTGCACCTTGGTTTTCTTCCAACAATCCAGCTTTTTCTAAATCTTCCACAACTGCTGGTAATAATGGATTGTAAAAAGATTCTCCCCTTTCTTCTACTTGAATATTTAGTAAATCATAAATTACTTGAAATTCTTGCCTTGATTGTTCACACAGTAACTTCCAAGCGTGAATTGTATCGGATGCTCCCGCTTGTAATCTGACAACTTCTTGCCTTGATTGTTCTTGAAATTCTTCATCTTCATCAAACCGCTTTTTGGCTTGCTTATAAAAATTAACTAAATCTCCAATTTCTAAAGCATTTGCAGTTGTTAACGCTGATGGAGAAACTTCTCTTAGATAAGTAATCAACATCCCAAACTGTGTACCCCAATCACCTACGTGATTCAACCGCAATACGTCATGTCCTCGAAATTCTAAAACCCTGGCGATCGCATCACCAATAATTGTAGAACGTAAATGTCCGACGTGCATTTCTTTGGCAATATTCGGACTGGAAAAATCCACAATTTCCCGCTGGGGATGGGAAGAAGTCGGAATTCCCAACCGGGCATCAGTTTGAATCGAATTTAACTGAGTTTCCAGGTAAGATGGAGTCAACCGTAAATTGATAAAGCCAGGACCAGCAATTTCTGGAGTTTCGCACATATCTGAGATATCAAGTCGTGAAATTACTTGCTGCGCGATATCTCTAGGTTTTTGTCCTAACTTTTTCGCCAAGGACAAAGCCATATTTGCTTGATAATCCCCAAATTTGGGATTTGACGCAGGAACTAACATTGGGTCAGTATCAGCGTATTCATCACCGAAAGCCTCACCTAAAGCCTGCTTTAACTTGTCTTTTAGTTGTTCCTGTGTAGCGTTCATGTAAAACTTATACTATACAATACATTACTATTTTTAGATGCAGAAGAACTACATATCAAAAATATCATGCTACTCGACGAAAGTTTTCTTGGCATTACTCAAATCAAGATTACCTAGAATCCTCGATTTTTCAACCTATATCTGCGCCATTGATCAATTTATCAAAAGAAATAAACCAATTTTAGTCAGCGGGACAAAATATTCTTACTCATCTTTATAAATCTATTACTTATGACAGATGTCATTTATTAAATACCTTTTGTATTCCTTTTGATAGATGTCAAATAAATAGCAATTTGCCAGCGAATTATTCTTGCTAACAAGAAAAAGCTTGCCTCGAATTGTTAAATTTATCAACTTTTCATAGATATCTATATATCTATATTTTATTGTTAATTATTTTTATAGTTTTATTTGAATAGGAATGTCCGCAATTAGCATATTCTGCTCGTAGTCACGCAGCAACCAGAGTTTTGTGACAATTGCGGTCATCCCTGTTGAATAATCATTTAGGAAGGCAGATTACTCATTTTCTAATATGGAATTCTAATCTTAATCATAAATTAAGACTTTCTTGATTTTAAAGTTTTCATGAAGATAAGATAGTTTTTTGATAATAGCTGCTTTTTTGTATGATAAACTCTTGACAGAATGTTCGATAATTTATTACTAGTTACGGTAGTTTCCTAAAAGGTGTGAGGGACTACTATTCTCTAGGAAAAACAGTCTTTGATGTATTCCAGATTCGCTAGTAAGTTATTGAATATAGAATCCCTAGTGACAGGCAAGTTCGGTAAAATTGATTTTCCTAAATCTATTAGGACGGCTCATATCTATGGTTTCAATTTGTAAATATTTATGAATTGTTGAGTTATCAGAATTAACCAATTTGTTTTGGAGTATTAGATAACGAAAGCTTGAATTCAGGAAAATTACTTAAAGCTGTAGCATTTTATTCTTGATATCCCTATCGTTTCGCTGATTGAAAAACAGGTTAAAAAACTAGTTCAGAGTTCTTTGCAAATCAACTTTAGCTCCTAGAGTTGTAAACAACAGTCACAAATGGCTGATATCACTTGGTTGCAAACTATATATTAGTACAATATAATACCGATGGTTTCTACCAAGGTTTCACAGCTTACAACTTCTGAAGTATCGGCTTGCTTAAAAGATGAACACCAGTAAATTTTTCACGGAGTTAAGTACAGCATCAAAAGTAAGCTTAGTTTCTGACAGGTTCATATATTAAGTGGTTTGGAGATGCAGGTCATTAGATAATGTCATATTGCATAAACCAAGAAAAAAATACCTATATGTTTATTAGGGAAGTTATCAGAGGAGGTTAGAATGCTTTTGTGTTATTAAATGTCATTTGTGAAAAACCCAGAAAATAAAGGCTCAGACCCTTCTTGCTCAAAGTTAACTCGATAGACTTGAATAATAAGGTTCCCTTGGTGGTTCACTTACAAGACGAAAAAGTTTAAAAAGAAAGCTGAACAATCGATCTAAGTAACCGTAAAATCAAAATCAGTTAACCAAAGTTTGCAATTGAGACTTTTTGGGTATCAAGAGAATCCAAATTAATAGAGTGGGAGACTCTCAATAACTGAGTTGATCAAGAAATCCGATGAAATTCTTTAAAAAATCACCGATTCATTCGTACTAACCCAGGAACAATCCCCCTAGACACTCGCAATGTTAGAGGGAATAGCTTCCGAGGTTAGTTGCAACAATAAAGCAAATTGGCAAAGCTGTAAAACCTTGGCAGGGAACCTACAGCAATGCGCGGCTATTGAAGGCAACTTATAGAGATTATGTCATACCAATTTAGTTTCTCACAAGCTTTTACGGGTTACAATTTCTACGAAATTAACCTATTAACTGCTCTGAAGTCGGACGTACAGTTACAAAAAGCACGCTTGCTTTTGCGTATACAAGATTTTCAGTTCGTTAAAATCAGATTACTGACGAATGTAGACCAACTTCAAGCTCAAGTCGGTCAAATATTAGGTTGTTTTCAGATGATGTCACGCTATTGGAGTGCTTTCGCTTGTTTAACTCTAGTGGGTGAATCTTGTCATCCTCCTATTGGTAGACCTAAAATTTCAAATAGCCAATATATTCAGCGACTGAGAAAGTCCCTCACTCAGACTTCCAGCGATTACAAAAGTTGTAATATATTTGACCGCTACATAGTTATATATCTATGTAAATATTTTTTGAAAAAAAATGGAAATTTTCACAAATTAAAGAGTTTGTGGTGTTCAATCTTGCTTAATTTGTAACTTGTAATCAAAGTACGTCATTTGACAAATTAATAATTGAAGTAGCGGAGGTACGGAAATCATGCAGAGTGTACTTTCCCAAGAACAGTTGTGTAAAAGAATCATTGCTACATTGGGTGAAAATCTGACAGAGCAAGAAATACAAAGCTGCTTGAAGGTAGTAGAAATAATTGAGCCAAAAGTCGCAAAACTATTTTGGCAAGTAATGGAAGCTAAACCGGGCATTTTTATTGTGCTTGAGGGTAAAGCTAGACTGCTTGATGGTGCGGATAATTTAATTGCAACCCTATCATCTGGTGCATCCTTTTCGGAACAGAGTTTATTTAGCGAGCAGAATTTTTTGTTTTTAGCAGCAAGAGCTTCTACTTCTTTAAAACTTGGCTATATCCCTGGGGAAGTGATATGGAAGTTGATGGAGAAGTATCCTCAAATTCGGGAGCGTTTGTGGAAACGTGCGGAATTTTGGGACATATTGCTGCTGTGCCGTCAGAATTCTCAAATCTCTCGCAATTCCTCCACGGAGGAAATGTTCAAAGCTTTATGTTTATTTGAGCGATACAATATTGAGCCTGGGGGAAGCACTATTAAATTATTTGAGGATAATCAACTGTTGCTGCTGCGACAGGGAGAACTAAAAAATGCTGCAAATCAAACTTTGCTCCCAGGAAATATTTATGTAAATACAGATATAAATACAGATACAAATACTGATGGCAAATGGGAAGTAACCCAACTAACTATTGCTTATAGTCTAAAAAGTTCTAACTTACAATTAGCTCTCGAAGAGTGGAATGAGTTGATAACGTGGATTAATCCATTAGAGCAATTCTCCCACAAACAAGTTCGTTCTAGAAACTTCGCCACTAAGATATTTCCCAAAGCCGAGGGAGTTGTTAGTAACAGGAAAATTATTCCCTTTCCTTCTCCTTCTGCTCAAAAGCAAAAAACAAAACCTTACTTTCCCAGCCCTAAAACCAAGGCTAAACATATCTGGGAGCGCTTTAGTAAGCAGTATCCTTTTTATGCTCAACAAAGCGCTTCTGACTGCGGTTGTGCTTGTTTGGTAATGATTGGGAGATATTGGGGTAAACGCTTGGCTGTGAATCGAGTACGGGATATTGCTAATGTTAACCGTAGTGGTGCATCTTTACGCAGTTTAGCAGCAGCAGCAGAAAGTATCGGCTTTTCCAGCAAACCTGTAAAAGCCAGCTTTGATAAATTAGCACAACAGTCTTTACCAGCAATTGTTCATTGGGAAGGTAAACACTATATCGTTGTTTATGAAATTAATCAAAAGCATGTCATAGTTTGCGATCCTGCAATCGGACAACGGAATATTACTCATACCGAGTTTAAAGAGAAGTGGAGTGGTTATGCATTGTTGTTACAACCAACACTTGCTCTCAAAGAAGCTCAAGAAGAGACAGGCAGTGTTTGGAGGTTTTATGAATTAATTAAACCTCATGCTTGGGTGCTGTTTGAAGTATTTATGGCTTCCATATTGCTGCAAGTATTTGGATTGATCACACCATTATTTACGCAGTTGTTATTAGACAGAGTAATTGTTCAAGGTAGTGTATCTACTTTGAATGCTGTTGGTTTGGGGTTGTTAATCTTTGGTTTCTTCAGCATCGCGGTTAATGGGGTACGGCAATATTTGCTATACCACACCGCTAACCGGATTAGTGTTGCAATGCTGGTAGGGTTTCTCAAACATACTTTTAGCTTACCTTTGTCTTACTTCGAGTCCCGTTACGTCGGCGATATTACTTCCCGAATTCAAGAAAATGGCAAGATTCAGAGTTTTCTAACTGGTGAAACACTTTCAATAGTTCTGGATTTAATCACCATAGTTGTTTATCTAGCTGTAATGTTTTGGTACAACTGGCAGCTAACACTGTTAGTACTGTTGATAGTGCCGCCATTTTTTATTTTGGCATTAGCAAGTACCAGCATTTTGCGAAAAATGTCCAGAGAGATTTTTAACGCTAGTGCGGAACAAAGTAGCTATTTGATTCAATCGCTCACGGGTATTCGCTCCGTGCGGAGTATGGCGATCGAACATACAGTACGCTGGAAATGGGAGGAATTATTAAATAATGTGATCAAAAAAAGCTTTCGAGCCAAGATAATTGGGACTCGTTTGCAGATTATTAGTGGCAGCATTGATACCATTAGCAGTACAGCATTATTGTGGTATGGTGCTTATTTAGTAATTCAGAACCAACTCACCATCGGACAATTAATTGCCTTTAATATGTTGATGGGTAATGTGATCAGTCCTTTTAAAAGGCTTTCGGGAGTATGGAATCAATTCCAGGAAATTATGATTTCTACCGAGCGCATTAATGATGTTTTGGAAGCCAAAGCCGAAGAAGATTTACTCGCATCCCCCCGCAGACATATATCTAAACTTCGCGGACACATTCGCTTTGATAATGTTACTTTTCGTTACCATCCAGAAAGCGAAATTAACGTTTTAGAAAATCTCAGCTTTGAAATTCTGCCAGAACAAGTGATAGCAGTAGTAGGAAGGAGCGGTTCCGGGAAAACTACACTGTCAAAGCTGATTTTGGGTTTATATCCTCCCACAGAGGGCAAGGTTTTAATTGATGGTTATGATGTATCTAAAATCGCTTTAAAATCCCTACGTCGTCAAGTAGGTGTAGTAGACCAAAATACCTTCTTATTTGGTGGAACTATCCGAGAAAACATCAGTGTCGCTCACCCAGAAGCTTCCTTAGAAGAAATTACCGAAGCAGCCCGTATGGCTGGAGCCGATGAATTTATCCAGCAATTACCGATGGGTTACGAAAACGAAATCGGTGAAGGTGGGGGAATGTTATCTGGAGGGCAGCGACAACGTATCGTCATTGCTCGTGCTTTATTAGGTAATCCGCAATTATTAATTTTTGATGAAGCAACCAGTAGTTTGGATGCTGAAACGGAACGAATTATTCAAAACAATTTAAAAACAATTCTCAAAGGACGTACTAGTTTAATTATTGCTCACCGGCTTTCTACAGTACGCAATGCCGATTTAATCCTAGTTTTAGATAAAGGTGTATTAATAGAAAGCGGTACTCATGATGAATTAATTGCGAAAAAAGGTCATTACTACTATCTCAACCAGCAGCAATTATCACAAGCTGGGTAGATAAGGGAATGGGGATGGGGGGACAAGGGGATGAGGGGACAAGGGGACAAGGGGACAAGGGGACTAGGGGACTAGGGGACTAGGGGATGGGGAGAAATGTAAATTCCTAACTCCGGTGGTACTAACTCCTAACTGGTAACTGATAACTGGTAACTGATAACTGATTATGCCGCACACACAACACAATTCATCGTCTCTGGCTTACACTCCGCCGTTCCATGAGGAAAATACGGAGATACAACCGTCGCCAGCGGTTGCGGAAGAGTCCGAAAATTTAAACTACGGTACGGAAGAATTACTCGATGCTTTACCAAAAGTTTGGAGTCGTTCTTTACTCTATGTTTTTGTTGGTATTATTGCTGTTGGAATACCTTGGTCGATGGTTTCTACTGTTGATGAAACTGGTAGCGCTAGAGGAAGGATAGAACCTTTAGGAACAATCAGCAAATTAGATAGTGTAGCTGGTGGTAAAGTTAGCGCTGTTAAAGTTAAAGAAGGAGATCAAGTCAGAGTCGGACAAATTCTTTTAGAACTAGATAGCGATACAGTTAAGCCTGAGTTAGAACGGACAAAACAAAAACTTTCCGGGCTGGAAAATCAGGTATCGCAATTAGAATTACTCAAAAATCAAATCCAGTTGACGCTTAATACTCAAGAGCAACAAAACCAGTCTCAAGCTTTGGAGAAGCAAGCCCAGGTTAATCAAGCTATTCAGGATTTGAATGCGAAAGAAAGTATTTATAATTTGCAAAATTTAGAGAAACAATCGTTAGTCAATCAAGCTAAGCAGCAGATTCAAACTTTTATTAACGAGCGCAAATCGGCTGAGGCTCGTTTAGATATAGATAAAAAACAAGTAGAGCGTTATAGCCAACTTTTGAGTGATGGTGCGGTTTCTGCTGCTCAAATTGACGGGCTTAGAAAAGAACAACAGGAAAGTAAACGACTTTACGAAAGAACAGAATCGGATATCAAACAAGCCGAATTGCGTTTAGCTGAAGAAACAAATCGTTATCAGACAGCAATGAATCAGTTTAAGTCTGATATTGAACAAGCCAAACTGCGTTTACAAGAACAAACTAGCAGTTATCAAAGCGTAGTCAATGCCGGGAAACTCGCTTTGTTAAGGACTCAAGAACAACTCAAAGACTTGCAAAGACAAATCAATTCCACCAAATCGGAAATCGCTCAAACTAGAAGCGAGATTACTTCCCTCAATATTCAAATGCAACAGCGAATAGTGCGATCGCCAATTGAAGGAATAATTTTTGAGTTACCCGTATCCAAGCCGGGAGAAGTGTTACAACCCGGACAAAGAATAGCCAGAATTGCTCCCGAAAATAGCGGTTTTGTCCTCAGAGCTACGATGCTAGTCAAAGATACTGGTTTTTTAAAAACAGGAATGCCGGTAAAAGTCAAGTTTGATGCTTATCCTTTCCAAGAATATGGAGTTTTACCAGGAAAAGTTAGCTGGATTTCTCCAGACTCGAAAGTTGAATCAACAGCCCCTGGTGGTACAGAAACTTATGAATTAAAAATCGCACTTGATAAACCCTATATCGAAAATGGCGATCGACGTATTCCCCTAACTCCAGGGCAGACAGCACAAGCGGAAGTGATTATTCGTCAGCGACGCTTGATTGATTTTCTCTTAGATCCATTCAAGAAATTGCAAAAAGGAGGATTGGAAGTTTAAAGAGAGTTAGGAGTGAGGAGTTAGGAGTTAGGAGTTAGGAGTTATTAATTAAACAATTATCAATTCCCAACCATCAACCATCAACTATCAACCAACTATGTCAAACATTCTATCCATATCACCTACAGAGGTTATTCATTATCTGAAAATGTCTTGTCAAATTCCCGGTGTCATCGAGGGAATCGCGACTCGACAAATTATTGCTGATACTGCTTTCAAGGAAGGTATTACCGTCGAGGAGGATGAATTACAACAAGAAGGAGATCGGTTACGATTCGCGAAAAAACTTGTGAAAGCTACAGACACTTGGGCATGGTTGAAAGCTCATCATCTTTCTCTGGAGGAGTTTGAGCAATTAGTCCATCACACTGTGCTTTCTAAAAAGGTGGCACATCATCTGTTTAACGATAAAGTCGAAGCTTTCTTTTATCCGAATCAACTCGATTTCGTGAAAGCTGTTACCTATGAAGTCGTTTTGGATGATTATGATTTGGCTTTGGAACTGTTTTACGCTCTTGAAGAAAATGAATTAACGTTCCCTGAAATTGCTCGTGAATACATCCCAAATCCAGAGTTACGTCGTGCTGGTGGATATCAAGGAGTTCGACGACGTAAAGATTTTCGTCCGGAAGTTGCGAGTAGTGTTTTTGCTGCTACTCCACCACAAGTTCTCAAGCCAATTATGACTCCGAAAGGTGTTTATCTAATTTGGGTGGAGGAAATTATTCAACCTGAATTGAATGAGCAGTTACGAGAGCAAATTGTTACCGATTTATTCAATGGTTGGTTAAAGCAACAAATCAAACAAAGGTCAATTACAACTTCATTCGATTCTAATGTTGACAACCAAGTATCACCAGATTTACTGATGTCGAGATAAAGCATTTATCTCAGTATTCTTTTATTCCAAAATTACAAAATTTAAAAATCAATAACTTTTTCATTAGGTAGGTGTAATCTATGAAATTTATGGCTCAAAAATTAACGCTAATCATAGGCGAGTTCGATGATAATCTCTACGATAAGTGCTGCAAACTAAGTTTATAGAGAAGTCGAATTTTTACGATAAATAACCGTAAAAGCAGGAAATAACGATAAAAAGCCAACTTATTACCACACTCAAAATCAAGGTTATACAGCTTCTTTTCACAGGATTTTAGTCATCGATAATTAATTTTCAAATTCAGGTTAAATATTTTAGTTGTCTTTAAAGTACGAGCAAAAAAACTATATTTTTTGCTCAATTTTTGCTAACTAAAATATACACAAAAACCAATAAACTATAAGCAAAAAAGTCAAAAAATACCTCGATCACATAAATAATTACTATCAATTAATACTCCAAATAAGTTGACTTTTTTGAATTAAGAATATATAGTTGTAAATGTAAGCAAAAGAAACAAAATGCTTACAGACATTCCCAGAAAACATTAATTAATTCCCAGGAGAATCTCATGAATATTTTTGATTTAAACCACATCGAAGCTGTTGAAGGAACTGAAGTTTTAGGTGGTGGTTACTATTACTCTCAGCCTGACTTCAAATTTAGGAAAGAAGTAAATACTAATGTAACAAACCGCCTTGATGCCTTTAAAAACGTTTACTCCAATGTATACGTAAAAGGCAATTTAGCTGATGCTGAAGCTTTTGCTGAGGCATATGGTCCAGATAGTTTAGCTGAAACATTGACAGTTACTTATACTGACTCCTATAAGTCTGAAGCTTACTCTGATTCCAAGTCAGCTTCTAACTAGAAAATGATTTTTTGCTAATAGTAAGATTCTAAGCTTGCTGTTAGCTAAAAAATGATTTTTGGATAATAAAAATCGCTGAAAGTTATTCTTAGCTTTCGGCGATTCACTTGAGTTTTGATTGATTTAAAAATGGTGCATCATGGGTAGATTAGAAATTAACGACCTCAGTTTTTATCAAACAGAGTTTCTGGATGATAATCAAGTGCATGGTGGGTTGTTAAGTAATTCAAGAAATCGTTTTTTAAATGCTTTCTTTTCTCGGCTTCAGCCTTGGGGACAACCCTTACAAGAAGATGGCTACCAAATGCAGGAATTGTATGATCCAGAAACTGATAGTTCTGGAATGATAGCGTCAATGGAAACTGAAAATAGCACGATACAAACTGGTACTGTAACAGGTAATTTGAGTGATGGTGGTATATACCAAGCATCTTTTGCAAGAGCTAGCTCGTCTGGTATACCTAAAGAAATATAGTAATATAACCTCTTCTCTACAACAGGTTATTTATTATTTGATCAATTTTTAGCTATTAATTTCTGTTCACGAAATAAGCCAGATAAACATAGATAATTATGACTGAATATCGAGTTATAAGCAAAAGAATAGTATCCCCTGATGGTAAAGTGATTTCCGAAGCTAAAAGTGTTGCGAAAGCATCAGGTGATAATAATACTCAAGTTAGTCAAAGCGTTAGTGTTAACGTTTCTTCTAACAGCAGTTCTAGTAGTTCTTCATCATCAAGTTCTAGTTCTTCTAAACTGCAAACTGGCGAAATATAAACTTATCTGGCACTGAGCGTAAAGTAGTAGTTCATTTCATTAATTTTGAGGGGTAATGCGTTCGTAGTGGGAGCGTCTCGCTCCCTGGTGGCTTCAAGCGAGCTAGAAGTATGCCCTCCGGGGCAGGCTACGCCAACGCACGACTGACGGAGTACCCCGCAAAATTAATCTGGTTGAGTGCTGAAATTACAACAAAATTAAAAGGAGAATTTGATGGCACCTTTAGATTTAAGTGAAGTCAAATTTACCAACAAAGCGGATAAAGTTAATTCAAACAATGGAATTTTCAATCCCGTAGGTTCCGATGTTAAAACATTGCAAGGTGCCGATGAAATTATTGGTAATAACTCTATAGATAGTGCTTTCGGTTTAGAAGTAATTGCAGAGGTTGGAGCTAAAAATGCTGGTGCTATTTCCGCAGCGGATTTAAGTGCTAAAGCCAATATTAATATCAGTGGAATTGACAATAAAGGAAGTATTAGTACTAACAAAGGACGTGATATCGTTAGAGGTACCGCAACAGCAAAAATTGCTGCTGTTGCACAAACGGTATCTGAAGCTATAGCTTATGCTGATGACTTAGATACTAATGCCATCGCCGCAACTTTTGCCAACATTGAGATTAATGCAATTGCCAATGGTATAAACAACTCTGGCAAAATTAACACTGGTAAAGGGGATGACAGCGTTGATGGGGAAAACGAAGGTTCTGTTGCAGCGGTTGCTACAGCCACAGCCGATGCTGCTGCTATCGTCAAAGGTATCGCTCAAGCCCCTATGGATGACAGTCTCACAGCTTTCGCAACAGCAATCGCTCAAAGTTTAGCAAATGCAACTATCATTGCCACTGGTTTGAATAATAGTGGAGGTGAACTTGTTACTGCTAAGGGTAAAGATGTTATTACTGCTACTGCTACTTCCGATTCTGCAACTTTCGCAGAAGCTTCAACTTCCGCTTTCAGTGCTGCTACTCCCGAAAATCAAGCTTTAGCTCTTGCTGTTGCTGAAGCTGTTGCGAAAACTCAAGACAAGGCGATCGCCATTGATAATAGTAAAGGTATTATTAACACGGGTGAGGGAGCCGATACTATTAAAGCGACTGCTAATGGTGCTGATAAAGCCATTGCAATTGACAATACTCAAGGAATTATTAAGACAGGTAAGGGAGCCGATACCATCCAAGCTTATGCTATGGGATTAGAATCTTATGGTATTTTTGGTGGCACTATTGAGATGGGTGATGGAGCCGATAGGATAGAAGCTTCTAGTTTTGGTGGTGGTGTGAATATAGATATGGGCGATGGAAAAGACTTTGTTCAAGGTTTCGGTGACGCTACAGTAAATGGTGGCAAAGGTTTTGATATTCTTAGTCTTGGTTCTTTCAAGATAGATGACTTTAACATCAGTTTAGGTGCTACTAATAATAATCAAATCAACTTTGAGCGTGATGGGATAATTATGAGCGCTAAGAACTTTGAACAATTCAATTTTGATAATGGAAATTTAGCTTTTACCTATGATGAGTTAGTCGCTACTTTGTAAGTCAGCAGCAGTTTTTCAGTCTCATATATAAAAACAGTAATCAATTTCAGGAGTTAAATATGTCTAACAATGATAATTTTGAAAAAAAATCATCTTCTGTACCATTCTTTGCTCGTTATTTAGAAGGGCAATTCCTTACAGAGGTGTCAGAAGAAGAAATGGATCAAGTACAAGGAGGTATTAGATATAATACATCTCCTCCCAGTGAAGATATAGCATACACTTTAAAATATCCGTCTGATAATGAAGATGGAAGCCCCGGTTATCAACTAATTACCAAGAAGTACCCGTCTGATATCGAAGATATTGGTTCTGGTGGTTCGATGACTAGGAAATATCCATCTGATATTGATGAAGCAATGACTCAGAAGTACCCTTCAGATGGTGATGATGATTTCAGGTTTGACTTTGAGCGTGGCAATTCATGAAAAGGTAAAACCCAGAGGTAATTTAGCTATTCCATGTCCCAATCCCACAATGTTGTTTTATTAATCACTCATAGTGGTGATTTTTATACAGTAGATAAAGTGGCAGAAGCCTTATCAAAACAAGGTGCAAAACCATTTCGTCTCGATACAGATCAGTTTCCTTTGCAGGTGCAAATCGAAGCTCGTTTGAGTAATCGACAGAGCATTCATCGATTAAAATATGGCGATCGCTATATCAACACCGAACAAGTTCAAGCTGTTTGGATGCGTCGTATTTGGCAGCCCCAAACAAGTAAGGATTTAGCTCCACAATTTCAAACTGCCTGCGTTAGAGAAGCAATGGCAGCCTTGAATGCTTTTTGGGATAGTCTTAGGGAAGTCCGTTGGGTAGATAATTTACAGCAGGTTTTGGCTGCGGAAAATAAATTGCGTCAATTGCGCGTGGCTAAGGAAGTAGGCTTGGTTATTCCATTGACTCTTGTTACTAATAACCCCAAAGAGGTGCGAGAATTTTTTTATGATGTAGGAGGAAAAATGGTTGCTAAACTGTTGACTCCTATTTCTTACGGAATGAAAAGTTCTCCCTTCTTTTTTTATACGAGTCAAGTCAAAGAAGAAGACTTACTCGATATTGAGACATTACGCCATAGTCCAATGGTTTTTCAAGAGCAAATACCCAAATTGCGAGAATTGCGAGTAGTGTATGTGGATGGAAGTATATTTGTTGGAGCTTTAAATGCTTCTAGTTACACAGCATCTACGATTGACTGGCGACGTGCTTCTGTAAAAGATTGTGCTTGGGAAGTCCATGAATTGCCTATAGAAATAGTTTCTCGTATAAAAGCTCTGATGGCAAATTTGGGGCTGATGTTCGGAGCTTTAGATTTGATTGAGACACCATCGGGAGAATACGTATTTTTAGAAATTAATCCTACGGGAGAATGGGGAATGTTAGAACGAGATTTAGATTATCCCATTAGTACGGCGATCGCAAACGCGCTGGTTAGTGAAAGAGGAGCTAGGAGTGAATATAATTCGTAATTCGTAATTCGTAATTATTGCCCGATGATGAATTAGAAGTTATGACTTTGCTGATTTTAGTCTCATGTTTGTTTATTCCAAATTTAAAATCCAAAATCTAAAATCTAAAATTTAATGACTGTTTTAATAATTACTCATAGTCAAGATAATGAAAGCATTCCTCTGGTAATGAAAGCGATTGAGTTTCAAGGAGGAAAAGCGTTTCGCTTTGACACGGATAGATTTCCCACTGAAGTACAATTAGATATTTGCTATAAATCTGGATGCGAGCAAGTAATACTGACTTCAGATAACGATAAACTTGACTTTAATGAAGTTTCAGCAGTTTGGTATCGCCGAATTGGTATCGGAGCAAGGATTCCTACAACAATAGATAAGCAACTTAGACAAGCTTCAATCGGCGAATGTCGAGCTACTATTCAAGGTGCAATAGCAAGTATTAGGGGTTTTCATCTCGATAGGGTATCAAATATCCGTTTAGCAGAAAATAAGCAGTTACAATTACAAGTAGCGCGAGAAGTCGGTTTAGAAACTCCTCGCACTCTAATTACCAACAATCCCCAAGCAGTCCAAAAATTTGCTCAAGATTGCCAAGGGGGTATTATTGCAAAAATGCTGTCTTCTTTTGCTATCTACGATCGAAAAGGACAAGAAAACGTTGTTTTTACTAATTCAGTGTCATCGGAGGATTTAGAAAATCTCGATGGACTGCATTTGTGTCCGATGACATTTCAAGAAAAAGTTCCCAAAGCGTTAGAATTACGGACAACCATCGTCGGAAAACAAGTGTTTACAGCAGCAGTTGATTCTCAAGCTTTACATCATGCTCGTTACGATTGGCGACGAGAAGGAATTGCTTTACTTGACGCTTGGCAGCTTTACAACTTACCTCAAGTCGTTGAGAAAAAACTTCTGCAATTAATGGCTTACTTTGGCTTAAACTATGGTGCCATCGATATTATATTAACACCCGACAACCGTTACGTATTTCTAGAAATTAACCCAGTAGGTGAATTCTTTTGGCTAGAAAAGATTCCGGGTTTACCAATATCTAACGCTATTGCTCAAACTCTAATAACTTTTGAACAGAAACATCAATTGCCAAATTTTTCGTCGTTTCCAGAAAATAAAGACAGTTTATTTGCATCTACGTTTCAAAACCACAGCGATAACACCACCGGATAGGATTAAAGCGAGACTAGTTGAAGATTCGGGTACTGCTTGAACTTCCGCTCGATTTCGCTTAACTTCTACTAAAGCTATAGTTGTTTGATCAGTAAAAAAACGCTGTAACGAACCTTCAATAGATACCGTGAGAAACTCTTGCAAACCACCAAAACCAGGTGCGCCAAATTTTTCCCTTATAGTAACATTATCGCTTTTTTGTAACGCTACAAAATCGTCATCCCCTTCTGTGGTGATATTGCCTACAAGACTAAAAAAGTCTAAGACATTATCATTTTTAAGATCAATAAGTGCAAAAGATATATCCCCACTTGCTCTAGCATTTTCTATGGAAGGATTATCTATTAATGTAGCAAGTTCTAAATTACTGAAAAAATCAAAAGAAAAAGTTGTATTTGCATCTATATTGAAGTTTCCGATAACTGAAGCTTCACTCTCTGCAAGTCCTAAATAATTTCGGTTTTCACCAAAAGCTGCGCTCAAAGATGAATTAAATGCTACTGCTGGTTTAATTAAAAAAAATGCTTCAGCTTCAGCAGTTGCTTGCACTATACTCCCTTCACCGATGGTCAAAGTATTTGTACTTGTATCAGTTGCAACATTTGATGGACTTTGACTAAAACCTTCAAAAACTAGAATTCCCTCAGAAAAAGCAAAAGTAGCAGCTTTACTAGGTGCAGTACCTACTATAGTGCTAGCTAAAATTGGTGTGATTACTAATAAACAGCGTTGCAGTATTTTCAAGTGTTTTTTCATGCTTTTTGTTGTGGGAAATTTTTGCCACGATAAATTTGACAAATTCACCTGACGGTGTAAAAAGTCAGCAAGTACAGATAGTCTAATTTTGTTCGGATGTAAAAAAAATACCTGAGTGCTGTAATGTCAATAGTCGATACAACTGAGACACTACAATTCCAAATCATTTGTGAATATTGTAATATTTCTTAATTTACTGTTAATCTCTTTTATAATCAGAGATACAGAAGATTGAGAAACAAATTAATTATTTTCACAAATCATATAAGAATGATTAGCGAGGTTACTTTTATAAAAAAATCAAATAAATTATTTTACAAAAGTATTATTGCGACTCAGTAAAATTTCTGACTCAAACATAAGTATACTGTAATCTATAATTAATCACTTAAGTATTAATACTAAAGCATAATCGTAGTTATTTGGTAAAGTAATGATGAATACAGTTTAAAATTTATACAGATAAGTGGGTAAGCAGAATTAATTGTATATTTACTACTGGGTTATATCGCTCTTCCCTCTTCCCTTTTCCCTCTTCCCTATCAAACTAAAATGTTAAATTAATTTTGCACGGGTACTTATTTCGGATAATTCGGAAAAATAGTGAATCAGAACACAAATGTGATGAAAGTTATATTAAACAACAGAAGTCGGGTTTTGAGGATAAATCTCGTAAAAACCCGACTTCTTGGTACTTTTAAACTATTAATTACTTGTCAATACTGCTCGGCTAAGCCTAAAAATCCAAAAATGTGTAGGTTGGGTTGAGGAACGTTCACCGTAGGTGTGCCGGAGGCACAACCCAACATTTATCAGCATTTGTTGGGTTTCGCTGTCGCTCAACCCAACCTACAATTT
>Ga0209911_100164_pt1 | contig 20378 bp, 23 predicted proteins | sample FECB21metaG_FD_188301 | JGI IMG/M metagenome (GOLD analysis project Ga0209911, IMG submission 188301) | Cyanobacterial communities from the Joint Genome Institute, California, USA - FECB-21 (SPAdes) (version 2) | ecosystem: Environmental > Aquatic > Thermal springs > Hot (42-90C) > Microbial mats...
CACAATATCCCGTTGATGACCCGCCGGTCATCCACCCGCGGCACCCCACGAGGCTTGTTCGGCAACAACGGCTCAATCACCAGCCACTCGTCATCGGTCAGTTCAAATCTGCGACGCGTCATCCAAAACTCCTTCCCGAAGCCTTGAATCAATCGCGCTCAGTCCGCGCAAGTCAGTTTATGAGTTTACGACCTAGGAAGCGCGGCGATTGTCGGCTAGAGCGCAGGGCCGAACCTTCCGGAGCTGCCCGCACCACCATGAGCGCAACCTTGCACCCCTTCTTCGATTGCCACAACCACGGCTTCGTGCGGGTGGCAAGCGCAACGCCGTGCAGCCGCAGCGCCGATGTGGCCTACAACACGAAGGGCGTGCTCGCCGAGGCCGCCAAGGCGCACGGCGCCGGGGTTGATCTCGTGGTCTTTCCCGAACTGTGCCTTTCGAGCTACGCCATCGATGACCTGCTGCTGCAGGAAGCGCTGCTTGATCGGGTCGAGCAAGCGCTCGCCGAAGTGATCGCCGCCTCGGCCGCGCTTGCCCCGGTGCTGGTGGTGGGCGCGCCGCTCAGACGCTCGGGCCACCTTTACAACTGCGCGGCGGTGATCGCCCATGGCCGCCTGCTCGGCGTGGTGCCCAAGAGCTTCCTGCCCAATTACCGCGAGTTCTACGAAAAGCGCCATTTCGCCTCGGGCCGCGATGCGCGCGGGCTGATGATCGCGGTGGCGGGGCACAAGGTGCCCTTTGGCACCGATCTGGTATTTGCCGCTGACAATCTTTCCGGATTTCGCTTTGCGGTGGAGATCTGCGAGGATTTCTGGGCGCCGATCCCGCCGGGGATGCGCGCCGCGCTCGCCGGGGCGCTGATTTTGTGCAACCTTTCGGCCTCTCCCGTCACCATCGGGCGCGCCGATGACCGCCACCTCCATTGCCGCTCCTCCGCCGCGCGGGGGATTGCTGCCTATGTCTATTCGGCCAGCGGGCACGGTGAGAGCACCACCGATCTGGCCTGGGACGGGCAGGGCGTGATCTATGAAATGGGCACGCTGCTTGCCCAGAGCGAGCGGTTCGACCGTAAGGGCGAGCTGTGCATCGCCGATATCGACACTGCCCGCCTTGCTGCCGAGCGGCTGCGCAACCAGACCTTCGCCGATGCCGCTGCGGCCGAGGGCCACCCGGCCGAGAGCTTCCGCCACATCAGCTTCACCCATGCCTACAAGGTCGGCGATATTGGCCTTGTGCGCGGCGTGGCGCGCTTTCCCTTCGTGCCCGACCGGCCCGAAAAGCTCGACGAGGATTGCTACGAGGCCTTCAACATCCAGGTCGATGCGCTGGTGCGGCGGATCGAGGCGACCGGGGCCAGCAGCCTGGTGATCGGCATTTCCGGCGGGCTTGATTCGACCCATGCGCTCATCGTCGCGGCCAAGGCCTGCGACCGGCTGGGCCTGCCGCGCAGCTTCATCCGCGGCTACACCATGCCGGGTTTTGCCACCTCCGAGCGCACCCGCAGCAATGCGATGAAGCTGATGGCGGCGATGGAGATCACCGCGGGCGAGATCGACATTCGCCCGGCGGCGCGCAAGATGCTCGCCGATATCGGCCACCCCTTTGCCGCCGGGGAGCCGGTGCATGACGTGACCTTCGAGAACGTGCAGGCGGGCCTGCGCACCGATTACCTGTTCCGCCTTGCCGGACAGCACGGCGGCTTCGTGCTCGGCACCGGCGATCTTTCCGAGCTGGCGCTGGGCTGGTGCACCTATGGTGTGGGCGATCACATGAGCCACTATGGCATCAATGCCGGGGTGCCCAAGACGCTGATCCAGTATCTCATCCGCTGGGTGATCGCCACCGGCCAGTTCAGCGAGGCCTGCGCCGCAGTGCTCGCCGATGTGCTGGCAACCGAGATCAGCCCCGAACTGGTGCCCTCCAGCGCCGACGGGGCGGTGCAGGCGACCGAGAGCATCATCGGCCCTTATGAGCTCAACGACTTCTTCCTCCACCACGTGATCCGCTATGGCCAGCGGCCCTCGAAGATCGCCTTCCTTGCCTGGCACGCCTGGCGCGATGCCGAGGCCGGGCTGTGGCCGGCGGGCTTTCCGCAGGAGCGCCGCAATGCTTATGACCTTGCCACCATCGCCCGCTGGCTCGACCGCTTCCTGCTGCGCTTCTTTGCTGTCTCGCAGTTCAAGCGCTCGGCCCTGCCGAACGGGCCCAAGGTGACCTCGCAAGGGGCGCTTTCGCCGCGCGGGGATTGGCGCGCGCCTGCCGATGCCGTGGCCGAGGTCTGGCGCGAGGAATTGCGCCGGGGCCTGCCCGATGAGGTGTTGCGCGCGGCCTTGGGCGATGCTTCCGGCTGATGCAGGGCAAGGGCCTGCCTCTCTCGGCGCTCGGCACCATGCTGTTCTGCAACATCGCCTGGGCGATGAACGTGGTGGTGAGCAAGATCGCGGTCGCCGGCCTCGGCGTGCCGCCGCTGTTCTACACCGTGCTGCGCTCGCTCGCGGTGCTGATGGTGCTCTTTCCGCTGCTGCGGCGCATCCCTGAGCGGCTGGGGCTGGTGCTGGCGATCGGCTTTGCCATCACCGGGGGCAGTTTCGCTCTGCAATTCGTGGGGCTGCAGACCGCCAGCCCCTCGGCGGTGGGGATCGTCAACCTCTCGGGCGCGCCGCTCACCGTGCTGTTCGCGATCATATTTCTGGGCGAGGAAGTGCGCTGGCGCCGCGCGCTCGGCATGGTGCTGGCGCTTGGCGGGGTGGCGCTGGCGATCGGCGCGCCCGCGCCCGGGAGCGATCCGATGGGCCTTGGCTTTGCCTTTGCCGGGGTGCTGGTGGGGGCCTTCGCCTCGGTCTTCGTCAAGCGGCTCGAGGTGGGGGCGGTGACGCTCCAGGCCTGGGCGGCGCTCGCCTCGCTCATGGTGATGCTGCCCGGCACGCTGTTGCTCGAGACCGGGCAGATCGCCGCGATCCGGGCCGCGCCGCTGGCGGTGGCGGGCTGCGTGCTGTTTGCCGGGGTGGTGGTCTCGGTCGGCGCCCATTCGGCCTATTTCCGCCTGTTCCAGCGCCACGATGCCAACCTCATCGTGCCGCTCACCCTGCTCACCCCGCTGCTCACCATCGCCTTTGGCACCTGGCTTACCGGCGATGCGATCGGCTGGCCGCTGATCGTGGGGGGTGTGCTGGCGCTCGTTGGGGTGGGGATCATCGTCGTGCGCCCGAGCCGCAAGCTGTTCAAGTGGCAGCTGATGCGGCCCAAGCTCTAGCGCCCGCAGGCTCGGGCCGATGCGCGCTCAAGCGCGGCCATCGGCCGGGTGGGCGGGAGACGGTGCGACCCGCGCCGGCCGCCCCCCCGCCCATGGGGCCGCCGATCAGGCGGCGAGCCTGGCCGCGGCGTCCTTGGCCGCGGCGATCCTGGCCTCGCCATCCTGGCCCATGATCCCGTCGGCCGCGACGGTCTCGACCACCGGAATGCCGAGAAAGCCGAGGAAGAAGGTGAGCCAGCGGCTCATGAAGTCATAATCCGCGCCCACCGGGGTGCCGCCGCTGGCGATGGCCAGATAGGCCTTCTTGCCCGTGCGCAGGCCTTCGGGGCCATTGGCGGTGTAGCGGAAGGTGGTGCCGGCGCGGGCGACGAGGTCCGCCCACGCCTTGAGGCTCGCGGGCGGGCCGAAATTGTAGATCGGGCTGGCGATCACGATGGCCTCGGCTGCCTGAAGCTCGGCGATCAGCGTGTCGGCGATTTCGGCGAGCGCGGCCCGATCCGCCGTGCGCTCGGCAGCAGGGGTGAGGTTCGCGGCAAAGCCTGCGGCGCTGACGAAGGGGAGGGGCTCGGCGGCAAGGTCGCGGGTGGTGACGCGCGCGCCGGTCTTGGCGGCAAGGCCCTGCGCGATGCTCTGGCCGAACTGGCGCGAGATGCTCTGCGCGTGTGAGCGGATGCTGGCGGTGACAAGGAGAATGCTGTCCATGGGCTGGGTTCCTTGTGTGTGAGGAGAGGGTGGAGCCGGCCGCGCAGAGGAGGGGGAGAGCCAGCCGGCTCCGGGGGGAAGGGTCAGGCAGCGTCGACCAGCACCACCTCGGCATCTTCGAGGGCGGTGATGGTCACTTCGGCCATCTGCGTGATCGCCACGCCGTCGCGGGCATTGGCTTTGACATCATCGATGCGGATGCTGCCGGTGGCCGGCACCAGATAGAGGTGCCGATCGGCGCTGCGAGGCGCGTAGGTCACGCTCGCGCCCGCCTTGATGGTCGCGCCCAGCACCCGGGCATCGGCGCGGATCGGCAGGGCATCTTCATCACCCGCCATCCCGCTGGCCAGCACCGCAAAGGCGCCCGCGCGGTCGTCCTTGGGGAACTTGCGCGCGCCCCAGCTCGGCTGGCCGCCGCGGGCATCGGGGATGATCCAGATCTGGAACAGCGTGGTGGGGGTGTCCTCGAGGTTGTATTCCGAATGGGCAACGCCCGTGCCCGCGCTCATCACCTGCACATCGCCCGCCTCGGTGCGCCCGACATTGCCCAGCGAATCGCGGTGGGTGATCGCGCCTTTGCGCACATAGGTGATGATCTCCATGTCGCTGTGCGGATGGGTGGGAAAGCCGGTGCCCGGCGCGATGGTGTCATCGTTCCAGACCCTGAGCGCGCCCCAATGGACCCGCGCGGGATCGTGATAGTGGCCAAAGGAAAAGTGGTGATGGGCATCGAGCCAGCCGTGGCTGGCAGCGCCAAGGCTGGCGAAGGGACGCAGTTCGATCATGGCCTGTCTCCTTGGGTCAGGGTGTGAAGCCCAGATAGACGCTGCCAGACTTCCAGAAAATTGCGATAAAACTTGCCAAGATGTTCAAATTATCTGAACATCGACCCATGAAGCTCGGCGACCCCACGCTCGATCAGCTGCGCATATTCATCGCGGTTGCCGAGCACGGCAGCTTCGGCGCGGCGGCGCGCAGCATGGGCCGGGCGATCTCGGCGATCTCCTATGGCATCGCCCAGCTCGAGGCCCAGCTTGGCCTTGCGCTGTTCGCGCGCGAAGGCTCGCGCCGCCCGCAGCTCACTCCGGCGGGCGCTGGGCTGCTGGCCGAGGCGCGCAGTATTGCCGATGGGGTCGATGCCCTGCTCGCCAAGGCGCGCGCGCTCCATGCCGGGCAGGAGCCTGCGCTCACCCTGGTGGTCGATGTGATGCTGCCCGGCGAGGTCACCGCGCGGGTGCTCGGCGCCTTTCGCCAGACCTTTGCGAGCTGCGCGCTCACCTTGCGGATCGAAGGTCTGGGTGCGGTGGCCGCCTGCCTGATCGACGGCGAGGCCGATCTTGCCATCGGCGGCCCGGTGATCGGCGATCACCCTGCGCTCGAACGCCAGGTGCTGGGCGCGGTCGATCTCATTCCGGTGGCAGCGCCCGGCCATCCGCTGGCCCGCGCCGGGGTGGCGCCGGGTGAGAGCCGCCGCCACCTGCAACTGGTGCTGACCGACCGCTCGCCGTTGACCGAGGGGCGCGCCTTCTCGGTGCTCTCGCCGCTGACCTGGCGGCTCGGCGATCTGGGCGCCAAGCACGCGCTGCTGCGCGAGGGGCTGGGCTGGGGCAACATGCCGCGCGGCATGGTCGCCGACGATCTGGCCGCCGGGCGGCTGGTGGCGCTCGATCTGCCCGAAAAGCCCGGCGCCCACTATGCCCTTGCCGCGCTGTGGCGGCGTGACATGCGGCTCGGCCCGGCGGCAAGCTGGCTGGTCGATGCCTTCCGCGAGGGGTTGGGCGCGGCGGAAGGCGCGGCGGCGGGCTAGAGCCGCATCACCCAGCCATGGGTGTCGGGGATGCGCCCGGTCTGGATGCCGACCAGGGTTTCGCGGATGCGCGCGGTCACCTGCCCGATCCCGCCCGCGCCGATGTTGAATTCGCCATCCGGCCCGGCAACCTTGCCGACCGCGCTCACCACCGCGGCGGTGCCGCAGGCCATGACCTCGACCAGCCGCCCGCTGGCGGCATCGGCGCGCCACTGGTCGATCGCATAGGGCGTCTCGGACACGCGGAAGCCCTGTTCGCCCAGCAGGGTGATGAGGCTGTCGCGGGTGATGCCAGGAAGGATCGTGCCGGTGAGCGGCGGAGTGATCACCGTGCCATCATCGAAGACGAAGAACAGGTTCATGCCCCCCAGTTCCTCGACCCAGCGGCGTTCCACCGCATCGAGGAACAGCACCTGGTCATGGCCCATGGCAAAGGCCTGCCCCGTGGGCACGAGGCTGGCGGCGTAATTGCCTCCGCACTTGGCCGCGCCCGTGCCCCCGGGGGCGGCGCGGGTGTATTCGGAAATCCAGATGCTCACCGCCTTGGCGCCGGATTTGAAGTAGTTGCCGGCCGGACTTGCGATGGTGATGAACTTGTACCGCTTGGCTGGCCGCACCCCGAGAAAGGCCTCGGTGGCGATCATGTAGGGCCTGAGGTAGAGCGCGCCGCCCTCGACCGTGGGATACCAATTGCCATCGACCTCGAGCAGCGCCTTGATCGCGCCAAGGAACAGCTCCTCGGGCAGCGCGGGCATCGCCAGGCGCGCAGCCGAGGCGTTGAAGCGCGCGGCATTGGCCTCGGGCCGGAACAGGCCGAGCGCCCCATCAGGGTGGCGATAGGCCTTGAGCCCTTCAAAGATCTCCTGGGCATAGTGGAGCACGCTTGCCGCCGGATCGAGGCTGATGGCTTGGCGCGGGCCGAGCACCGGGGTCTGCCAGCCGCCCTGTGCCTCGTCATAGTCGATCACCACCATGTGATCGGTGAACACCGTGCCAAAGCCGGGATCGGCGATCAGCTTCGCGCGGACATCATCGGGGGTGGGCGAGGGGTGGGGCAGGCGGGTGAGGTGCATGGGCCGCGCCTAATCCTGCGGCGCGCGAAGGGCAAGTATCCTTGCCCGCGATGCAAAAAGGGCGCGGACTGCCCGAATGAAAAGGGCGCCTCCAACCCGCCGTGGCTTGTTGGCGGAAGGAAACGCCCTTTGCATGGTCAGCGGCCAGGAAGTGCCGCTCACGAAGCCTCTAGGGGTAAGTGCTTACCGATAGTGCCTCGCGCGGAAACTTGCCGACCTCTCTGCTGAACCATGAGACATCGGATCACCTCCTTTCGCGCTAGTGTGCCAAGACCCAGCCGTTTCACCGGGGGCCGAGGACCGCGTTCGCCGCTGGCCTCGGTGCCATTTGTGAATCATGTGATTCGCAAGGGCAAGACTTGTTATTTTCTCATCCCCCGTCATAATCGCGCTTTGTCGGCTATGGTCCGGCCAGCAGGCGCCCGGGGGAAACCCCGGGCGTTTTGCTTGGGCGGAGGGCAGCCCTGTGGGCAGGCTGTGCGTGAACCTGTGGATAAGCCCGGGACAGACTCGGGCGGCGTCTTCAGCGGCAATCCTCGATCACCCGGCTGACCTCGGCCCAGCTCGGCAGGCTGAGCGGGGCGGCGCCTTCGACCTCGACGGCAAAGCGCCCGCGCGAGAAGGCCATGGCATCGAGCAGCGGATCGTCGGGTGCGAAGGTGAGGCTGAGCGCGCGATCGGCGCTGCTGGCGGCAAGGCTGCGCGTCATGGTCTCGGTGCGCAGCGTCACCAGCGGTTGGGCGGCGCCGCTCGGGGGCAGGAGCAGCACGATCATCCGCGCTTCGGCAAGGCAACGCAGCCGCGCCAGCGCCGCGCCAGCAGGGCTGAGGAAGATCGCTTCGCTGCGCCTGCCCGCAGCGGCATGGCGCCAGGTGCCAGGCGTTGCCGGCGCATCGGCCCAGCCGGCCCGCGGCGCCGCCGGCCCAAGCGTGGCCGAGGGGCTGGCGGCAATGGGGCCGGGCGCTGGGGCGGGGCGCGCGGTGGCAACAGGGCGGGGCGCGGGCGCCTCGCTGGTCGATGTGCAGGCGGCGAGCACGAGGCCCGCGAGCAGCGGAAGCAGAGCGGCGGCTTTCATTGCATCTCTTTGCGCGCTAGGGGCCGCGCTTGTCCATGCCCGAGCCTCGCGTGCCTGCCGCAAAAGCGCCCAAGCGCCGCATCGACCAGCTGCTGGTCGAGCGCGGGCTGGCCGAAAGCCGCGCCCGGGCGCAGGCGCTGGTGATGGCGGGACTAGTGTTTGCCGGCGAGACGCGGATCGACAAGCCCGGCCAGCAACTACCCGCCGACGCGGCGATCGCGGTGCGCGGGCGCGATCATCCCTGGGTCAGCCGCGGCGGGATCAAGCTGGCCCATGCGCTCGATCATTTCGGGCTTTCGCCCGAGGGCGCGGTTGCCATGGATATCGGCGCCTCGACCGGGGGCTTTACCGATGTGCTGCTCGCGCGCGGCGCGGCGCATGTCTTCTGCGTCGATTCGGGCACCAACCAGCTGGCCTTCAAGCTGCGCGAGGATCCGCGCGTCACCGTGCTCGAACAGCTCTCGGCGCGCCTGCTCACCCCCGCCCACATCACCCGCCCCTGCACCTGGGTGGTGTGCGATGCGAGCTTCATCAGCCTTGCCAAGGTGCTGGAGGTGCCCTTGCAGCTGGCCGCACCCCAATGCCAGCTCGTCGCCCTCATCAAGCCGCAATTCGAGGTCGGGCGCGCGGAAGTGGGCAAGGGCGGGGTGGTGCGCGATCCTGCCCTGCACGCAAGGGTGTGCGAAGAGGTGCGGGGCTGGATCGCGGGGCTCGGCTGGCAGGTGCAGGGGATCATGCCCAGCCCGGTCACCGGGCCGCAGGGCAATGTCGAGTTCCTGATCGCCGCCCGCCGCGGCGCAGGCGCAGGCGCAGGCTAGGGCTGGCCCGGCCCAGGGCAAAGGAAAAGGCCGGCAGCACCGCTGGGGCACTGCCGGCCTTGTTCTGTCCCGTTCCGGCGCCTCGGCCGGATCCGGCAATCCCGTCGGGATTACTCGGCGGCCGGGGTTTCGGCGGCAGCCGCGTCGGCAGCCGGGGTTTCGGCGGCCATGGCGTCGGCGGCCGGGGTTTCGGCGGCCATCGCTTCTTCGGTCACCGCGGTTTCGTCAGCGGTGGTTTCGGTGGCTTCCTCGGCCGGCTTCGAGCAAGCGGCGGTGGCGAGGGCGAGAACGGCGACGAGCGCGAAGGTCTTCTTCATGTCAATTCCCCTGAAGAACCGGAAAGCTCCGGTGCAAGATTGAGCAAAGCGCGTTATTCACATCCCCCTGCCGCAACCGCGCTTCTCGAATCACGGCAGGAATGTGGCAGCCTCTAGCAGAAGCCGCGGCAATCTCCCAAGCCTTTCGTGCATTCTTGCCCCAAAATTACCACAATTGGCCCCGCCGCCCCGGGGCGGGGCAGGGTGGCAAAGGCCCGGGCAGGGGCTTGGCCAAGGCGTTGGCGCGCCGGGCAGGCTCTGTTATGTGCCCTTGCAAAGGCCTTCGGGCGGCGCCTGGGCGCGCCGCCCAGCCGTGCCGCGGGAGACGTGATGAGAGCCCTTGCCTCGCCCCAGCAATTGCGTGCCAGCCTGTTGCGCTGGGCCCTGTTCATGGTGCCGCTGGTGCTGCTGATCGGCTTTGCCGCGGGCCAGCTCGGCGGGCCGGACACCGCCTGGTTTGCCGGCCTTGAAAAGCCCGCGATCTATCCGCCGCCGATGGTCTTCGGGATCGTCTGGAGCGTGCTCTTCGTCCTCATCGGCCTTGCCCTGGCGCTGGTGGGCAGCGCCTGGGGCGCGCCGGGGCGCGCGCTTGCGCTCATCGCCTTTGGCTTCCACTTCCTAGGCACCCAGGCCTGGACGCTGGTGTTCTTCGGCCTGCAGGACATGCAAGCAGGGCTGGGCGTGCTTGCCTATGGCATTGCCAGCCTGCTCATCGCCCTCGCGCTGATCGCGCGGGTGCGGCGCCTCGCCGCGCTGCTGCTCTTGCCCTATCTGGCCTGGCTGATCTTTGCGGCAGTGCTCAATTACCAGTTCATCATCGCCAATCCCGATGGCTCCTCGCGCGGGGATGATGGGGCGGTGACACGGGTGAAGCTCTAGCGGCGCGGCGGGCCTCCGATCGCCTCTGGACAAGCCCTCTGCCAGGGGCCACATAGCGCTCCATGCAGAGCCAGAACCCGATCATCGCCGACCTCGTGAAGCTCGTGAACAGCGCCGCCGGCACCATGGCCGGGATGACCCGCGAAGCGCGCGAGAACGCGCGCGAGCGGCTGCGTGAGGCGCTGGGCGGCATCGATTTCGTCAGTCGCGAGGAGTTCGAGGCGGTCAAGGCCATGGCGAGCAAGGCGCGCCAGCAGGCCGATGCGCTCGAGGAGCGTCTCGCCGCGCTCGAGGCGCAGCTCGCCCAGAAGAAGAAGTAGGCGCGCAGCGGCGCGGGCGCGCGTGGCCCTGCGGTTCGCCGCCATCCTCCTTGCCAGCCGCCCCCAGGGCGAAACCGGGGCGATCGTGCGCCTGATCGGGGCCGAGACCGGGCTGGTTGCCGCCTATGTCGCCGGCGGGCGCGGGCGGCAGCTGCGCCCCGTGCTGGTGCCGGGCAACCGCGTCGCCGCCGAGATCGCGGGCCGGCCCGGCAGCCAGCTGCCCTTTGCCCGGCTCGAACTGGCCCAGTCGCGCGCACCGCTGATGACCGAGCCACTGCCAGCCGCGGCGCTGCAATGGGTCTGCGCGCTCACCGCCGCCGCGCTGCCCGAACGCCAGCCCTACCCCGCGCTCTTTGCCGCGCTCGAGGCGCTGCTCGAGGCGATCGCCGTTGCCCCCTCGGCACGCGGCTGGGCGCAGGGGCTCGTTGCCTACGAAGCGCTGTTGCTCGCCGAACTGGGCTATGGCGGCGCGCCCCCGCCCGCGCGCGCGGAGCTGGCCGACCAGCTCGCCGCGCTCGCCGTGCTCGAGCGGCGCATCGCGCACTACCTGCTTGCAGGCGCCAAGCGCGATGTTATGGGCGCGCGGCGGCTGCTGACCGAGCGGCTCGCGCGGATGATCTGAAAGACACCACAAGATGAAGATTGCAGTCCTTCCCGGCGACGGGATCGGCCCCGAAGTGACGGCAGAGGCGGTCGCGGTGCTCGAGGCGCTGGCGCTGCCCGGGCTCGCCCTTGCCCATGGCGATGTCGGCGCCAGCGCCTGGCGCCGCCATGGCCACCCCCTGCCCGAGGCGACCCTGGCGCTTGCCGCCGGGGCTGATGCGGTGCTGTTCGGCGCGGTCGGCGATCCGGCCTGCGACAGCCTCGCGCGTCACCTGCGCCCCGAGCAGGCGATCCTCGGCCTGAGGAAGCATCTCGGCCTCTTTGCCAACCTGCGCCCGGCGCGGGTCTTTGCCGGGCTCGAGGCGCTCTCCCCGCTGCGGCCCGAGATCGCCGCGGGCATCGACCTCATGATCGTGCGCGAGCTGACGGGCGATGTCTATTTCGGTGCCAAGGGCCAGCGCACCACCCCCGAGGGCGCGCGCGAAGGCTGGGACGCGATGAGCTACAGCGAGCCGGAGGTGGCCCGCATCGCCCATGTCGCCTTCCGCGCTGCTGCTGCCGCGGGCCGCCCGCTCACCAGCATCGACAAGGCCAATGTGCTCGAGACCAGCCAGCTCTGGCGCGAGGTGGTGAGCCGCATCGCCGGCGAATATCCCGCGGTCGCGCTCGATCACATGTATGTCGACAACGCCGCGATGCAGCTCGTCAGCCATCCCGAACGCTTCGGGGTGATGCTCACCGGCAACCTGTTTGGCGATATCCTGTCCGACCTCGCCAGCGCCGCGGTCGGCTCGATCGGGCTGCTGCCCTCGGCCTCGCTCGGCGAGCGGCAGACCGCGCATGGCACCTTTGGCCTTTATGAGCCGATCCACGGCAGCGCGCCCGACATTGCCGGCAAGGGCAAGGCCAATCCGATGGCGACGATCCTTTCCGCAGCGATGATGCTGCGCCATTCCTTTGGCCTCCCGGCCGAGGCGGCGCGGATCGAGGCGGCGGTGGCGCGCACGCTGGCCGATGGCATCCGCGGGGCCGATCTTGGCGGGGAGCACGGCACCGCGGCGATCGGGGCGGCGGTGCGGGAGCGGCTCTAGCGCCATGGCCTTGCGGCTCGCGATCATCCTGCCGACGCTCAACGAGCGCGGCAATCTTGCCCCGCTGATCGAGAGGATCGCCGCGGCGATGGGCGATGAAGCGGGCTGGGAGGTGATCATCGTTGATGATGACAGCCGCGACGGCACGGCGGACGAGGCGCGCGCCCTTGCCCTTGCCGATCCGCGCGTGCGGGTGATCCAGCGCATCGGGCGGCGGGGCTTGGCCAGTGCCGCAATTGAAGGCTTCTGCGCCACCGCCGCGCCCTATGTGGCGGTGATGGACGCCGATCACCAGCACGATCCGGCGCTTTTGCCGCTCATGCTCGCCGCGCTCGAGGCGGGCGAGGCCGAGATCTGCGTTGCCAGCCGCTTTGCCGAAGGCGCGAGCACCGCGCGCTGGGCCGCGCCCGAGCGCGAGCGGCTCTCGAGCCTTGCCAATGGCCTTGCCCGGCGGCTCACCGGGGTGGCGCTCAGCGATCCGATGAGCGGCTATTTCATGCTCCCTGCCGCCACCGCCCGCGCGCTCGCGCCGCGGCTTTCGGGGATTGGCTTCAAGATCCTGCTCGACCTGCTCGCCACCAGCGACCGGGCGCTTGCGGTCAAGGAATTCCCGCTCGATTTTGCCGCCCGCCGCGAAGGAGAAAGCAAGCTGGACCGCGCCATTCTGTTCGACTTTCTTGCCGGGCTTTACGACAAGACCTTCGGCAAGGTGATCCCCACCCGCTTTGCCCTGTTCGGCACCGTCGGCGCGCTCGGCGTGGTGGTGCATTTCATCGTGCTCTCCAGCCTGTTGTTCCTCGTCGGCCACCGCTTTGCCCTGGCGCAGACCGCGGCGGTGCTGGTGGCGATGAGCTTCAATTTCTGGCTCAACAACTGGCTCACCTATCGCGACCAGCGCCTGCGCGGCGCCTGGGCGCTGCTGCGCGGCTGGGCGGGGTTCATCGCCACCTGCGCGGTGGGAGCCTTTGCCAATGTCGCGGTGGCAACCTTCCTTGAAGGCCGGGGGCTGTTCTGGGCGCTTGCCGCGCTCGCCGGGATCCTTGTTGGCTCGGTGTGGAACTATGCGCTCTCGAGCCGCTTTGTCTGGGGGCGCTTCTAGCGCCAGCCGTCCAGCCACATCCAGGTGACATAGCTTTCGCGCCCGGCCAGCGGCAGGGCGGCGATGATCGGAAAGAACCACACGAAGACGGCGAGCGATCCGGCCAGGATGCCCCAGCCGAGCCAGGCGCTGCGGCGGTGGCGCGCAAGATCGCCCGCGGCGAGCGCCAGCGCGGCGAGCAGGAAGAAGCTCGGCACGAAATAGTGGTAATAGAACTGCACCGGCTTGGGCGCCACGAGCCACAGGCCAAGGCTGGCGCCATAGCCGATCACCACGCCGAGCCGCGCCCAATCCCCGCGCCAGGCCCCGATGCCGAGGCACCAGAGGAGCGCGGGCAGGCCGGCGATCATGGTCAGCGGATTGCCGATCAAGAGCACCCCGCGCTGCGCCCCGTCAACCACCTCGTAGAGATACCAGACCGCGCGGGTGTTGAGCACCCATTGCGGCCAGCGGCTCATATATTGGTGCGGGGTCATCAGCTGGCTTTGCAGCGCGAAGATCTCGCGGTGAAAGCCGATCAGGCCCTGCGCGGCGAGCGGCGAGGGGTGGAGCGGCGCGGCAAGCCAGTAGCCCGGCAGGAAGGTGAGGCCATAGGTCACCAGCGGCACCACCCCCAGCCACAGGCCGGCCTCGATCAGGGTGATCCCCGGCACCGGGGCGCCGCGGCGGCTCAGCAGCAGGCGCCGCCGCCCGGCGCGCGCGCGCGCGATCAGGAAGACGAGCCCCGGCAGCACCGCAAGCGGGGCCGCGTTCCACTTGGCCCCCAGCGCAAGCCCGAGCGCAAGGCCGGTGAGCGCGAGGCGCCAGCGCCCGGTTTCGGGCGCGCGGATCGCCGCAGCGAATTGCCAGGCGGCAAGCGCAAGAAAGGCCGCCATGGCAATATCGAGCATGGCGATGCGCGCCTGGATGAACAGGTGAAACCCGGTTGCGAGCAGCACCCCGAAGGCGAGCGTGGCAAAGCGCTCGCCGCTCGCGTGCCACAGCGCCCGCATCGCCGCGAACAGCGCGAGCGTGCCGAGCAGCAGCGGCATGATCCGCCAACCGATCGGATTGTCGCCGGCGAGCATCATCCCCAGCGCAATCAGGGTCTTGCCGAGCAGCGGATGCTCGCGGTTGAGATAGGCGCCCGCGCCGGTCTCAAACAGCCGCACGATCTCGCGCGCGGCGGGCAGGTAATGCACTTCGTCGAAATAGGGCTTGCCGGGGACCGCAAGGCGCCAGCCGGCCAGGAGCGCGAAGAGCGCCGCGATCAGCAGGCACCAGACCAGCGGATCGCGCGGCCGCGGCGCGGGCAGGCGATCGGGGGGAGGAGAGGAGGCGCGGCCCTGAGCCATGGCGCCGCCGCGCTTAGGCGGGGCCGCCGGCAAGGGCAAGCGCCCTTGGGCGCCATCTTGCGCCTCACATCATGGCCTTGCCGCAGCCGCCTGCCGCTCGAGCCAGAACAGCCGCGCGCACATGGCCAGCAGCCCGATGCTGGCGGTTGCAAGGATGAGCGCGATCCACGGCCAGACCGTCATCCCCGCCGCCCGCGCGCGCGGCAGCACCAGGAAGGTGGCGATGCCGAGCGCAAACAGCAGGTCCCACCACACCTGCACCCCCCACAGATTGGTGGTGTGGTTGAGGATCACCGGAAAGAGCCCCTCGGTGGCGATGGTGACGGCGGTGAAGGCGGCAAAGCCTGCCGAGAGCGCGCCCGCCAGCAGCGGCGCGCCCGTCGCGCCCGGACGCAGCGCCGCGGCCATGATGGCCACCACAGCGCACACCAGCCCGCCGCCGGCGAGCGCAAGGAATGGGGTGAGAGAGTCAGGCATGGCGGTTCTCCGCGACAGGACAGAATGTAGCGAGTGCTACGAGGTCTGGTAGCAAGCCCCTCTCCCCGCTACAAGCCCGCCATGGCGCGCCGCCCGAAAAAGCCTCCGATGAGCAGGGAGAGCCTGTTGCCGCGGCTTGCCGCGCATGTGCTTGCCCATGGGCTTGGCCAGGCCAGCCTGCGCCCGCTCGCGCGCGCGGCGGGCACCTCTGACCGGATGCTGATCTATCATTTCGGCACCAAGGAAGCGCTGATCATCGACCTGCTCCAGCATCTCGCGAGCATCTATGCCGCGCAGCTCGACAACCTGCTCGCGGCCGACCGCCCGGCGAGCCGCGCGGAACTGCTCGCACGGATCCTCGCGCACAACGCCGATCTGGCGATGGCTCCGTTCCTGATGTTGTGGTGGGAGATCGTCGCCGGGGCGGCGCGCGATCTGCCCGGCTTTCGCCCCGCGGCCGGCGCGATGGTCGATCGCTTGCACGCCTGGCTGCAAGGCCACATGCCCGCGGGCGATCCCGACCCTGAAGGCGGGGCAAGCTATCTGCTTACCCTGATCGAGGGCAGCCTGGTGCTTGGCGCGCTCGGCCAGGCAGACAGGGCGCGCGCGGGCCTGCTTGCCGCCGGGCTGATCGCGCCCTAGAGACCCGCGCCATGAGGAAGACCACCGGCATGAACCGCGCCGCCACCGCCCGCTGGCGCCCCGCCACCAGGGCGCTGCGCGGCGGCACCTGGCGCTCCGAACACGGCGAGACCAGCGAGGCGCTGTTTCTCACCTCGGGCTATACCTATGATGATGCCGCCACCGTCGCCGCGCGCTTTGCCGGCGAGGCCGAGGGCATGACCTATTCGCGCCTGCAGAACCCCACCGTTGCCATGCTCGAGGAGCGCATCGCGCTGATGGAGGGGGCTGAGGCCGCCCGCGCCCAGGCGAGTGGCATGGCGGCGATGACCGCGGCGCTGCTGTGCCAGCTCAAGACCGGCGATCACGTGGTCGCCGCGCGCGCCGCCTTCGGTTCCTGCCGCTGGCTGGTGGACAGCCTGCTGCCGCGCTTCGGCATCGCCACCACGGTGATCGACAGCGCCGACAATGCCGCCTGGGAGGCCGCGATCCGCCCCAACACCCGGGTGTTTTTCTTTGAAACCCCGGCCAACCCCACGCTCGACATCGTCGATCTCGGCTTTGTCTGCGGCCTTGCAAGGGCGCACGGCATCACCACCGTGGTGGACAATGCCTTCGCCTCGCCCGCGCTCCAGCGACCGATGGCCTTCGGCGCCGATGTCGTGGCCTATTCCGCCACCAAGCTGATGGACGGGCAGGGAAGGGTGCTCGCAGGCGCGATCTGCGGCACCAAGCAGTGGATCGAGGAGGTGCTGCTGCCCTTCCAGCGCAACACCGGGCCCACGCTCAGCCCCTTCAACGCCTGGGTGGTGCTCAAGGGCCTGGAAACGCTCCCCTTGCGCGCCCACAAGCAATCCGAACAGGCGGTGGCGCTGGGGCGCTTTCTCGAACCGCGCATCAACGCGGCGGGCGGGCGGATGCTCCATCCCGGGCTCGAAAGCCACCCGCGCCACCAGCTTGCAAGAGCGCAGATGGAGGCGACCGGCCCGATCTTTGCCTTCGATGTCGGCACCCGCGAACGCGCCTTTGCCGTGCTCGATGCGCTCGCGCTTATCGACATTTCCAACAATATCGGCGATGCCCGCAGCCTGATGTGCCACCCGGCCTCGACCACCCATGCCAATATGGGGGCACAGGCCCGGGCCGAAATGGGCGTCACCGAGGGCCTCTTGCGCATCAACGTGGGGCTCGAGGACATCGAAGACCTGATCGAGGACATGGATCAGGCGCTCGCCGCGGCGGGGATCTAAGCGGGGGAGCGGTGATGGCAGCGCGGGTGGAACTGGTTTTCGATATCGTCAGTCCCAATGCCTACCTTGTCTGGTGGCCACTGCGCGAGCTGCTCGATCGCTACGAGGCCGGGTTTGACGTGATCCCGGTGTTTCTCGCCGGGATGCACCGCCTTACCGGCAATGCCCCGCCGATGGTCCGCGATGCCGCCATCAAGGGCAAGAATGAATATGCGATGCTCGAGATGCAGCGCTTCATCACCCGGCACGGCCTTTCCCGCTATCGCATGCACCCGCAATTTCCCTTCAATTCGATCACCTTGCAGCGCATGCTTTACGCCGCGGATGAGGATGGGCGCGGGGTTGCCTTTGCCGAGTGCCTGCTGCGCGCGGTGTGGGAGGAGAATATCGACATTGCCGCGCCCGATGCGATCGGCGCGGCGGTGGCGGCGGCGGGGTTCGATGCCGCCGATCTGTTCGCCCGCGCGCAGAGCGAGGCGGTGAAGCAGGGCCTTGCCGCCAACACCGATCGGGTGGTGGCGCGGGGCGCCTTTGGCATCCCCACCATGTGGGTGCGCCGGTCGGGCAAGCCGGACGAGATGTTCTTCGGCAAGGAACGCCTGGGCCAGATCGAGGAATTGCTGGCCGAGGGGTGAGGCCCTAAGCTGCCGCTGCCTCCTCGAGCGGCACGTCCATCACCGGGTAGCGGCGCCATTCGGCCCAGTCATAGTGCCACCATTCGTTGGCGAGCGGCACGAAGCCCTCGGCCACCATCCAGCTCTCGAGCATCCGGCTCGCGGCGAGCGCCTCGGGCGGGGCGGCGGTGTTGCTGCGATAGGCCGCCGGGGTGAAATCGTCATAGGCGCTTGGCATCGCCACCTCGACCCCGTCGCGGTGGAGGGTGAGGTCGATCGAGGCGCCGCGGTTGTGGCGCGAGCCGACCGCCGGATCGGCGACGAATTCGCGCTTGGCGGGCGGGGTTGCCTCCCACATCGCCCGGGTGATGCGCCAGGGGCGATAGGCATCGAAGATGAGCAGGCCATAGCCATGAGCCTCGGCCCTCGTCTGGACGCGCGCCAGCGCTTCCGCCACCGGGCGCTGGGCGAGCGCGCGGGCGATGGGGTAGAGCACCCGGCCCATGAAATTGGCGCTCGTGGCATAGCGGATGTCGAATCGGAGGCGCGGATCGAAGCGCGCAAGATCGACGAGATCGGGCGCGAGATCGGCCGCGGGATCGACCGGCGGGCCGGAAAGCGGAAGGGAAGGCGGCGCGGGGCGCGTGGCGCAGCCGCCAAGGGCGCCTGCCAGCATCCCCGCCGCCGCGCCCTCCAGCACCCGGCGGCGGGTGAACGCGTGCGCGCGGCGGGCAAGGGCAGGCGGGGCGTTCATGCCCGCGACACATAGGCGCGCGATGATCACGCGGCCAATGGGGATTTTTCGTCGCGGCGCGGGATACGTCGGGGAATGGTCACGTTAAACCCCTTGTGGCGCCGCCGCGATGCGCTAGTCTGGAGCATGAGATGAAGCAGTTTTTCCAGCACGCCGCCACCACCCACGGGGTCACGGTCCGCGTGGCCGTGAACTACCTGCCCGAGCAGTCGTACCCGGCGGCAGGCAAGTGGTTCTGGGTCTATCACATCCGCATCGAGAACGGCAGCCACGAGCCGCTGCGGCTCGTCACCCGGCACTGGCGCATCACCGACGGGCGCGGCATGGTCAACCACGTCGATGGTGAAGGCGTGGTGGGCGAACAACCCCTGCTCCAGCCGGGGCAGAGCCATGATTACGTCTCGGGCTGCCCGCTCACCACCCCCTTCGGCTCGATGGAGGGCTTCTACACCTTCGCGCGCGCCGATGGTTCGCCGGTGGAGGTGCGTATCCCCTTCTTCCCGCTTTCCGCGCCCGAAACCGCCGAAGGCAGCCGCCCGCCGCGCTGAGGCCGCGCCCGCATCAGCGCCGCCGGGAGGCGCCGGCAAGGCTTGCGGGGCGGAGCGCGCGGGCTTAAGCCAGCCGCCGTGAAGCGCACCCATCTGCCCCTCAATGCCCTGCGCGTCTTCGATGCCGCCGCGCGCCACCTCTCCTTCACCCGCGCCGCGGACGAACTGGCGGTGACCCCGGCGGCGGTTGGCCAGCAGATCCGCGCGCTCGAGGACGTGCTCGGCGTCGTCCTGTTCCGCCGTACCCCCAAGGGGCTCGAGCTCACCCCCGAGGCCGCCGCCGGGCTCGATCCGCTGCGCGAGGGCTTCCTGCGCTTCGAGGAGAGCGTCGCGGCGATGCAGGCCGGCCAGTCCTCCGACCGCTACACGCTCGCCGTCCCGCGCGCGTTCTATGCCGAGTGGCTGAGCCCCCGGCTCGCCCGCTTCCACCACGCACACCCCGAGGTGCAGTTCATCCTCGCGCCGGACGAGAACGCCGATTTCACCGAGGCCAATCTCGATTGTGCCATCCGTCTTGTGGATGGGCCGGGCGATCTGCCGGGCGTGCAGCTCGCCCCGGCGCTCAAGGTCACCGTGGCCGCGCCCGAGGCGCGCGCGGCGTGGATCGACTGGCCGGGCATGCCGCTCGATGCAGGCATCACCCCGGCGATCCGCGCCGGGAGCCCGGGCCAGGCGCTGGCCTCGGCGCTCGCCGGGATGGGGCGCACGGTGCTGCCGCTGGCGCTGGCCGAGGCTGCGCTCGATGCCGGGCGCCTCGTCGCGCTGGGCGAACCCGAGCCGGCCTTGCGCGCCTATTGGCTGATCGCCCCGCCGCCGCAATGGCGCAGCAAGAAGGTGCGCGCGCTCGTCGCCTTTCTCACCGCCTAGCGCTGCGCGAGCACCTCGGCGCGGATGCGCTCATAGAGCCAGTGGCCGGGCCGCACGAAGCGCGCATCGACATATTGCGCGTGGCGGTGGCGGATGACGAAGGCGAGCATCGAATTGGGCCGCGGGTTGGAAAGCCCCTCGGCGAGCGCGCGCTCCATCGCGCAATCCTCAAGCCGCATCACCCCCCAGGCGAGCGCCTCGTCCCAGGCCGCGGCAAAGCCGCGCGCGCCGGGCTGGCGGCGCAACTTGTAGAGCGCCTCGAGGCTGCGCCCGATATGGGCCGCGGCGGATGTGACGATCCCCGTCTCGGCCAGGCGGGCGATGAAGGCGCGCTGGAGATCGGGCGTGATCGAATTGCGCCGCGGGGCCTTGTGGCGATAGGGGGTGAAGTCGAGCAGCGGGTCGTCCTCGGCGATCACACTCGGCGCGAATTCAAAGGCAACCTCGGACGTCGCCTGCCGCGCCACCTTGCGCTTGTTGCGCTTGGGGAGCGCCGGGCGCTCGAGCGGGGGCGGCAGGTCCATGGGGGCAAGGGTGGCACGGGGCAGGGGCGGTAGGAAAGGGGGAAGGCGCGCCCCATGGTGGGCGGGGCGCCGCGGCGCCAGCCGCAGCCGCGCTTTTCGTCTCCCCGGGCTTGACCCGAGGGGAGGGGGGGGGCTGCTTCCGTTGCCTCACGCGAAGACGCGAAGAGGGCAGCCCCCGCGACACTGGGTTTCACGCAGAGATCGCAGAGGAAAGAGAGGCGCAGAGTATCCATCCGGTGAAGGCCGCGGTCTGATCCCGACCGGTGTGTGGGCCGGGTTTATGCGGCGAGCGCAGCGGCGCGCGGCTCCCAGTTCCAGGGCAGGAGCTCATCGAGCCTGGTGGCGGGGTGAT
>Ga0209911_100165_pt1 | contig 20262 bp, 16 predicted proteins | sample FECB21metaG_FD_188301 | JGI IMG/M metagenome (GOLD analysis project Ga0209911, IMG submission 188301) | Cyanobacterial communities from the Joint Genome Institute, California, USA - FECB-21 (SPAdes) (version 2) | ecosystem: Environmental > Aquatic > Thermal springs > Hot (42-90C) > Microbial mats...
TTTTTAGATTAAGCCTATTTTTTTGGTTTTAGAACTAAAATCATTGGCTATAACCTTGAAATTACGTTTAACTCTTGAGAAAATTCTCAACTATTTATCTAAAACCTAAATACCTACCCTTGAAAGAGAAGGGGGGATGGGGGGATGGGGAGAAGGGGGGATGGGGAGAAAATAACTCTCAACTCCCAACTTTCAACTCCTAATTCATAATTTCATGCCTCATTCCCAATCCCACACAACTAATGCTTCAATAGATTTATGAACGATTGTGGAGAAAAATAAATGCTTGCTATAGTTTCATATATTGGTTTCTTAGTTCTGTTTACTGGCATCGCTGCTGGTTTACTCTTCGGTTTACGTGCCGTTAAGTTACTTTAATTTGAATAAGGGATGGGGAAGAGGGGGAGTTAGGAGTTAGGAGTTAGGAGTTAGGAGTTAGGAGTTAGGAGTTAGGAGTTAGGAGTTAGGAGTTGGGAATTTTAAGCTTTAACTGTCAACTGTCAACTGTCAACTGTCAATTGTCAACTCTCACCCTGCTTCCTCTCATTGACAAGCCGAGCAAGTTCAACATTTCGCGATCGCTATCGTATCCGGGACAAGGTGTGGTAACGGTTAACATATGTCCATCGTCGCTGGAAAAGATCGAGTTGGCACCTGCCATGAAGCACATTGCTTGTTCGATTTGAGAAAGTCTTGACCTACCTGCACTCAAACGAACGTCGGATTTGGGCATTATAATACGGGCTGTGGCTATCATTCGCAATACTTCCCAGATGGGGACATCGGGCTGGTTTTCTAAGGGGGTACCTTCGACTTGAGAAAGGATGTTGATGGGTACTGATTCTGGATGGGGTTGCAGGTTTGATAAAGTGCGTAACATGGAAACTCTATCGTCAACGCTTTCACCTAAACCCAGGATACCGCCAGAACATACGGTAACATTTGTTTGACGAACATTGTTGATCGTATTCAGGCGATCGCCATAAGTTCGAGTCGTGATAATGGTACTGTAATAATCTTGGGAAGTATCGAGGTTATGGTTATAAGCGTAAAGTCCCGCATCTTCTAAACGCTTTGCTTGTGATTCATTGAGCATTCCTAAAGTGCAGCATACTTCTAAATCTAATGCTGTGACTTCTTTTACCATGTCTAAAACTTGCTCGAATTGAGAATTATCCCGTACTTCTCTCCAAGCAGCACCCATACAAACCCGACTGACACCGTTTTGTTTAGCTTGCTTGGCGATATCAATTACTGTTTGCTTATCGAGTAGCGATTGTGGTTTTACTTCTGTTTTGTATCGGGAAGATTGAGCGCAGTAACTACAATCTTCAGGACAAGCGCCGGTTTTAATCGATACGAGTTTACAAACCTGTATCTTTCTCGAATCGTGAAATTCTCGATGTATGCTAGCAGCTTGATAGATTAATTCTAGCATTGGCGTGTCATATATTGCGCTTATTTCTGCTTCTTGCCAATCGTAGCGTATTCCCACAGAGCAAATAATCCTTTTTACAATTATTAATCAACAATTATTAATTATCACTTACTGCAACGAACTATATATTAATAGTTATTTTTTTCAATTGTCCCATCTATTTTGATAATTCAACCTACTTTTTTTCTGGAAATCCTCTGGTACATTATTTAGGGTAAGCAATTTCTCTGAAATAAAAGTAAACTGAGCCACATTTTATTCTACCAAAACTAACTATGAATACACAATCTCAACAAATTATCAAATTAGATGAAGTCTATAATACAACAAAATCTAATCATCTGGGTGGTTATTTTTTCCGCAAGGTAGAAAGTTTCAAATCAAGTTTTAATTTTGTGGAAGTTCCGAAAAAAGCTTATAAGTTTCTGATTTTATCGGTAACAAGTTGTGTTATGTTTTTGGTTCTGGCGATTGGTATTTTCCTACACGGATTTGATCAAGCAGCAGATCAATTCATCCCAGAACATGGGAATATAGCGATAACTACTAATACATATCGTCAACAGGTGTTATCAGATTATCTGAAAACGATGACAGCGACAATTTTACGAGAAAATCCTCAATCAATTAGAAAAAAAGCGGTGACTTTTCGGGCAATGACTCAAGCAACTTTAGAGGAACTTGACCCCATACGCAAGGGTTTTTTGATTATGTTTTTACAAGATACACAATTGCTCAAAATTTCCGCAGAAAAACAAGTATCTTTGTTGATGGGTGTAAATTTAGCCGGAGTTAACCTACAAGGAGTAAATTTCCGATTCAACAATTTGCAAGGTGTTAATTTTCATCATGCGGATTTGCGTGGTGCGGATTTACGTAGAGCTAAATTAAACAATGCTAATCTCACTAATTCTTGTTACAACAATTACACTTTATTTGACAGAAAATTTGACCCAGTTGCAGCAGGAATGAGAAAAATAGAACAATCTCAAGTGTGTTCTTAATCGTGCTTTTTTTCTCATAAATATGATTGTTTTTCGATAATAAGTTCTGAAAATCAATGGAATTGCAACAGCCATGTATAGTTACTAAACGCTTATTGTTACGACTGGCTAATCAGGAAGATGTACCATTAATTGTCAAATATTATGCTGACAATCAAGCTTATTTGACTCCTTTCTATACTGTATGGCCAGAATCTTTTTTTACAGAAGCATATTGGAATAGTGAAGTGGAAATAGCAATCAGCGAATTTGTCCAAGGACAGTCATTAAGATTGCTGATTTTTTCTCAAAGTGAGTCTACAATAATTGGAACTATTAATTTCAGAAATTTTATCCGGAGTAGCGCACAATTTTGTACTGTTGGTTACAGTTTAGCAGAAAACGAACAAGGTAAGGGTTATATGACAGAAGCCCTAGAAGCTAGCATTGATTATGTATTTAATGAGTTGAAAATCCACCGTATTATGGCAAATTATATGCCTCACAATCAAAGTAGCGGAAATTTACTCAAAAGGCTAGGATTTGTGGTAGAAGGTTATGCTAGAGACTATTTATTAATTAATGGTGAATGGCAAGACCATATTTTAACAAGTTTGATTAATCCTCAATGGAAAGCTTAAAAATTCGGACTAGAGAAGAAGTTGATAAGTATAGGAATCCGGTTTTATTTTTGAATAAGTTGTAACGAATAGGGAACAGGGAGTAGGGAACAGGGAATAGGGAATAGGGAATAGGGAACTCTTCACAGGGAAAAGTTAAGTGTAGTGCAAATTTTCAATATTCAATTAGGATTCCTACATATAATCATGAATCCAAAATCTAGAATCTAAAATCCAAAATTAATTATGGGGTTTTTCTCAATGTTTAGTAAATCAACAAAGCGTTTTTCCGTATTTTTGAGTACTGTACTTCTCAGTGTATTTTTAACTGGAATTTCCGCGAAAAAAGCCGAAGCATTAATACCGAGATATATTTTAATTCCACTGACGATACAAGCAACAGGATATGCATTACCACGTGTTTATAAAAAACTAACTCCGCAACAGCGTAAACAAGTAGATGCAATTCGAGACGAAGCATTTACACAAATTGGTAACGTCTTAACTAAAGCGCAACGTAGTGAAGTTATGCAATCCTTAAAAACGAAAGAAGGAAGGACTAAAATAATTCAATCGATGAAATTAACACCAAAACAGAAAACTCGTATTCAATCAATAGTTAAAACATCTCGTCAGCGAATTAATGCGATTATTGGTGAATAATTCCAAATCTAAATTACATGACAAATAATAATGTAGAGACGGGGCGTATCGCTACGTCTTTTTATTTATATTGATAACCAATAAATGTTAACATTAGCTACTTTTCACAAAAATACAGTATTTACCAACTACTAATATTCCCTATTCACCTTCACAGATGTACCATAAAAGGTATGGCAAACTTAACCGTAATGGTAATGCAAACGGCTGAAACTACTAATCCCCTACTCAATCTCAATTACGAACCCGCATTTGAATCTTTAGGTTCGGACTACTTTGATGAAGTAACAGCAGAGGAATTCCCTGTTCATCAACTCCGCTTTCGTAATGATACCTTACTTCCCCTGCTGGGATTGAACCCGCAACAGGTAACTGACGAAGATTTTATTCAAGCTTTTGGTAAATTTGAGCAGCGTCAACCCCTGCTAGCAATGCGTTACCACGGCTATCAATTCGGTGAATATAATCCGAGGTTAGGGGATGGTAGAGGCTTTCTTTACGGACAAGTACGCGGTAATGATGGCGAACTTTATGATTTTGGTACAAAGGGTTCGGGTAGAACACCTTATTCCCGTGGTGGTGATGGAATGCTTACTCTTAAAGGTGGGGTAAGGGAAGTATTAGCGGGGGAAATGCTCCATCGTATGGGTGTACGCACCTCTCGCTGTCTGAGTTTAATTGAAACGGGAATGCAATTGTGGCGGGGTGATGAACCTTCCCCCACTCGTGCGTCAGTAATGGTAAGGATGAATCGTTCTCATATTCGTTTTGGTACTTTTGAACGTTTAAACTATTTAAAACGTCCAGATTTAACCAAAAAACTTTTAGATCATGTAATTGAATATTACTATTCTCATTTAATTAATGAATCAGAAAAATATGCTTTATTTTATGCGGAATTAGTTGAAAGAGTCGCCAAGTTAGCAGCACAATGGATGGCATCTGGTTTTTGTCATGCAGTGTTAAATACAGATAATATGTCGATTACTGGGGAAAGTTTTGATTACGGTCCTTATGCATTTATTCCTACTTACGATCCGCATTTTACCGCAGCGTATTTTGATTATTATAGCCGTTATTCTTACATCCATCAGCCAGATATTTGTATGTGGAATTTAGAAATGCTACAAGAACCACTAAAGGCTGTAATTGATAAGTCTGATATGGATAATGGTTTGATAACATTTGGTAAACATTTTCTGGGTAATTACCGTTTATTAATGTTGAAAAAACTAGGCTTTGAACAAGAATTACCAAAGTCTGAAACTGACGAATTGTTAAAAGCAACAATTGATTTTCTCAAGCATTACCCTATCAGTTATCATCACTTTTTTGCTGATATTGCCGCAACTTTTTCTCATAAATGGCAAGATGATGCAAACTATATTTTAGAAGGTTCTGAGATAAAGCAATCTTTAGGTGTCTCAGAATTATTCGTTAATTGGGCAGGAATTTATCACCGAACTTTGAACACTATGGCAACAAATGAAATGAATAATATTCCTCAAATTTTAAACAATTATAATCCTCAAACAGTGATTTTAAGACCGATAATTGAATCAGTTTGGGAATCAATTTCTCAAGAAGATAATTGGCAACCTTTTAATGATTTAGTTAAAGAGATTGTTAGTAGTTAGTGGATAGTGGATGGTTGATAACTGATAACTGATAACTGATAACTGTCAACTGTCAACTGTCCCAAAACTATGATTGGGATTAACTTCAATTATTAAATCAACTGATGGACATTCTAGTAATGGTTTAATGAATAATTCTGGGTGTAATGCTTTCCAAAAGTAATGAACAAATTCTTCAATTTGTAAGTCAGTCATTCCCGGTTTTCCGCTGGCTTTCATTTGATGTTCGGCTTGTTTGCGCCATTCTAAAGACAAACGGTAATCTTTCGGATATAACACAATTAAACTATCCAAACGTTGCCATAAGGGTAAATAATCGTGAAGTTTATCGTTCATATCTCTGGCAAATACTTTATCATCTGCCGTCATAATCGGTAGAGGTGGACTATCAAAGACTGCTGAATTAATTGGCTTTACCCCAACAAACCAACCTTCAAATAGCACAATATCAATATTTTCTACTGTTTCAAAAAAAGCGCGATCGCCATTTCCAGAATGTAGCGATTTGTCGAAACGAGGAACCCTTATAATATTTTGACCTTGAAGAATATTATCTAAAAGATTTATCCCCAAATCAACATCATGAGTTCCCGGAGGTCCCCGCCAAATCAAACGGGGGTCTTGTTGTTGTAAAATTAAACGTGCTTGATAAGTTTTATATAAATCATCCAAAGACAAACTCAAAGCACGGTATCCTATATGTGACAAAATCAAGTTGAGAACTTTACAAGTAGTGGTTTTTCCCGTTCCTTGTCCTCCTAAAATTCCCTGTATAAAAGGACGTTGAATTTTTTGATGTCTGGATGCAATTTGCATTGCTAAAGGAAGCCATAAATCCCATAATGTCGGCAACATCACTTCAGGTTGCATCTGTAAACTACTTTGACACAACTCTTTGAAAGCAGGATAAATAGACTTGAGTAAACGCCAGCGTTCCTGTATAATGCTTGTGACATTTTCCGGTGTAATACCAAAAATTTTTGCTCGTAAATCATTTGCGATCGCGTTTGAGATTAACTGTTGATTTGGGGTTTCATCTTCTATTGATGTTTCAGTAAGCATGGGAATTTAAAATCAAAAATCGAGTATTGAAAAAGATATATTTTACATTATCAATAATTATTGACTAAAATTTTCGTAATATAACGAATAAGTTATGTATAAATATTAGACTACAGTAGATGGGAAAAACAGATTACTCAAACACTGATATTTTGATGAATTTTTGTCTAAAAATATAAGTATTGCCTTTCCGAGCAATTTGCAATTCACAATTCACAGTTCACAGATATATAAATATATAAGTATATAAATATGCAAATTTGTCAAAACCCCGCTTGTTCAAACCCTTTTAATCCTAACGGAAACAAATTTTGTATAACTTGTGGTTCTAATAACATGGGTAGGGTTTTTAAAAACCGTTATACTATCCAAAGACAATTAGGTGAGGGTGGTTTTGGTAAAACTTATTTAGCACAAGATAAAGATAGATTAGACGCGCCTTGTGTAATTAAACAGTTTCAACCGCAACTACAAGGTACAGGAGCTTTTGGAAAAGCAACAGAAATGTTTAGAGAAGAGGCTAAACGTTTATTTGAATTGGGAGAAAATCATAGCCAAATTCCTCAGTTAATTGCTTATTTTGAACAAGGAAATAACTTATATTTAGTACAAGAATTTATTGATGGGGAAAATTTATTAAAAGAGTTACAGCGACATCTTTTTACCGAAACCGAAATTCGAGAATTATTAGCTGATTTATTGCCAGTTTTACAATTTGTTCACGAACAGAATGTGATTCATCGTGATATTAAACCAGAAAATATTATCCGTCGTCATACCGATAAAAAATTAGTTTTGATTGATTTTGGTGGTGCAAAACAAATAACCCAAACTAGTTTAGCACGACAAGGAACAGGAATTTATACTATTGGTTATGCTCCTTTGGAACAAATGCAGGGGTATGCTTGTGCAGCCAGTGATTTGTACGCTTTAGGTGCTACTTGCGTGCGGTTAATGACTGGTTGTTTACCTTCCCAAGATACTTACGGTAATCTTTTTGATAGTCTTTATGATGTCAGAAATGCTTGTTGGTTATGGCAAGAACGTTTGCAAGAAAAAGGAATAAAAATTAGCGCTAATTTAGGGCAAGTTCTTGATAAATTACTCAAACATTTAGCTTCGGAAAGATATCAATCGGCATCAGATGTATTACAAGCTTTAAATAAAAATGCCACATCTACTAGTAGTACTGAAAAAACCACTATATCAAGCGTTCCGACAACAATAATTTCTCCAGCCCCATCAATTCCTAAATCTTATAGCCTAGAAAATGCTTCTTTATCTTATGTTTTGAAAGGACATACAAATGTCATTCGTTCAATCACATTTAGTAGTGATTCTCAAACTCTTTTTAGTGGTGCGAATGATAAAACTATCAAAATTTGGAATTTACAAAAAAGAAATTTAAAAAATCATTTTTCTGAATCTGGAGAATGGATTGTATTAGCAAGCACACCGAATGGAAAAACTTTAGCTAGCGGTAGCAGTGATAAAACTATTAAAATTTGGAATCTTGAAACGGGAAGCAAACAAAATGTAATTAAAGCGCATTTTGATTTAATAAATTCACTATGTATCAACCCCCAAGGGGATTTACTTGTTAGTTGTAGTCGAGATAAAACTATTAAAATCTGGGAGATTGATAATGGTAAATTAATTAAAACTCTCTCTGGAAATGCCGGTTTTATTTATACAGTAAGTATTAGTCCTGATGGACAAATTATTGCTAGTGGTGGTAGCGATAAAATTATCAAAATCTGGCAATTAAATACTGGAGAATTATTGCAAACTTTGACAGGAAGTCCAGGTTTTGTTCGCTCCATTGTTATCAGTTCATCTCTACAAATACTCGCGAGTAGCGGCTTTGGTAAAACAATTAATTTATGGAATTTACGTACTGGAAAAATTCAACAACGTTTAGAAGGACATGATAATATAATCCAAACTCTAGCTATTTCTCCAAATGGAGAAACTTTAATCAGCGGTAGTGATGATAGGACTATCAAAATTTGGAGTTTACGAACTGGAGAACTTTTAAAAACTTTGACTGGACATAATGGTAGAATATTTTCTATTGCTATTAGTCCTGATGGACAAATGATGGCAAGTGCTGGTGAGGATAAAATTATCAGAATTTATCAGTAATTTGGGTTGAGAAGTCGGGTTTTTATAATCAGTATGTGTAGGATTAAAGTAATGTTTAAAAACCCGACTTCTTTGTTTGATGAAAAGTCTGGTTTTTTAGAATAAGTATCTGGGTTGACAGCTATCATTCAACAAGTAAAACTGACATTTTCACAACTGAAAAATAACTAAGGTGCTAACCAGTTAAAGGGAGCAAAAGGAATATTTCGTAAAACCCAGTACGCAAGAACGATTTTTAAAAACAACCAAATCCAAGCAGGTTTGATGTAAAATTGAGGAATTTTTTGTCCTAAAATAACTGGTGAAGTGTAGGAAATAAAAGAATAAATTAAATATGGTGTAGCCAATACCATCAGCGGATTTAAATCTAAAGCTGCTAAAAAATGTCCGTGAAGTAATTGATGTATAGCTCGTAAACTACCACAACCAGGACAGTATAAACCTGTTATGGCTCTAAATGGACTAGGAGGATATAGTTGAGAAATAGCAGGATTCAAATAATATAAAATCATCCCTGCTAATATAATAAAGCTAGTTAAAGTTATGACTTTAAATGTCTTTACTGAAATCGGTGAAGATTGACGGCGTGAACGTGATGTGAAACTCATAGTTTTTAGGATGACTTTGTTAATATTTAGCTTTGATTTATCGCGGAGATATTGAACTTATGAACTTAGTACAAGTCCTAATATGAAATAAATTACAACTATAGCCAGTCCCGATCCAAAAGATATCCACGACCATAATTTAGCAGATTTAGATGCACTAAGAGCGCCTTCATAATCTCCTGCTGCTAATTTAGAATTAACTTGTGCAGCATAAACAATAGCTACAATTCCAAAAGGTAAACAGCAGAAGATGGTAGTTAAAATTGCTTGCGGCAAATAATTGGGTACGTTTTGTGATTGCATTAAAACATCCTTAAGATAAAGTTAATAGCCTTCTTGTGCTGTTGTTTTTTTTGTAAAACCTATTCTGCGAGGAAATGACTAGAGCAATTCGAGATTTTAAATTTCAGATGGAAATTCAACCAGTTTTAAGCTCCTAATTTTTAGTATGGAACTCCGGCAGAAAATTATCTACACAAAATCTGTTGTGCATCTTAACCATTTAGGCTTAAGATAACAGAACAATTCAAAGTCGCAAATACTGCTTCATAAAAATCAATACTCAGTATCTTCTCTTGACAAAAGATTGGGATATGAAATTTAACTAGAAATTAAGAATTAAAAGTAATAATTGTTATCGTTAAGCTAAAAAGCCTTTAATTTGTATATTCAAATTTTATTAAAATCTTGTAGTGCGGGCCAGATAGCCCGCTAGAAAAATACAAATTAAATGCTCGACAACTTAACTTCGATTTAAAATACAATTAGAAAAAAAATTACACAAAAATGTAGAGACAGCCTGTAATACATTCCGTCTCTACACTATTTATTCTGTATTTTTTGCTAATCTACCAAATACTAACCAACCTCTGATAATACCGTTGTATCCTCGGAGCTTTGGTTTGAGGTGATGCAAGTTTTAACACTATTTCTAACAACCAAGGTGCTAGACGCTGACACCAAATTGCTAAATGACTTTGCCAACCTACTAAGATTTCTGATGAGTCTCTTTGCAATCCTTTGACAAATGCTTGCGCTACTTTTTCCGGTGTCATGGGGATCACTCCGCGATATAGTTGCAAATCTTTCACCATATCGGTATCTGTTAATGTTGGCAATAGTGCAACTACTTTGATGTTACAGGGTGCAAGTTCCCGACGCAAGGCTTCAGTAAATCCTAATATTGCAAACTTAGTCGCAGAATAAGTTGCCATTGTTGGGGCTGCAACTTTCCCCATTAAACTCGATACATTCACAATTGTTCCTTGGTTTCGCTTTACCATCCGTCGCGCCACCATATGAGTCATGGTATATGTTCCCAGCAAATTCAAAGATAATTCTTCTTGTACTTGAGGTAATTTGCTTTGCAAAAATGAGTTTTGGTGAGCCACACCAGCACAATTCACCAACATATCTATTGGACCATAACTTTGCCAAAGTTGAGCAACTGCAACGTTTACAAATACTGGCTTTGTTAAATCCAACGGCATGATTACCGCTTCTACGTTCATCCTTTCAATAACTTTAGCAACTTCTGCTAATTTATTACGATCGCGAGCAACCAATATCAATCTTTTTACTTTTTGTTCCACTAACTGTAGCGCGATCGCACGTCCAATACCACGAGAAGCTCCAGTAATTAACACGGTTTTACCTTGAATATTCATTTTTATCCTCCATACTTCAAGTATTAATGGAATATTGCTCTTTGCCGATACATTTACTGGGGATTTACACTAGGAATTTATATGGATATCGACAAGAAGTTAAAGTTAATCCAATTGAAATCTATTCACAGCAATAGGAATAAGCTGTTTGTGGTTTATTTTTCTAGCCAAATCAAGATATTTGCGTTGTTTGATTAGATTTCTCTCTCTAACGGTTCCCTAATCAATATTTCTTTTAATCCGCAGTTGCAGATATCGCTAATATGTTGCATATTCCCCCGACACGAATTTAAATAATCGTTGTCATGCATCACACTCTAGCAATTAAATCAAGCTTGTGCAACAATCTTTAATAAGAATTTCTTAATACTACTTTACACAAAGTATATATGAATAATATTCTTTTAAATAAATTTTGTTTAATAATGGTTGAGAAATATTTGCGATCCCCAACAATGTAGAGAATTTGGTTACACAATATACCATTTTCCATGATAGTAACGTTATTTCAACAGTTAAAAAACTAATAGAGACGGGGCATATTGCTACGTCTCTACTAATTTTTCCTGGAAATGTCTATTAATATTAGGATATATTTATTTTTTTATGATTTAGAAGTACGATTGAACCATTCTTGATATTTCTGCTGTTTTTCTTCATCTTCGACAAGAATAGAAACTCGTACCTTTTTGCATCCGTGATTTTTTTCTAATTGAATAGCGTTAAGAATTAAAGAAGCAATTTTGGGTGAGTCAAATTCTCCAGTGACGGTTAAACCACCTTCAAAGTCGTTACCGACTAAATTTACTCCCGAATTTGTCAACTCGTCGTGGGAAATTTCTTCTTCACCTAAATCTATTTCTGCAAGTTGTTGGGGTTCAATACCGGGTTTTTCTATAATTAGTTTTTCACGTCGTACAGGGATTTGGATCATGCGAGTTTCGACTTCTTTACGGATAATAACTTCACCGATTTTATTTTTCTTACGTTCAACTACTAACCGTTCTCCCAATAAACGGATTATATCTTCTTCAATTTCTTCTACAAACTCTAATTTTGTCAAATCATTGATTTCTGAATGTGGTTTATTGTCAATAGGTTGCTGAGGATTTAGATTATCTGTCATATTACTTACTTTATTTTCCTTTTCTACATATTCAGGTAAGCGTGTTAATTGCGATTCATCAATATGTGTAAAAACTCGTTGAATCTTCGGCTCAATTTTATCTACTAATTTACCATTTAATAACAAAAAATTATTAATCTCATTGCTTTGAGATATTTTTGCTATTACAAAATTAAGTTGACGATTCTCATCAACGATTAAATCTTTAACTTTGCCGATATATCGACCTTTAATGTCAACAATATCAAAATTTATCACTTTACTTCTGAGTTTTTGAAGTAAAGGAATAGCGGTTTTAGATTCTTGTTTAGTGTGTTTAGAAATATTGTTATCGGTTATTTGATTATCCATAACTACATAATTCATTAATTATTAATAATTCTTTTTTAATGGTTATTTTTCGATTATTTCTAAATTTATTCACTGAAATTAAAAATTAGCTATTAGTTAATAGCTAGTAGCTAATAACCAACAACTAATTTACTAATCGAACCATTAGATATTAACGTCTATCAGAACGTGTATCAGTAGGTAAATTACCAGAATCAATATCTAATTCTTCACGACGAATTGTTTCTTGAGCTTCTACAGTATCGCGCTCTACTTCTTTCTTAACTCTAACTTCTTCGCGAACGAATGCTTCCTTACGGACATCAGCACTCTCTTCATAAATATCCATGTGAGCTACTTCACCTTCATTAAAAGTTGCTTCACCGGGAGCAACAGCTCTACCTGCATTCTCTGGAGTTACTCGCTCAACAACTACACGCTCCTTCTCAACAGGTACAGAAACTCTCGCAGTTTCAGTCTCAACGTGCTTACCAATTGCAACTTCTCCAGTTTTGCGACGCTGTTTATTAGCAACTAAACGCTCTTCATAGAGTTTGATATTCTGATGATTTGTATCATTCATGTTGTACAGATCAGGTTCTTCCTCGTACTTATAAGTATCGCGATTATAAGTACGACCACTAGCAGCGTATCCAGGTGAATCGAGGGGAGCAGATGCTTCAAGAGGTGCAGATGACTCTAAAGGTTGGGTACGATATACACCGCGTACATTTTCCTCGTAATCGTAATCTAAAACTTGATTTTCCTGATATTCAGGTAAATTTTCAGCTTGTTGTCTGGTCATACCAAGAGCATATACACGGTTGCTATTGTAATCAATACGAGTGCGTCCAACCGGCATTAATACTTTTTTCCCAAAAATCCAGAAACCTAAATCAACTACCAGATAACGAAAACGACCTTCTTCATCAACTAAGATATCACTGACACTACCAACTTTATCATCAGTTCCTTCAGCGTAAACGCCCATATCTTTAATATCTTGATCTTGGAAAGCATCGCGATAATCAGGGTCGAAATCTGCTACTTTGTAAAGAGCCATATAATTTTAGTCTCCATATTGTTTTTCTTCGTTACTAACAAGAATAGAAAAAAATATTTTGATATCCATCTTCCCCGCGACGGACTTAAAGTTTATAACGAACAATCATAAGTAGTATATTGATTTCTATTTTTAGATATGCTGGTAAGATTTGATTAATCAACGTGTACAAAGGCAAGGGCAGCAGAAAAAAAGGGAGTTAGAAGTGTACTCCCTACTCCCTGTTTCCTACTCAATATTAGAGAGTATTCCTAAATAAAACCTTCTAAAGATAGAGATTAATTTCTATCATCAGAAGGTTTTTTAAAATGATGAGTTATGATTCTAAATCTGAAATTTTAGTTGATAATTCTCAAACGCGGTCATTTCTTACAGAAGAATTAGATTCATTTACACGTAAATCCCCTTGAGTGTCAATATCTAACTCTTCTCTGCGAATTGTTTCTTGCGCTTCAACAGTATCTTGTTCAACAACTTTCTTAACTCGTACTTCTTCACGCACGTATGCTTCTTTATGAATATCAGCTTGTTCTTCGTAGAGTTCAACCCGTGCCACTTCTCCTTCACTAAAGAGAACTTGATCGGGATCTACTATAGCTGCTTCTCCGGTGGGCGTAATTCGTTCAATAACAACACGTTCTTTTTCAACTGGTACGGAAACTCTAGCGGTTTCGGTTTCAATATGTTTACCAACACTTACTTCACCAGTTTTAACGCGGCTTGTGCTAGTAACTAAACGCTCTTCGTAAAGTTTAATATTAGAATGATTCTGATCATTTAAATCGTACAAAGGAGAATCATTCTGATAATTATAAGTATCTTTATTATAAGTTAGACTCTGATTTTCTGGAGAACGATAAGCACCGCGTACTTTCTCTTCGTAATCATAATCAACGGTCATGCTATCTTGGTACTCAGGTAAATTTTCGACTTGTTCTTTACTGAGTCCATCTACATAGACACGTTTTTGATTGTAATCGAGGCGTGAAAGACCGATTGGTAACAAAACTTTCTTACCGAAAAACATTGCTCCAGTATCAATCACCAAATAGCGAAAACGACCATCATGATCTACCAAAGCATCATGAACAGAACCGATTTTGTCTCCTCCCTGAGTATAAAGAGACATTTGTTTAATATCTTCACCACCAAAAACTTCTTTATAATTAGGATCGAAATCTGCAAGTTTGTATAATGCCATAGTAGTAGTTTCCAATTTATTTACATTTGATAGAGTTAAGTGTAAATAATTGATATCTACATTTTCTTCCTGCTTGCGACCTAATTTGATTTACTTTTAATCAGTCGATAGTTTAGTAAAGAGTAGGGAGTAGGGAATAGGGAGAAGAAAGGTCAAAGGTTAGAGGTATGGGAAACATCACATCTCGGCTGGGTGAGAAATAACTCCATGTGAGTTGGATGGCAAATTGTCAAATCTTAATTTTTCGCGGGGTAAGAAGTCGGGTTTTGACAAAAAACATCCGTAACACCACTTTTACAGTCATAAAAACCCGACTTCTGTGATTATTCAGTATTTTTGACCTTTGACGAATTACGAATTACGAATTACGAATTACGAATTACGAATTATATTCACCTTTCCTTATCGGTTATAAAGCTGAGTCATTTCCAATAACCGCTGACTCAATTCTGGGGTAAGCAGCTGGTTACTTTCATAACGCCAGCGCCAGTTTCCGGCGTTAACGCTGGGGTCATTCATTCTACCACTACTGTCTAAATTTAGTAGGTCTTGAACGGAGAGAATTGCTAAATCACCGACTGAAGATAGTGCCATGCGGATAAATTCCCAGTTGATTTCTTTGATTTGTGCGGGTGAGGAATAACCGAGATATTTGGCGACGTGCTGCTTTTCTTGTTCTCCTGCTTGATTCCACCATCCAATAGTGGTGTCATTATCGTGAGTACCGGGATAAACGACGCAGTTTTGGATGTAGTTGTGGGGTAAGTATGCGTTGTCGGCTCCACCACCGAAGGCAAATTGCAAAATACGCATTCCGGGGAAATCAAATTGATCCCGTAGTTGTTCTACTTCCGGGGTAATAATTCCTAAATCTTCCGCCATTACAGGTAAACTACCTAAAGTAGAACCCAAAGTTTCAAAGAATTTTGCATCAGGTCCTTTGATCCATTCACCATTGATAGCAGTTTCTTCTCCTGCGGGTACTCGCCAATAAGCTTCAAATCCCCGGAAGTGATCAATACGAACGATATCAACATATTGTAATGTTGCTCGAAAACGTTCTATCCACCAAGCAAAGTTGGTTTTTTCTAATTTATCCCAATCGTAAACGGGATTACCCCAAAGTTGTCCGGTAGCGCTAAAGTAATCTGGTGGGACTCCAGCAATGTAGGCAGGTGATAAAGTTTGGGAATCTAACTGAAATATTTCTGGATTTGCCCAAACATCGGCACTATTATGACAAACATAAATTGAAATATCACCGACTATTTTGATGTCCTTATTGTTGGCATAGTCGCGTATTTTTTTCCATTGTTGAAAGAATTTAAATTGTACGAATTTATGGTAGGATACGGCATCTTTTAATTCAGCTGCTTTTTGATTTAATGCATCTGGTTCGCGACGAGCTAAAGCATTATCCCAAAAATTCCAAGCTTGATAATCGTTGGCTTCTAATAATGCCATAAACAATACATAATCATCTAACCAAGTTGCTTGTTCCTGGCAAAACTTTTCAAATTCAGGATTAGCTGTTTTTAACAAAGATTCTTGGAAGCGTTGATCAGCTGCATATAGAATTTTGGTTTTACGAGCAATTACTGCATCAAAATCAACTCTGTGGGGATTATCTGTGACTTTTTCTTGAACGATTAATTCCTCTGGAGTTAGTAAACCTTCTTCCTCTAAATGCTCCAAAGAAATCATTAAGGGATTTCCAGCGAAAGCGCTAAAATTCATTGTATAGGGAGAATGTTCGTAACCCGTTGGACCTAAAGGTAGAATCTGCCACAATTTTTGACCGCTATTCGCGAGAAAATCGACAAACTTATAAGCTGATTCTCCTAAATCCCCGATGCCAAATTTACTCGGCAAACTGGTAGGATGCAATAGAACTCCACTTGCTCTTGCAAAACTCATAATTTGACCCCAATAATTTGAAACAATCAAAAACGATTCAAGAATTAACGATGAAGCTAGCTTCTTATATTAGTATCTTATGGAAAATAAGGCAGTAAAAAATATGCAAAATCCATTATTGAAAGATGACCCACTTTGGTTTAAAGATGCAGTCATCTATGAAGTGCCGGTACGTGCTTTTGCTGATAGTGATGGGGATGGTATCGGCGATTTTCGGGGGTTAACTGAAAAGCTAGATTATCTACAAGACTTGGGAGTAACGGCAATTTGGGTGCTGCCTTTTTTCCCTTCTCCGTTACGAGACGATGGCTATGACATTGCGGATTATACCAGCGTTAATCCAATTTACGGTAATCTCGATGATTTCAAGGCTTGCTTGAGTGCTGCCCATCAAAGAGGCATTCGGGTGATAATCGAATTGATTGTCAACCATACTTCCGACCAACATCCGTGGTTCCAGCGGGCGCGTAAAGCACCACCAGGCAGTCCGGAACGAGATTTTTATGTTTGGAGCGATACTCCCCAGAAGTATGAAGAAGCAAGAATTATCTTCAAGGATTTTGAAACTTCTAACTGGACTTGGGACCCCGTTGCCAAAGCTTATTATTGGCACCGTTTTTATTCGCATCAGCCGGACTTGAATTTTGAAAGTCTAGAAATGCAAAAAGCACTGTTTGAAGCAGTAGATTTCTGGTTGGACTTGGGTGTGGATGCAATGCGGTTGGATGCTGTACCGTATCTGTACGAAAGTGAAGGAAGTAATTGTGAAAATTTACCGCAAACCCACGCTTTTTTGAAGAAATTACGCCAACATATCGACGAAAAGTATCCCAATCGGATGTTACTTGCGGAAGCGAACCAGTGGCCCGAAGATGCTGTACAGTATTATGGCAGTGGTGATGAATGCCACATGAATTTTCATTTTCCCCTGATGCCGCGTTTGTTCATGGCACTGCAAATGGAAGATAGCTTCCCGATTATCGATATTTTGCAGCAAACGCCGCCGATTCCCGATAACTGTCAATGGGCGTTATTTTTGCGGAATCACGATGAATTGACTTTGGAAATGGTCAGCGATGAAGACCGCGATTATATGTACCGTGTGTACGCACAAGACCAACAAGCAAGATTGAATTTGGGTATTCGCCGCCGTTTGGCTCCGTTGATGGAGAATAATCGCCGCCGCACCGAGGTGATGAATGCTTTACTGATGTCTTTACCCGGAACCCCAGTGCTGTATTACGGTGATGAAATCGGCATGGGAGACAATATTTATTTAGGCGATCGCAATGGGGTGCGGACTCCGATGCAGTGGAGTGCCGATCGCAATGGTGGCTTTAGTCGTTGCAATCCCCACAAGCTTTATGCTCCGGTGATTATTGACCCAGAATACCATTTTGAAGCGGTGAACGTAGAAGCTCAGCGAGAAAACCGCAATTCCCTATGGTGGTGGACAAAACGTTTGATTGCGACTCGCGGACGTTTTCAAGCTTTTGGTAGAGGTACTTTTGAGTTACTTTATCCAGAAAATCGCAAGGTGTTGGCGTTTACTCGTACTTATAACGGTGAACATATTCTGGTTGTGACTAATTTATCCCGCTTTGTACAAGCAGTAGAGTTGGATTTATCGGCATTTAACAGCATGATTCCGGTGGAAATCTTCGGACGTACCACATTTCCACCAATTGACGATACACCTTACTTCATGAGTTTAGCTCCCCATGCCTTTTACTGGTTTACTCTACAAGTACAAACAAATGTTACCTGTCCGGTAAGACCTCAAAATCAAATACCCACTTTAGTTGTTAGCGACAATTGGCAGAATATCTTTACCAAGTCTGAAACCAAGGCAGCATTGGAAGAAATTTTACCAGATTATATGTGTGCCTGTAGCTGGTTTGACAGTAAAAATCGAGTAGTTCAGTCGAGTCATGTTGTTGAGGCAATTCCCCTTTCCTTCCATGCTTTAGAAGCAGCAATTGTGTTGGTACAGCTAGACTATACCGAAGGCGACCCAGAAACCTATGTATTGCATTTAGCTTACGAGCCAGAAGGTATTAATCACGAACGCTTTAGTTCCTACCGCGAAGAAGTTGTCGCCAATATTGAAATACGCAGCAAAAAACAAATTGGGGTGTTATTTGATGCTTTAACAGATAAAGATTTTCTCAACTTCCCGCTCGAAGCAATTGCCAACAAAGATACTTATAAAGGCATGGCAGGTGAACTTCAAGCCGAAGCTAGTAAAGATTTTGCTGTGTTGGCTGGTGCCGGTTCTAGCTACGCACTGAGAATACACTTAGAAGCTCACCTATTACGAGGAGAACACAAGAATACCTGCGTAGTATATGGCGATCGCCTGATGTGCAAATTATTCCGTAAAGTGGTAGGAGAAGGTATTAACCCCGATTTAGAAGTAGGTCAATTTCTCACCCATAGTTCCGCAACAACAGGACTACCAAATGCAGAAAACTTTGCTCCTGTCGCCGGTAGCTTAAATTACAGCCGTAAAAACTTTGAGACCATGACTTTGGGGATTTTGCGAAAATTTATTCCCGATATCAGAGATGGTTGGTCTTATAGCCTTGATAGCCTACGGGACTTTTTTGAGCAAGTACAAGTAAGGCAAATCGACGCGATCGCCGATATCGATCTACCAACTTCATTATTAACAGCAGCATTAGAAACCGAAATTCCCAATCTAGCCCAGGAAATGTTCGGCTCTTATTTGGGAAATGCTCAACTATTAGGGCAACGTACCGCCGAAATGCACTTAGCATTAGCATCCGACTCAGAAGACCCCAACTTTGCCCCAGAGTCATTTACCTCCTTTTACCAGCGCTCGATTTACCAATATATGCGGAATCAAGCCGGACAAGTATTCCTGAGGTTGAAAAAAGATTTTATACATTTACCCAACGAACTTCAATCCGTAGCGCAGTTGGTATTGAACAATCGAGAAATGATATTAACTCGACTCAAGTCAATACTCAACCAAAAAATTACCGCCATGCGAACCCGCACCCACGGGAATTTATGCCTTAACGAAGTTTTATATACAGGTAAAGACTTTATCATCATTGACTTTGAAGGCGACCAAACCCGTCCATTAAGCGAACGACGCATGAAGCGATCGCCACTACGTGATGTCGCCGGAATGATAGAATCATTCTACTACTCCAGTCGTATAGGTTTACGCAACGAGAAAGAAAGCGGCATGATTGTTCCAGATGACTTACCACTGATGGAGCAATGGGCGCAATTTTTCTACACGTGGTCGAGTATTGCCTTTTTGAAATCCTACCTGAGTGTAGCCGCATATTCACCATTCCTACCTTCAGAACCATCAGAACTACAGCTACTTTTAGATGGATTTATACTTGAAAAAGTCATCATGGAACTAGAACACGAACTTAAAAACCGTCCAAATTGGGTAGAAGTGCCGATGTATCGTATTTTAGAACTGTTAGAAACGGCATAAGAGTGAATATAATTCGTAATTTCTCCCTTCGGGAGACGCTTCGCGTTCAGCGCGGCATGACTCGTTAGAGTAACGTAATTCGTAATTCGTGAGGAGTGAGGAGTGAGGAGTGAGTTAACAGTTGACAGTTGACAGTTGACAGTTCTTATTTATTTCTCCCCATCTCCTTGTCCCCCCATCCCCCCATCCCCTTGCTTTCAAGGGTAGGTTTTTTTAGATTAAGCCTATTTTTTTGGTTTTAGAACTAAAATCATTGGCTATAACCTTGAAATTACGTTTAACTCTTGAGAAAATTCTCAACTATTTATCTAAAACCTAAAT
>Ga0209911_100168_pt1 | contig 19216 bp, 16 predicted proteins | sample FECB21metaG_FD_188301 | JGI IMG/M metagenome (GOLD analysis project Ga0209911, IMG submission 188301) | Cyanobacterial communities from the Joint Genome Institute, California, USA - FECB-21 (SPAdes) (version 2) | ecosystem: Environmental > Aquatic > Thermal springs > Hot (42-90C) > Microbial mats...
GGGGATGGGGGGACAAGGGGATGGGGGGATGCTTTCAAGGGTAGGTTTTTTAGATTAAGCCTATTTTTTTGGTTTTAGAACTAAAATCATTGGCTATAACCTTGAAATTACGTTTAACTCTTGAGAAAATTCTCAACTATTTATCTAAAACCTAAATACCTACCCTTGAAAGATGGGGGGATGGGGAGAAATTGACTAATAACTGTCCACTGTCAACTGTCAACTGTCAACTGTCCACTGTCCACTGTCAACTGTCAACTGTCAACTGTCAACTGTCCACTGTCCACTCTTAACCCCGTGTAGTCACAATATCATTAGCCGCAGCCCATTGAGCTATATCCTGCCTTTGAATTGCCGCTGCCATTAAATCTGGGAATTTATCTGGACTACACGCAAAAGCAGGACTGCCCATAAGGGCGAATTCTTCTGCTATGCTATGGTCGTACATTGGTGCGCCTTCGTCGTTCAAGGCAAGTAAAGTTATTAACTGTACTCCAGAATTTACGATTGTCGTCATTCGTTGTAACATTTGTTGGCGATCGCCACCTTCGTACAAGTCGCTAATTAGTACCAAAATCGTATTTTGGGGTTGTTCAATCAAACTTTGGCAATATCCTAGCGCTCGGTTAATATCTGTACCGCCACCAAGTTGGGTTCCAAACAGTAAATCTACTGGCTCTTGAGCTTCATCGGTTAAATCTACAACTGCGGTATCAAAGACAATTATCCGTGTTTGAATTGCCGGTAATGATGCTAAAACGGCTCCAAATATTCCAGCATAAACTACAGAAGTCGCCATTGAACCACTTTGATCGATACAAAGTATGATGTTGCATAAGTTACTGCGTTTGCGTCCGTAGCCGATACGAACTTCAGGAATAATTGTGCGGTATTCGGGTTGATAATGTTTGAGGTTAGCGCGGATGGTGCGGTTCCAATCGATTTCGTGATGACGGGGACGACGGTTACGATTAGCACGGTTGAGACTTCCCATTACAGCTTGATGGGTAGGATTTGTTAATTTACGCTGTAATTCTTCGACGACGCACCGCACCACTTGACGAGCAGTATCTTTGGTTTTTTCTGGCATGATATTGCTTAAAGACAGCAAATCTGCTACCAAATGTACGTCTGGTTCTAGTGCTGAAAGCATTTCTGGTTGAAGTAACATTTGATGCAGGTTGAGGCGTTCGAGTGCGTCTTTTTGCATCACTTTTACCACAGAGGAGGGAAAATAGCTGCGGATATCACCTAGCCAACGAGCAACTTTTAGTGATGAACTACCCAAGCCTCCAGAACGTTCGGAATCATACAGTGCATCTAAAGATTTATCAATTTTGGCATCCGCATTCCTTAGTTTACAGCCAATACCCGATGAAGCTTCTTGGCTTCCTAGGATGAGCCTCCATCGACGTAAGCGTTCGTTTTCTGTACTTTGAGTCATAGCTATTTTAGGTTTTAGATTTTAGATTTTAGATTTTAAATTTAGAATAGTTAGGACTTTTATAAACGTCAAATTATATCGCAAGTTGTATTCATTTTACTTTTTAATCTAGCTTGAGATAGATTCGTTATTTTAAAGCATGATATATTCACCATAATTTGATTGTTAAGTACTTAAGCAAAATTATTTATATAATTACTACTCAGTTATATTACTGTTCCCTTTTGCCTATTCCCTATTCCCTGCCTAAAAGAAATGTCTAATTAATGAAGGCATAGGTACTTATAGATGAATGCGAATAAATCAACTATTTAGTAATTATCTTTTTGGTGAATAGAAAGATAAACATATTCTTGAGTAACTTGTGATTGTTAAAATCCTTTGTAGTTAATGCTTTTGGTCATTATATTCTTGAGAATAATTGCTCAATTAGCTTTGAATAAATTTCAAAATCAAAAAATTATATTAAAAAAAAACATGATAAAAGCCTTGTTTTTATTAGGGTATTGATAATTCTTCTATCTTTCGATTAACTTACTCACTGTTCTTTTGATAGAAGCCATATTCGGAAAAGCTTGAGATGATTTGAATGTGAGCAAACAAAATTTTTTGCGTACAGGGTAGTGTAAATCTTCATTTTAAGATACAGCTATCACACTAGTATTTATTGTTAATTTAGGAGGTCAATAATGACGGCTTATACAAATACAAATAATATCGAATATAAAAGAGCTGCTGGTTTATTTTACAGTCGCGGTGAAGCAGAAGCTGCTGTTCGTGGATTGAAAGATGCTGGTTTCCATGAAGACTCAATTTCCGTGATAGCACGGGACGCTGATCAGATAGACGGTGTAGAAACAAGCCAAGATGCTGGTAATAAAGCTGATGAAGGTGCTGCTGCTGGAGCTTTAACTGGTGGAGCTTTGGGTGGAATTACTGGTTTGCTTGTAGGTTTAGGAACATTAGCAATTCCTGGTATCGGTCCGATTATGTTTGCTGGTGCAGAAGCAACTGCGATCGCAACTACTTTAGCTGGTGGTGCAATTGGTGCAGCGACTGGTGGATTAGTCGGTGCTTTAATCGGATTGGGTATTCCTGAAGAGAAAGCAAAAGTATATAACGACAGAGTATCTGGTGGTAGTTTCTTGGTAATGATAACAGGTACTGATGCTGAGGTACAGCGTGCAGAAAGTATTATGCGTCGTTGTGGTGTTGAGGAATTCGGTATTTACAATGCACCAGCACAGACTGTAAAACAACCTGTAGCGAGAACTCCCGAACCTACTCCCACAGCACCAGTAGCAAATAATGATAATGTGAAGCTGTATGAAGAACGTTTAGTGGTAGACAAAGAACGTGAAAAAACTGCCGAAGTTTCCATCGGTAAGCACGTTGAAACAGAAACAGCGAGAGTATCTGTTCCGGTTGAGAAAGAAAGAGTAGTAATTGAACGTACCACTCCTACAAACGAACGAGTAGTATCTCCGAGTGCTGCTGATTTTTCTGGTGGAGAAGTAGCTCGCATGGATATTTATGAAGAATCTGCTGATATTGGCAAAGAAGCTTTTGTCCGTGAAGAAGTCAGAGTTCGCAAAGAAGTTGAACGTGATACTGTAGAAGCTCAAGAAACAATTCGTCGTGAAGAATTAGACATTGATGTTGATGGAAACCCCACAATTCGTAGAGACATATAAAAGTTAACTGGAAGCAAATAGAATTGCAAACAGAGTATTAATTTAAAATAGCAAAAACTCTGTTTGTCAAATTCTAATAAACAATTTGATTTAGATAAATAAACGGAGTGAGAAGAGAAGAAAATGAAAAAATTAGCAACAATTTTATTAAGTGGTATTCTACTTTTAGGTTCTGCTGCTTGTGATAATGCTGCAAGAACAAGTTCTGATGCTCCGACTTCTGTCGGTGGTAATGTAGAAGATGCTCAGAACGTTCAATCAACAAAAGAAGATTCTCAAAGTCAGGTGCGTCGAGATCAATTAAATGCGGATATTCGCGCACGAGAAGAACGTAATGATATGGCTGGTGGTGAACAAGCTGATAGAACAGATGCTGATTTAGCAAGCGAAGTTCGTTCTAAATTGGAAGCGAATATTCCTCGTGGACAACTAGTTGTTGAAGCTGAAGATGGTGTTGTAAAAGTTGGAGGTGCAGTTACTAACGAAGATGAATACCAAAAAATTGAACCTCTAGCTAAAGAAATTTTAGGTGTGAAATCTGTGGAGAAGGATGTGAAGATTATACCAGCAACCAACCAGTAATCTTCTATTATTCTAATAATTTTTAGAATTTAAATTGTTGGTAATCTCTTTATTTAAGATTACTTGAAGACAATTTATCAACATAAATTTTACCAGGCAGAACTGACTATATAAATAATTCTGCCTATTTTTTTTAAGTAAATATTAGCAATTAGGAGAGAAACATTGTTTAACAGTTGGGATGCTTTGCTAAATACATTAATATTTGGAACCCTTGGTTATATTGGGATAATCTTGATATTACGTATTTCTGGAAAACGGACTTTATCAAAATGGAATTCTTTTGATTTCATTATCACCATTGCATTAGGTTCAATGTTAGCAAACTTAATGTTATCAACAGATACTTCATTAGCACAGGGAATTTTAGGAATTGGAATGTTAGTCTTTTTCCAATTTATTATCACTTGGGTTTCCGTGCGTTCTAAAATTTTTCAACAATGGATTAAGTCAGAACCAACTTTATTACTTTTTCAAGGTGAACTACAGCAGAATGCTTTACGACATCAAAGAGTAACTCAAGGTGAAGTATTAGCAGCTTTACGAGCAGAGGGAATAGCAGGTATAGAAGATGTAGAAGCTGTAATTTTAGAAACAGATGGTAGTTTCAGTGTAATTGAAAAAATTAAAAGGTCTTCAGCTTCAGCATTAGTTGACGTGAAAGGTTATCCTAAAGAGACAGCCGGGATTTGATAATTAAATAATAGTATTTGATAATTAAATAAATCATTATTACAGTAATCTGTTGTAAAATAAGAATTAATCGACAATAAAGAAACTCTTATTTATTTAATTAGGAATTTATTTTGTACCAAAATTTATTTTCGATTATAAACAAGCTTTGCTTAGATTGGCTTGCTTTATTCGGTATTATTGCTAGTCGATACTTTTTAATTTGTGGGGCAACCCATTTACTCTTATATTTTATTCCAATTAAACCTGTAGAGAAACGTAGTTTATTCCGTCAGTCTCCTTTGTGGAAAACCATTAAAAAAGATATGGAATTATCGTTATTATGCGCGATAATTTTTGCTTTTTGTGCTGCGTTGATTATCACAGGATACGACTTAGGATTTACCCGTCTATACACTTCTGTAAATAAATATGGTTTGTGGTATTTAGGCATTAGTTTTATCGCATTACTAGTGCTTCAAGATGCATATTTTTACTTTATGCATAGAGTTTTTCACCATCCCTTACTATTCAAAAAGCTACATTACGGTCATCATCGTTCTGGAGAGCCTACACCTTGGACATCCTTTGCATTTGACCCAGGTGAAGCAGTAATACAGGCTATGTTTTTTGTTTGCATAGTTTTTGTTTTACCACTTCATTATATTACTCTACTTACAGCATTATTGGTAATGACAGTATGGGCATTATTTAATCATATTGGGTTCGAGTTATTTCCATCATCCTTTTATTCCAACTGGTTAGGAAAATGGTTTATTGGCTCAAAACATCATTTAATACATCATCGTAAATATACCCTACATTACGGATTGTATTTTACATTTTGGGATAAACTATTAGGTACTCAAGATCCAAACTTTGAAAATCAAAAATTAGCTGCAATGAAAAAGCAAATCTAAACAGATAATTTATCTTTCAAGTTAAAAAGATGAGAAACATCAACTCAAAATTGAAAACTTGCTTGAGTATAACTATTACTGCATTCTTGCTTTTAATTATAATATGTCTAGGAATGGCAGGAATTTTTCTTTTGTTGAGGGTTCCATCATTTGAAATTGGAGAAGGTTACTTTTGGGTTTTACGTTGGAAAAATAATGCCGATGGTTCTGGTATTAGTTTTAATATATTTGCTTTAATGATTATTGCTTGTTTGATTGGTTTATTCGGTTTATTTATACCGACAAATAGATAAATCAATCATTAAATTAATCATTTTTTTGCTCATCGTAATTTATCTTACATTTACGCAACGGGCACATTCTTCTTGTAGGGTGTGTGACGCTTCGGAAAAAATTTGAACGGTTCTATAAGACTTGTAGCGTCACGCACCACCCGTGTATTGTGATAATTGCGGCGGTTCCTATTTTAATATATTTATCTAGCTAACAGTGATTACATTGGTTTAATCTAGCGAGCAAGATAGTTTAATCTAGCGAGCAAGATAGTTTAATCTAGCGAGCAAGATAGTTTAATCTAGCGAGCAAGATAGTTTAATCTAGCGAGCAAGATGCTCGCACTACATTTGAGATTTGATAAATGAGCTAATGGTGCGTTTGATTAATTGTGATCGATAATTTATTTGTAGTGGGAGCGTCTCGCTCCCTAGGTAATTAAATCTAGCGAGCAAGATAGTTTAATCTAGCGAGCAAGATGCTCGCACTACATTTGAGATTTGATAAATGAGCTAATGGTGCGTTTGATTAATTGTGATCGATAATTTATTTGTAGTGGGAGCGTCTCGCTCCCTAGGTAATTAAATCTAGCGAGCAAGATAGTTTAATCTAGCGAGCAAGATGCTCGCACTACATTTGAGATTTGATAAATGAGCTAATGGTGCGTTTGATTAATTGTGATCGATAATTTATTTGTAGTGGGAGCGTCTCGCTCCCTAGGTAATTAAATCTAGCGAGCAAGATAGTTTAATCTAGCGAGCAAGATAGTTTAATCTAGCGAGCAAGATAGTTTAATCTAGCGAGCAAGATGCTCGCACTACAGAGGAAAGAAGATAATTTAATGTATTTCCCATAGGAAAGGATATTCTTCTGGTGTTACTGATAAACCCGCTTTTACTGGATTTTGTCTAATATATTCCCATTTGTTGAAAAGCTCTTTTTCTGTTTTTATCATTTCGTCGTATCTGCCATCTTGCCAAACTTTTCCTGTATGTAACATAACTTTGGGGATTTGTTTGGAACTGTAGCTTTTAATGCTGTGTAAAATACTTCCAATCGACCAATATTCTGTTTCTAATTTAATCAAAGGTTGAATGATACAATGTATATGGTCTGGCATTATGACAACAATAAAAAGCTTATACCTTTTTTGATGAAAAAACTTACAAGCATCTAAAACGATTTGTCGAGCTTCTAAACTTAGTTCTAATCGTTCATAACTAACAAAAGTAATAAAATATTTACCTTCTGGTTTCTCTAACTTTGGTACCTGTTTTTTAAAACTAATTGTTATATATCTTAATCTTTGCTGTGCATATTATTCATTTTTTATAACATTGCTTCCAATCGTATTGTGAGCATCTTACTCACTAATTTATCAAATCTTAAATAAATTAAATGGTAGTGCGAGCATCTTGCTCGCTAGATTAAACTATCTTGCTCGCTAAATAAACCATCTTGCTCATTAAATAAACCATCTTGCTCGCTAACAAATAAAATCTTACTCATTAATAAGTTGTCGCGCATTTAATTTGTATTTTTATAGCGAGCTTTCCGGTATGTCCTATGACGCTATCGCGTCACACTTTGCTAACGCACTACAAGACTTTAATAAAATTTGAATATACAAATTAAAGGCTTTTTAACTTCAATCAAAAAACTAATCCTTCAAACTCCTAAAAACTGCTTGACAATAGGCAATATCATAATAGCATTCTCTTCGTTAATATCGCTACCATCATCACCAACATTTGACAGATTTCCATCTACTTCATTTTTAACTCTTTCACCGATTTTTCGGCGTTCGGGTGCGGAAAAAGTTGCGAAAGTTCGACGTAATAAAGGTAAGGAAGCAATAAACAAATCCTCAGTTAAGGTACATACCCAATTATCCAAAACTTGCCAAAGTTTATCGTCGTGTAACAGCAATAAACCACTACCTTTCAAAAATCCTTCTATCCACGCAGCAGCTATATATGGTTCTATAGCGCTAGATAAAGCCAGCCCCATCCTACGTGCTACTTCCGTTGTATCCAACACTCCTGTATCCAGTAATAACCGACAACAACGTCCAGAAATTAAACCGTGTACGTTATAATCATCACCAATCTGCATTAAAACTTGCTGCCAAGAAATAATGTATTCTTGGTTTTGTAATAGATTAATTGCATTATTAACCTTGTTGACATTCTCATACATCGCCGTTGCTGCGTCGTCATCCAAGGAAGCACAAGCACCCGGTAAACTGATGCAAATTCGTACTACTAAACCATCAACAATATGAGATATCATTGCCGTGTCGGTTTGACGCACGTTACCGTAGCGCATCACGTTAGTCAGCGGTGGTAATGCATTCATTAAATGAGTGACATCGCTGGTTAAAGCCGCAGCATTTTGCAACCGCGACATTAAATAAATTACCGCATCGGCTAAATCAGATAAAATCACTTTATCCAACAAGCTTGTCAGTGTCGGTAACTCCGAAGCTGTATCCGCAAGACTACAAGCTTTAGTATTCGCAGCATCAGCAATTGTATTACCCCAAATTCCCGCTTCTATTAAATTTACAGCAAATTCAGGATGCCATTGTACCAGCCAAAATTCGTGAAAAGTACCCTTCTTACCGCGAGTTGGTTGAAATTGTCCCCAAGGAATATCTAAAAGATTCAGACGATGTAGTAAATGTGAACGAGCCAAATCGTTTTCTTTACGTAAATCTAAATCGTACATCTTTTCTGTTGTTTCCGCAGGCATTCGCAACCGCTTTTGCTGTCGTTGTAAATCCTGCTGCAACGGTACCATCGGGGTTTCTAAAGGAACTTTACCTAAATTTTCCCCAACAATCAACTTGTCGTGAATTAGCTGCATCGGTAAATCGCTACCAAAACACATCACAGTTTGAGTCGCTTCATTCAACTCTGGTAAACCAGGTAAGGAAAGATTCCGCAAAGCTGCTAAAGATTCCGCTAATCGTACAGCTTCAATAACCTGCGCTGAAGAAGCTTCCAAACCTTGTTCCCGCAACAGACGCGCTACCCGTGTCATCCAGGTGATGGAGATGGGGGGACAAGGGGATGGGGGGACAAGGGGATAGGGAGATGGGGGGATGGGGGGACAAGGGGATGGGGGGACAAGGGGATGGGGGGACAAGGGGATGGGGGGAAAACTTATTTTTAACTCCTCACTCTTCACTCCTAACTCCTCACTCCTAACTTCTAACTCCTCACTCCTCACTCCCATTCCACATTCCCAAAGATGATGATACCAACCCGGTGATTCGATACCCGCACCATAACCGCTGTTGTATGATAAACGTCCGTAAGTCCAAGGTATCCAGGTTGCTTGTACCTTTGTTTTAGGTAATTTTTTTAGTAACTCTGTATCTTCCTTAACGTTTGATGCCGTGGAAAGTGCGGGAGCGTGCCAAGCACCGCAAACAACCGCAATGCGTTCAAATCCTTCTTTTTGAGCGGTACGGATGGTCTTCCGCATATATGCTTCGCGCTGAGCTTCCATGGGGTTTTTTAAAGGTGGCATTTCTTCACGCACGGCGGTGATTGCTTCCAGAATAGCGGTAAATATATTTACGCTATCTCCTCGTGTTTCTACCATATTCTCCCACCAACGATCGCGATCGCTATAACCTGCTGCTTCGGCAAGTAAGCCCAATGGATCTTGAGCAATTTTGGATTTTGGATTTTGGATTTGAGATTCTTCTGGTTGTTCTTCTTCTTTCATCCCCATGCGATGAGTGAGGGGTAAATCCATAAACCGCACGGGGATGTGATTACTTAGTCCAAATTGTATCGCTTGCCACTCTGGAGAAAATACGGCAAAGGGATAATAAACGCTTTCTTTCGGGTTGTCTGGAAGGTAAATTAATAATGCTACGGGAGGCTGCATTTGAGGTGAAGTGACCAAGGGTAGCAAGGATTCAGCTTCGGGAGGTCCTTCAATCAGGATGATATCGGGTTGTAGTTTTTCTAAAGCTCCGCATAAGCTACGTGCGGAGCCTGGTCCGTGATGGCGTATACCAAAGATGTGAGTAGTCATAATTTAACCGTTAGTCGTCTGAAGACGACTTTCGCTATTAGACGGGGAATTTAATTCCCCGGTGGTGTTGATAAGTTGTTACGCATTTAATTTATATTTTTCTAGCGGGCAGGATGCCCGCACTACAAGACTTTAATGAAATTTGAATATACAAATTAAACGCTTTTTAGCTTAATCATCCAATTTATTAATTATCGCAATCAACCTCAATATCTGATGGTGCGTTACGGCATCATTTAATTAACAATCTACAATCAAAATTTCTCAAGCCGTAACACACCCTACAATCAACCTCCAATCTAAAATCTAAAATCTAAAATCTAAAATTAACTAACTTCCCTACAAGCTAGATACAAATCTTGCCAATCATCTCTATCTTTAACCACAGTTTCTAAATATTCACGCCACACAATTTTATCTTGAACTGGATCTTTAATCACTGCTCCAATGATTCCCGAAGCGACATCGGAAGCGCTCAAATTCCCGTCACCAAAATGCGCTGCTAATGCCATTCCACTATTGACTACGGAAATTGCTTCGGCTGTACTCAAAGTACTTGTCGGAGATTTAATCTTAGTTTTTCCATCTTCTGTAACTCCGCTACGTAACTCCCTAAACACTGTGACAATGCGGCGAATCTCTTCTAATGCGGGGGGTTCTGCTGGTAATTCTAAAGCCCTTCCCAAGCTTTCCACACGCCGCTGCACGATGTCAATTTCCTCTTCTACTGTCTTGGGTAAAGGTAAAACTACTGTATTAAAACGTCTTTTCAAAGCGCTGGATAAATCATTTACTCCCTTATCTCTATTATTTGCCGTTGCAATGATGTTAAAACCTTTATTGGCTTGCACCTCTTCTCCTAATTCGGGAATCGGCAGTGTTTTCTCGGAGAGGATAGTAATTAATGTATCTTGCACGTCTGCTGGAATTCGGGTTAATTCTTCCACCCGCGCTACTTTTCCATCTTCCATCGCTCGCATTAACGGACTTACAACCAAAGCTTCCATTGAGGGACCATCAGCTAATAACTTAGCATAATTCCAACCATAACGAATCGTTTCCTCACTCGTTCCCGCAGTACCTTGAATTAACAGCTTAGAATCTCCCGAAATCGCTGCTGCTAAATGTTCCGACACCCAGGATTTTGCGGTACCTGGCACCCCAATTAACAGCAATCCCCTATCAGTCGTCAAAGTTGCGATCGCAATCTCAATTATTCTCCTATCCCCTATATACTTTGGTGACACCTCAAATCCACTTTCCAATTTACCACCCATCAAATAAGTCATCACCGCCCAAGGCGACAATCTCCAATTGGGTGGACGTTGACGCTTATCTACCTTGCCCAATTCCTCTAACTCATCAGCAAACTGTAGCTCCGCGTGTTCCCTTAGTAAAGTAGTTTCTTTAATTACCTTTTTGTTCCTCTGCGTTCTCAGCGCGGCAGTTGCGACAACGGGGGAAACCCCCGCAACGCACTGTTTTGCCTCTGCGGTTTGATCATCTTCAGCCATATTGATTTCCTAAAAGTGAATTCGATAAATATAATTCCATAATCATAACCACAATTAGAAGTCGGGTTTTCAAGTAAAATATTTGTCAGACAAGACAATCATTGTAAAAACTCGACTTCTCACTCCACGAAATGTTAAATATCTAATTTTTTTATAACTTAAATTATGGAGAGACGTAAAATTTTACGTCTCTACATTATTATTTAGCGCTGCTATCATCTCATACCTAAACTGTAATTTAACCAAAAAATTATCAATAGCTTCCATCACAGATTTATGAATATTTTCAGGTGCTTCAAAAGTCAAATTATTGGCAGCTTCATGATATATAGAAGCATCTATTTGTAAGGAAAATCTTTGTAAAGCTGAACTAAACTGCCAATTATTGACTTGATGATTGCTCTCAATATAATTTTTGATACTTGATATTACAGCCTGACTAATTTTTTCATCCCACATATACGGAGTATTAATCAACAAGGGGAAAGCTGGATTAGCAGAATTAAAAGGTATGTTAGGGAACCTTTGCAAAACATCTAAAATTAGATTTTGAACTTGTGGATAAGACAAAATATTCAGCAATCTTTGAATTAAATCATCAGTATTATTTAAAATTTGATATAGTTTTGGATTTACTTTTAATAAAGACTCTGCCCATACTGTATCTTTAGTTCTAATGGTAGCCGTTCCCCAAGCTTCTAAAAATAATTTTTCCCATTTATGATTTTCCACGATTTTGATTAATTCTTCAGGAGTTTTTTTCCAATCATCACTCCATATTTTTGGAGGTACACAAGCGAGCATTTGTGATAGTAAACTAGCTTTCTCTCCTAAAGAAGGTATATATTTAGATTCATCGATACCGTCTTGAATCATATCCAAAGTACATTGATTTGGTAATGTAACCTCTATGTTGTTATTATCCAAATTTAGTAACGGACGAACTCTTTTTATCATCCTTTGTACAAGTTTTGATTGTGGTATTTGTGTGAGCAATCGAGCGGCTACATCTCTGACTAATTTGGTTTTATCTTCTAACGCTGCTTCTAAAAAAGCTTCATCCTCAATGCTCAAAGCAATTTCTAATGCTTCTAATAAACTTGCTCTTTCCTGGGCTTTTTCCTTACTCCAAATATGTTGTAACTGTTCACGTCCTTTTGCTGCTTCCGATTGACGCAATTCTTTTAACAAGTTGATTCGAGCTTTTAAATTACCACTTTTCCAAATTTTATCTGTATTTTCGGCAATGACATAATCCCACTCTGGATTTTGGGCTGCTAACCAAATTCCTCGCTTTCCTAAAACAGGTAAAATATCTTTTCGTAAATCATCTTGTCGTTTTCCTAACGCTAACAATTCGGGTAAATATTTTGGTGAAACAATTTTTTCAACTTTCGCTGTCATTTTTAACCATTCCGGTAAAAAGGCAATGTATTCTCCACTTAACATCATTTGTAAATGTTGTTCTGAAAGTGAATTACAAAATGGTAAATCATCCAATTCGCAAGTTTTTAAAGTTGTTTTATTATCAATCGCAGCTAATTTTCCAGCTTGTTGATAAAGAGAAATTGTCCCCGCAGCAGCAAGTAAACTTCCTTCCTTGTCATTAATATCAAGACTACTCAAAACTTCACCTAATTTATTATCTGGTATAACCATTTTCAACTCTTGTCTTTGAGTACCTACCACTGCTATTTTTACTAAATTCTGCCAAATATTCATTTATTATTTATATAGTTCGTAATTATTTCCTCATTCGACTCCGACTGAGAATCACTTTTGAATCATTAAAAAAGTCGTTTCTTTTTGGTTTAAATATCTGTAAAAAAACATAACTCTTGTAAAAAACCGACGAATCACCTCTAAACGAGAAACAAATCCAAAATCTAAAATCCAAAATTAAAAAACCGATTTTCCACCCACACACTCAAAGGTAAAAAGTATTCTCCATCCCATTCACCAAATATATTAAAGGGATATCCACCGCTAAGTGTTAATAATTGCCAATGATGATTAAATTTTGATTTAACAGGAAGTAAATGTTTCTCTTCATCGCGTACAAACCAATGATCATTTTGTTGAATCGGAATTACTTTGCTTAAAGACACAGGAAATTTTTCTATCCAAGGGTTTTTAGCAAGAGCTTGGGAATATTCTTGCATCATATTTGAGATATTACTATATCCGGACATCCCATCCATCTGAGTTACTGCATCTTGACGAGTTTTAACGATTGCTCGTAAAGGATAAGCACTCTCGAAAAATACTAATTCCCCATCAATACAGCTTCCAGGTACAAGATTAGTATCCAATGGCTGACTACCGTGAGCAAAATTAAGAATTAATGCTTTTTGTTGCGTTTGTTTACCGTAAAGCCAAATACGCTGTGTTTTTAAACGCTCTTCTTCTGCTAAACTCTGCCCCAAAACCAACCAAGAATCATTTACTCCTTGTTGCGTTAATAATTCTTGCTGACTTTGGGAAAAGCCAATTTGAGTACGGATATCTGCCTGTACTGGAGTAGTTAAATGATTCAAATTATTGAAAGCATTAATTAAAATATATACTCGTCCTAATTGGGATAATAATCTTTCTTGCCATCCCATACCAGAATGACAAATATTCCCCATTGCCCTTACCAAACGAGCTACACCGGGTGCTTGTGCATCTACTAACCTTGCTGCTGTATCATCCCAAAAACTGTAAGGTTGACTTTGTGCTGCTGCTAACCCATTACTTACCAAATCCCGCAACCATACTTCTAAATCCTGGATTCCCGCAGTCACTTTATCTAAACGCTTAGCTGCACGAAGAGCTTGTGCGTCGGGGTTTGAATATTTATTTACTGTTTCTTCCTTCTTCACTTTTCTTTGATTGCGGGCTTCAAGCCAAGTATTCACCCATTCTGGTGGAATATTTACACTAAATAACTCTTGCTTATCTATTAACAAAAGACACAAACTAATACAGTGTTTACACGGATATTTACGACTGGGACAACTGCATTTAAAAGCGGGTTCCGTCAAATCGATTTGGGTTAGATAGGGATTTTTTCCAGTTCCTTGACACTCACCCCAAGCTATCGTATCGTTATAACCCAATGATGACCACTTACGAGAAGTAGCCAAAGCTTTACCATTTTGGGCTGAACTTGCATCTGGTGCTAGTGCCAAAATTTGTTCCTGCGTCCAAATTGCAGACATTATTATTTAAAATCACTTAAATCAAAACAAATACAAAAACTTAGAGATGAGAATCTACACCTTCTACCTTAGCTTCCCGATTCAGTGGGAATTAGAACAAGAGTCTCTAGCTCTTGTTAAGAATGGTGAAAGATGATGTTTCGTCGGACTAGCTTCCTTCCTTTCTTGGTAAAAACGGCAACCATCACAAGGGCCAGTTGGGTTGACAGCACACCTGAGATAACCAGAACGAGCATTATACTCACAGCTAATGTCCCCGACAAGATAACCAACTCCTTCCAAATAATAGCGATCGCTTTGGGTACAGTCATGCTGAACCCGATGATCGATTCTAACATTTTGATTTCTGGGGTATCTGGGAAAGGCTGTAACCGCAGCCCGTTGCAAAAGCGTGCGTGTTCTAGCCCTATTTTTACGCATCAACCACAGTGAGAATAGGGATGGTAAGAAACCAATGGCAATTACCAAAAGTGTTTTTAGCACCTTATTTTTACCTCCGAATCTGCAAAGCTTACTGAACATGGGATTTTTCCGCTGAATGCGGATGGTTTACTCTAAGAATAAACACACTCCATTAGAAACAGCATAGCTCTAATCGTCAGAACCATAAATTTTACTTCAATTTTAATAATTTTTGTTTGTATAAATTGGAATTTAGCTTCAAATTTCAAGAAAAGGAACAGAAAGAAGTGTTTTGAGTAGCCAAGGCTGAATTAAAAATTACTTAATAGTTTCTTGAAGCTCTCCATTCCTCTAATTTGCGTATTGAAACCGATTTTGTAGTCACATTTACATCATTGCCGCGCCAATTAATTTCAGGATCTGTGGTAAAAACACCGCATTCTAATTCGTCCACCTGAATATTCCAATATTGACCAAACCTATTTTTTAAAGTTATCACCTGCTCAAAAACTTTATTTCGATGCTTATTTCTTCTTTTTCTTTCCGTTGCTCCCGATGCAGTCGTATCAATAAATTTAGTTTCAATTAAAAATAGTGTTCTATAGGAAGTTAAATAAACAAAATCGCATTTACCTAAATCAGTATAATCAGAAATGGGAGACTTTTCAAACAGCAACAATTCAGAACAATTAGGAAATAAGTTTTGGATATTTAAATACAAATAAGCCTGTAATAGAAGTTCCTTATCATAGGGAAATCCAATTACACCCTCGAAAAACCTTTTTATATCTTCTTGACTTTGAGGTTGAATCTTTTTGCAGTATGAAACAAATTGATCTAACCCTTCAACCATTATCAAATTTTTACTCCTCACCCTGCTTCCCACCAAAAACATCATGGCATCAAAATATACTGTTTTTCAAAGAAAAATATCATCAGCAAAAGTAACTAAAAAACGATGAATTCTTTGCGTTGATGGGGTTATTTACTGTTGACGATTTTGCGATCGCAAAGTAGAACAATTAAAATGAAAAGTGTAGATTGACCTGCGTAATTCGGAATTCGTAATTCGTAATTAATTCCCGATGATATACCAATTACGAATTATGTTGACACAATAAAAAAGGCGGGATGGGGAGATGAGGGGAAATTAACTGTCAACTGTCCACTGTCAACTGTCAACTGTCAACTTTTTCCCATCAGCGGTTGAATGCGAGCGAAAAATCTGCCATTATGTAAAGCCATAATCGCAGTTGCTGAATCTTGCACCCAATATTGTCTGCCAAAACGAACCATTTGACGCGAATTTTCACCTTGAATAATACCGATAACGGGTACTTTCCCTTTTTCTTTTTCATTTGATTGGTCTTGTAAATCTTTTAAAATTGTTCTGAGACGATGATGTTCTTCAATAGTAGCTGCTTGTTGAGGAGTCATTTCAACCATAATTAATTCAACATTTTCTACAGGTTCTGCATCGTCAACTAATAATTGAGCTTGGTCATCTTTTTTATCAACTTTTCCCCAAACAATTAACTTTGCATCTACTTGTAAAATTTGATTAATTCGTTCATAAGTTTTAGGAAAAACTACAGCTTCTCCCGTTGTAGTTAAATCTTCAAGTTGCAAAATTGCCATCGGATCACCTTTTTTAGTTACCACCTTTTTGACATTATTAAGTATGACAACCACACAAACCTTTGCTTCCTCTGGCTGAGATTTTAACTGCGTCATATTGATTGGAGAAAGAATCCGGGTTGATTTACGTATTGATTTGAGGGGATGATCGGACACATAAAAACCTAAAAGTTCTTTTTCCATTCGCAGCTTTTCATGAGGAGGTAAATCTGGGACATCTTTGGCTTTAGGAGGACTTAATACCGCATTCATCGCTGGATTTTTTGCATTACTATCACTACTCCAAGCACCACCGAATAGATCGAATAAATTTCCTTGTCCACTTGCTCTATCTCTAGCGCGGGACTGCGCCCAATCGTATACTAATTCTAAATCTTGAGTTAATTGATTGCGATTAGAATTAATTTTGTCAAAAGCTCCACAGTTAATCAAAGATTGTAAAGCGCGACGATTTACCGTACCCAAATCAACGCGATCGCAAAAATCTGCAAGTGACTTAAATACCCCTGCTTGTTCTCTTGTATCCAAAATGCAATTTATCGCGTTTTCTCCCACATTGCGTATAGCAGACAATCCAAATAGAATTTTTCCGTCCGCCGGTGTAAAATCAACTTCCGAAGAGTTAATATCCGGCGATTCTATTTGAATACCCATATTCATACAGGTAGCAATATATTTTTGCACCTTATCTTTATCACCACTGTTGGCTGTCAACAGCGCCGCCATGTATTCTAATGGATAGTTAGCTTTTAAGTAGGCAGTTTGATATGTAACATACCCATAGGCTGTAGAATGAGATTTATTAAAACAGTTAGAAGCAATCAAACCATTTTTAATCGCAAAATTATGGTCGCGCTCTAAACCGATATCATATACAATCTGAGTGTTTAAAGCTTTTCGAGATACGATTTTTACCATAATTCCCAACCCCAGAAAATCAGTAAGCTTAGTTTAATCTACATATTTTAATTTTGAAACTATTTAAGGAGAAGGGAGTAGGGAGAAGGGAGTAGAGGAGATGGGGGGAAATTAGCTGTCAACTGTCAACTGTCCACTGTCAACTATTCCCCATTTAAAATTAGCAGACTTCAACAAGATGTACTAAAATCAATCATTTGAGCTAGTTAGTATTTTGGGAGAAGTAATGCATGGCATCCATACGCGAATTACACCAACAATTAATTGATAAAAAACGCTCTGCGGTTGAAATTACCCAAGAAGCTTTGAACCGTATCGAACAATTAGAGCCGAAAGTTCATAGTTTCTTGTACGTCACCCAAGAAAAAGCTTTAGAACAAGCGCAGAAAGTGGATGCCAAAATCGCCGCAGGGGAAGAAATTGGTTTGCTCGCAGGAATTCCCATCGGGATCAAAGATAATATGTGTACCAAAGGAATTCGCACTACCTGCGCCTCGAAATTTCTCGAAAATTTTATACCACCCTACGAATCAACCGTGACGCAAAAACTCGCCGATGCAGGGGCTGTCATGGTGGGTAAAACTAACTTAGATGAATTCGCTATGGGTAGTTCTACTGAAAACTCTGCCTATCAAGTTACAGCTAATCCTTGGGATTTATCACGAATTCCCGGCGGTTCTTCTGGAGGCTCGGCAGCAGCAGTAGCAGCCCAAGAATGCACGGTTTCTTTAGGTTCCGATACAGGAGGTTCAATTCGTTTACCCGCGTCTTTTTGCGGTGTAGTGGGAATGAAACCAACTTACGGGCTAGTTTCTCGTTACGGTTTAGTAGCCTTTGCTTCTTCCCTAGACCAAATTGGACCATTTTCTCGTACAGTAGAAGATGCAGCCATACTTTTAAATGAAATTGCCGGATATGATCCCAAGGATTCTACCAGTTTAAAAGTTTCCATACCTAAATATACTGATAGTTTAAAACCAGATTTAAAACCCAGAGGCAAATTAAGAATCGGTATAATTAAGGAGACCTTTGGTGAAGGTTTAGACTCCCAAGTAGAAGAAGCAGTCACCAAAGCCATCGATGTACTCCAAGAATTAGGTGCAGAAATTCACGTTGTTTCTTGTCCTCGGTTCCGCTACGGTTTACCTAGTTACTACATAATTGCTCCATCCGAAGCATCAGCAAACCTCGCTCGTTACGATGGAGTTAAATATGGCTATCGAGCAGAAGAAGCCGATAACCTTTTATCAATGTATACTCGCACCCGCTCTACAGGTTTCGGTGCAGAAGTAAAACGTCGGATTATGATTGGAACTTACGTTCTGAGCGCAGGTTATTATGATGCTTATTATCTCAAAGCTCAAAAAGTTCGGACATTAATCAAAGAAGACTTTGACAAAGCTTTTAAACAAGTTGATGTTTTAGCTTGTCCCACTGCACCAATAGCCGCATTTAAAGCCGGGGAAAAATCTCAAGATCCCCTAAATATGTATTTAACTGACTTAATGACAATTCCCGTCAACCTCGCAGGATTACCTGGTATCAGCATTCCTTGCGGCTTCAACAACGAAGGAATCCCCATCGGATTACAATTAATTGGTAAAGTACTCCGAGAAGACCAATTATTTCAAGTAGCTTACGCATACGAACAAGCTACAGATTGGCATTTACGTACACCAAGTTTAATTAGTTAGGAATTAGGAGGGAGGAGTTGACAGTTGACAGTTGACAGTTGACAGTTGACAGTTGACAGTTAATTTCTCCCCATCCCCCCATCCTTTCAAGGGTAGGTTTTTTTAGATTAAGCCTATTTTTTTGGTTTTAGAACTAAAATCATTGGCTATAACCTTGAAATTACGTTTAACTCTTGAGAAAATTCTCAACTATTTATCTAAAACCTAAA
>Ga0209911_100169_pt1 | contig 18605 bp, 17 predicted proteins | sample FECB21metaG_FD_188301 | JGI IMG/M metagenome (GOLD analysis project Ga0209911, IMG submission 188301) | Cyanobacterial communities from the Joint Genome Institute, California, USA - FECB-21 (SPAdes) (version 2) | ecosystem: Environmental > Aquatic > Thermal springs > Hot (42-90C) > Microbial mats...
TTACTGATAAAATTAAGACCGAACCCTCTTTTAGACTGGATTCTACCACTACATCTGGCAAGTTTAAAAGTTGAGTAAGGATTCTTTTCATAATTAGTTATACTGAAATATAAATAAGTATACTAATATTTTAGCACGTTAAGTACGCAAGAACCCAGATACTTCGGTTTTAAACCTATAAGGTGACTGATAGAAACCTGCTAGTTCTAGTAACGGTGAAAGCACCACCATTTTAACAGTTTCTTCTAGAAGACTCCCATTAGAAATTTGATAAAGATAATTTTGTCGAACTTGTTCTAATCTTATTTCTTCTGCTTCACTCAGGGTCGGTAAATCATCCATCCATTCGGTAAAAAACTGGCGTTCGTCACTAAGTTTTAATCCCAGTTTTTCCTCTACTTGACGAAGGGTCGTAATATTTTCTGCAATAGCTATATTAGTTGTCATATTTGTGTTTGAACTGCTTATTATTTATCGAATTGAAATTTTTTACCGTCTTTGAATAACTTAAAACTCCGGCACAAACAATTCCTTACTCGCTCCTGCATAATGCTCATAAATCATTTTAGGACTAGTTCCAACTAATTTAGCAACATCCTTTGCATCGAGCATCTTGGTTCTTCCATCCGAGGTAGGAATCGGTGTTTCTAATGCAGCTGTAATAAAAGTATGCCTGGTTTGATAAAGTTTGCGATACTCTATAGTGCCATCTAATTCTTGAAGCACCGAACGCCATACTCTATTCGTAAGGTTATGGACATCAATCCATTTACCTTTGGGAGAAGGAAATACTTTAGTCTCGCCAATTGCATCTTCAGGCTTGATAGACTCCAAAAGTGCTGCAAGTTTGCTATTGACGGGAAATAAACGTTTTTTCTGAGTCTTCAATCCTTTTTTGCAAACTAGCCCATTTTCTGCTTCGACTACCGCTTGCTCAAATCGTATTGTACTAAAGTCATCTGAAATATGCTTCCATTGCAAAGCAACAGCTTCGGATGGTCTACATCCGCTCATGAAAAGGAATTCTATTAAAGGAGCATAATAATTGTAACAATGATTATCCTTGAAGGTCTGAATAATCTTGTCCCTTTCTTCTAAGCTAAAAGGATTAATATCCGAAGATTCGGACTGACACGCTGGAATTTTGATTTCACTCGCCATTCCAAAAAAAGGATTGTGACTAATCATCTGAGATTTTAGCGCCCATTGGCAACAAGCTGCTAGCTGCGTGAGTATGCGTTTAACTGAATTTGCTGTCTTATTAGCAACCAACCAATTACGGATTGCAATGGCATCATTTAAGGACTTACTTGGTAACTGTAATTCGACGCAGCGAGCGATTTTAGTATAATCTTTTGCCAAAGTACTCGGCGATAGGCTTGAGCGCTTAAATTCCGTATATTTCTCCCACAACTGCGGCAGAGTTGGTTGAGAGGAAGATGGTGTAGAAGATGGTGTAATATGCCGGTTATCAAATTCTAACTTATATTTGCCTAAATCCTTGGGGTCAAACCGCTCAAACAAAATATCTTTTTCAATTTCCGAAGCCTTCAATTTGGCTAACTTCCGATGTTGTGGCGTATCGGGATAACCTGTAGAAATATAATATCGCTTGCGAGCGAAATGAAATCTAAGCTGCAAACGACCATTAGAAAGTATTACCGATACAGAACCTTTAGAAGCTCTGCCAGTTGGTGTTTTAGAAGCCATGAGTAATGAAGGTGTAATCTACATTCTAGTGTACACAAGGATTACACCATCTTTACACCATTTTTTTATCTAAATCGACCTAAACATACCCAATAATTTGGTTACACCTTATTTAAGTCATCCTCCGAAACTCTTACCCTGTAAGCAAGAACATCGAATTTTCAGTAATGCCAGGAACGAGACTTGAACTCGTGACACGAGGATTTTCAGTCTGACTTCAACCACGCCACTACAGTACTTTCACCCTTTTCATACTCTCTTACCCCCATTTTACCCCCAAACTCAACTTGACCAAAAATAGCTCCTCCTTTACTCCTCTAGTCTCGATATTTGAGTGCTAAAGATGAATGATGGCAAAGAAATTTTATAAAATCATCGAAAAATTGCTACACGATGGTGCTAACGCAACGTTCGTAGAGCATCGCGTTGAAAAAATAGGAATACGAACAGCCGAGTTAATTGTTCAATATATGATGCTCTAGGATACTAGGAAAGTAAGCGAGCTTACCCAAGAAAAATGGCACAATATTGGGAATTTGTCAGGACAACGGAGGCGAAATTATTGCCGTCGGTGTTCCTTTTTAGCTTAATTTTTATGGGAAATTAGAATTTTACGCGATCGCCAGATACAAGAATGGTCAAAATAGCATATTTTTGGAACAATTATTGTAAGTTTGTTGCATCTAAATTTGAACGATCGCAAAATTAATTTTGTATATTTATTATCTCTGACCACAAATAAAAAGTGGGATTTATCTCAATATAAATACGCAAAACTCAATATTTAAGTTTGTATCGTTACCAATATCCCCAATTATGTGACGAGTAAATTCGTTCTCGTTCGGGTGATTGTCAATGCGTAAGTCCTATTATTCTGCTTGCGGTTGGAGGTAATCAGAAAACGTCACGATATATGATACTGTTGGTTAACCCATAGGGTTGAAACTACGTACTATGGGTCTTCCCGGAGGGATTTATTGCCAATTATACTGATAGATTTAGCCTAGCTCGACATCGTTGTAATCAAGTGATAAAGACGGTATATGGGTTAGTTAGGTTACAGCCTTTATACTTGATTTATACTAAGTCATAGTATTTGAATTATACGCTTTAACATTTACTTTTTTAGAAAGGTATGTTTTGAGAAACTTTTGATAATTTTCAGATTTTCATCCCCAAAACCTTATTTTTACGTTCAGCAATGATAACTATTTCGTCTTAGATGTATCTCTTGCAATTCTTTTATAGCAAGCTTTTCAATTATTCTGGACAGGTATATTAACTAATCGTGGAAATACAGAAACTGCATAACCATAATTTGCTCAGAGTTAAGAATTAATGACGGTTAAGCAAACTTGAGGAGCAAATGTCGAGTAGAAAAATTTTGTTAAACTTACTTAGTCATTTAAAGTACGCTCATATTATGCCGAACACAAAGCGATGACTAATCCCTTAACATATTATTGGACATTAATCACAATTAATGCTGCGGGGAATCGTCAAGTTCAGTCGATTCCTTCAGCACAGGCATTTTTTAACCAAGTATTTGCTAAGTTAATCGATGTCAGCAATACGAATAATAAGGATATTCAATTGCAACTGTTAAATTTATATGGGGATGTATCTGTTGATGAGCGTATGAATGCTCAACGCTGTCTGCTATGCTTTATTTCTTGGGAAATCGAAAAGGTTTGCTTGAATTTAGAGAAGCAGTTTGGTACTGTTGGGGGTTTTACCAGTCGCGATTTACTTCCTTATGTACTTGATGATGATAGAAGATTGCAGCCGAAGAGCTACTATCAATGCTTTTCTTTAAAAATCTTGCAGAGTTTTGATGCAAAACAAAGTAGTTTATCGTCGTGGACAAGTAGGAAAGTAAAACAGCATCCAGCTTTAAGTAAATTTTTGTTGGAATGTGGAATCTACCTTTTGAGTGATTGGGCAATTCTTAATGATACTCAACCTAAGCAGTTGGAACGTATTTTAAGTCAATTTCACTTGTTAACTGTTAGGGAAATTCAACAATATAAATTGTTGTTATCAAGTTACCATAAAGTTTATCGCGCTCAAAGGTTACAGCAGCGTCGAGGGAAAAAGACAAGTAAATGTCAACCACCAACGACTGAACAATTACAGCAAATTAGCGATAAATCTAGTTTTTCTACAGATAATTTAATGGCACAATTGCAACGATTAGCCAAATGTTTGCGAGAATATAGAATTTATATTAGAGGTGGTTCTTTAGCTACAGAATCGATAGATAATAATTATTTAGGTTCTACAAATCATACCGATAATCCAGAAGAAAATCAAACCAGCGAATTTTTAAAGTTATATCGTCCTCAGTTTCTAGAATGTTTGGATAATGCGTTAGCTACCGTTACGCAAACACGGGTGAATAAAATGCAGAATAAAGATGTTAGCAAGGCAAATAAATTTATTACAGCATTACAATTATTTCACTGTCAGGGATTATCGATGACGGAAATAGCCAAACAAATAGAAATGAAAGCGCAATTTCAAGTGACTCGCTTGTTAAAATTGAAAGAATTTCGCGCTGATGTCACTCACGAACTTTTGCTATTACTAAAAAGTCGCGTTTTGAAATTAGCACATAATTATTCATCTTTGGAAAAGCTACAAGCTTTAGAATCACAAATTGCTATTGCCTTGACAGAACAAGTTACTAATTTGATTGCAGAAGCAAAAATAGAAGCGGCTGGTTCAAGAACTAGTTCAACAAGGAGTAGGTTTGCTTCGAGGTTATGTAAATATTTGGATTCAGGAAACGGCGAACAGTGAGCAGTGGAAAGATTAAGTATAAAAAGTATTGGAACAACACAATCAATAATTATTAATTAATTAAAAAAAAAGAGTAATTACAAACAATGACTAACTTATCAACAGAAATATTACCAATGACATTAGAGTTTGAGCAATTACCACCAGAAGCAATTCTTCTATCGCAGTCACAAATTAACCAAGCGATAGAACTTAGTAGCCAATTCAAGGATGAATCGAAACAATGGCAAACTTATTTGAATGCTTTAAGTTTATCAGCCTTTGAAAACTGGTTAGAATCAAGAGGGAATTCTTTTAATATAAATCACGATGAATGTACAGTTTTACAACCGAGATTTGCAAATGTAATTCCTACAGTAGCTAATTTAAAAGTAGGTGAATATAAACTTTGTTTGATTACCACGGGTAGCTTCATCGACGAACAAGTTGAGATATCTAGAATAGTTGTTGATTTACCAGAATATATTCCCCATTTTTATGTTTTAATCGAAGTTTTAGAAGAAGAAGAAACAGCGATTATTCAAGGTTTTTTATCCTATAAAGAATTATCTGAAAGACAGCAAAGCTTCAATTTGCAGCCAGATTCAGATTGGACATACTCCATACCATTAACTTGGTTTTGCAACGAACCAGATAGGTTATTATTATATTTACGCTGCTTAGAAACATCAGCCATTCCCTTACCTATAATCCCAACAAACCGCGCTGAAAATTTAGAATTAGCGAAAGAAGAACTAATAAGAATATTACCTCAATTGCGAACAAAAGAACTGTGGGAAACTTTAACATGGGAACAAGCAACCGCAGTTTTAACAACTCCGGAATTAATCGATTGGGTATATAACTTACAAACACAAATAGAGACGTTACAAGAAACATCTTTACAGCAACATCTATCAGATATATTTCAATTAATTACCCAACCAGCAATTAATGTCGGACGTTGGTTGTGGGATGAATTAGATACATTAGCGGAACAAACTTGGAATTTATTACCGAATATTGCACCACAGCCAGTAATGCGAAGTCCTGTAGAAGAATTTACAGTAATTAGTTCGCAACTGCAACAAAAAGGTTTGGAAATTCCCGTACAAGCAAGGGGTGCTTATCAAGATTTATCTTTGGCTGGAGTTCCCTTACGTTTGTATGCTGCAACTTGGTATTTGCTATCAGAATCTGAACCGAATTCATGGACATTATTATTAATATTAGGTACACCAGCATTAGCAAGTTTACCGCATAATTTAAAATTAAGAGTTAGTGACCAAAGTGGTATTTTGGTAGAACAAGAAGTTAATTTAGAATTGGGAAATACTTATTTATTTACTAGGGTTGTGGGGAATTTTGATGAGAAATTTTTGGTTAGTGTAAGTTTGGGGGATGGCGTGGAGGTGACATTGCCTACATTTGTGTTTGATATGAGTCGGTGATTGGTAATGGCTGATTGGTGATAATCGGCGGTTGAAACCGCGTCTACACAAACAAAGTAAATATTTATTGTTTGTTCCATGCCATGTTTGTTTGAGACTTTCTGCCATTTTTCGCAAAAATAAACACAATTAACCACCTCAAACCTAAAAATTGTATAACCCCCCAAACCCCCAGTATTGTAGGGTGTGTTACGGCTACGGAAGGTTAGCTCCATAAACAAATATTTATCCTTTTGCCGTAACGCATTATCGGCATGGAGCATTGTTAAAGAATTTGTTAAATATTAAAGCTAAAATATCAATAACATAGAAGACGAAAATCCCATGAGTCAAAGCACTGAAGAACGGGTACGATGGACTATAGCCGATATTAAGCTATTACCAGATAACGGCGATCGCTACGAAATTATTGATGGGGAATTGTTCGTTACTAAAATACCGCATTGGAGTCATCAGAAAGCGGTTGGGAATGCTTATGCAGAATTGAATAAATGGTCGGAATTAAAGGGTTTAGAAGAAGCAGTTCCGACTCCAGCAATAATTTTTACCGATGCTGATAACGTAATTCCCGATGTGGTTTGGGTGAGTAAAGAAGGTCTTCCCATGTTACTTGATAAAGCGGGACATTTAACAGGTGCGCTGGAATTAGTTATTGAGGTGCTTTCTGAAGGTGCTGAAAACCAACGTCGAGATAGAGAAGTAAAGTTGAAATTATATGCTTCTAGGGGAGTCCAAGAATATAGTTCGGTTTTTCTGACGCAACCTACTTACCATTTGTGATTTATTTGGCGCTAAAGCGCAACTACGAACTGCATAACCCCCCAAACTCCCAGATATATACATAAACGTAACGCGGTAATCTTTCTTTGTTTCAGCGTCGCTCTCAGACTATAAGTCTGGGGCTACATTTGCAAAACCCGCCTGCGCGGGTTATAAATCATAAATCCACGGAGGTGGATTTTGCCTGTGTAGACGCGGTTTCAACCGCCGGTTATTACCAATTCTCAATTCCCAATTCCCAATGTCTAATTTCAATCTCAAAATTCAATTAATCGAAAATACCTGTTTATTTGAACTTGCTTGGGGTGAAGGTCAACAACTTAATGCTACCTTAACTTATCCTCCAAGTATCGCAAATTTATATCATGAATGGCAGCAATGTTATCTTAAATTTTATAAAAATTCATTTAGAGGAAGAGTCGTCGATATCGGAACTATAAAACCACCTCCCATTGATTGGCGTGCTAAATTGGTGGAAGCAGAAACAAAGTTTTTATATGAATTTCGTCACTGGTTACGCAGTGCAGAATTATATCAAATCCGCTCTACAATTACCAATTATCAATTACCAATTACCAATTACCAATTACCAATACCCCAAACTAATGTTTTTATAACTTGCAATTCTTTAGAATTAGAACGTTTACCTTGGGAAGCTTGGAATATTGGCAATGAATTCGCTGTTAATTCTGATATCAGGATTGTTCGCAAACCAATAAATATTACTAAACCAAATACAGTTCCTATTCGTCACCGCAAAGCGAGAATTTTAGCGATTTTGGGTGATGATACTGGTTTGGAATTTGCAGATGAAAAAAAGGCTTTAAATTCATTAAAAAAAGTTGTTGATGTTAAATTTATTGGTTGGGAATCGGGAAAGGATATTAATCAATTAAAACAGGATATTGTAGACGAACTTTCTAATAATATCGGTTGGGATATTTTGTTTTTTGCGGGACATAGTAATGAAACTAATTTGACTGGTGGAGAAATTGTTATAGCCCCAAATACCGCTTTATATCTCAGCGAAATACAAGCACCTTTAACTATTGCCAAAGAGAATGGTTTACAGGTAGCAATTTTTAATTCCTGTAGTGGATTGAGTATTGCTAATAAATTGATTGATTTAGGATTCAGTCAAGTTGCAATTATGCGCGAACCAATTCACAATCAGGTTGCGGTTGAATTCTTTATGCAGTTTTCTCAAGCTTTAGGAGAATATAAAGATGTTCACCAATCTTTGAGAGAGGCTTGCGAATATTTACAACAGAACAATTATATTTATCCCAGTTCCTATCTTATTCCTTCTTTATTTCGACATCCAGCAGCGAGATTATTTCGTATCGAACCTTCTGGATTTAAACATCAAATTAAGCAATGGTTTCCCAAGCGTCGTGAAATAGCCACTATTGGAGCCGTATTCATTTTAAGTTGTTTACCATCAATTCAAGATGCTTTACTTGATTGGCGAATTGGGGTGCAATCAGCTTATCGTCAAGTAACCCATCAAATACCTTTAGAAACACCAACTCCACCTATTTTATTGATTCATGTTGATGAAAAATCATTAAATGATGTTGATACTAGTGCTTATAAATTTAATCCTATTGATAAAAGCTATTTAGCAAAAATAATTGATAAACTAACAGATGTAAATGTTAATGTAGTTGGGATAGATTATTTATTAGACCGCAGAACAGATGAAGATAAAATATTAGCCGAATCTATCCAAAATTCCCGACAAAAGAACAATACGGTATTTGTATTTGGTAGTATATTAAATAATCAAAATCAAGAGCAAGGTTTACGTGATAGTATTGCTAGCTCTAATCAGGTTTTGCAAGGATATGTTGATAAGATACCAGGACATCTTTCTTTATTAAGTGCAGATAGTGACTGTACTAAAAGTTGTCCTTTCACCTATCTTTTGGCGTTAAGCCATTCGTTTCTAAAACAACAATCTAGTTCATACTTCAAAATATTAGAAAATCAGGATTTACGCGCCAAATTAATCAAATCTGCCGCTAGTAACCCAGACAATTCATCTCAGACAAGATATTTAAATCAATTGCGTTTAAATAAACTTACTACTAACTCTGAAATTTTTGGACAAACTTGGTTATATCCAATAATTGACTTTTCCATACCACCAGATCGAGTTTATCAAGTAATTAGTGCTAGTGATTTCTTAAAAAAAGAGAATGCGTCCTTTGATCGAGAACAACTCAAACAACAAATAATATTAATTGGTGCAGGCGGGTATGGAGATGCTGGATTAACACGTAACGAACCCGATATTTTTCCTATTCCTAAAGGAGTGGCTTATTGGAGACTGCAAAGTACTACTAAAAACTATATCCCCACAATTACGGGAGTTGAAATCAATGCATACATGATTCACCATCTGCTAAAACAGCGTCTCGTAAATCCAATACCCGATTTATGGGCGATCGCAATTACAGCATTGATTGGTAAAGGATTACAAATAATTCTGGCTCAAAGACAGTTTAGCAGACGCGATCGACTTGTATTATACGGTTCCCTCGCAGGTGGAAATGTAGCTTACGCATTAACCGCAATGCAATTTTATATCTGGGGAAGCATTTTACTACCGTTATTTTTACCATCAGCAGTCTTTTGGTTTTACATATTAACTAGAAAGGAAAATAAATGATAGATATTTCTACACGTTTTCGTTGTTTGCTATTGGCTAGTATCGCATCAATATTAGTTTTTCCAGCATTATCAATAGCTCCGGAAGCGACATCAGCCCAAACAATAGAAATCACTTATTGGCAACGTCTTAAAGATATATTTCGTCGAAAACGCAGAAAACCGATATCACGTCCATCAAGAGGTATATGTTTGATATCCCCTCAAGAAAATATTCCTCCAACCTTAGTGTACGATACCAAGCCATTATTCTTGTGGAAAGGTGATATCAAGAAAATAGCAGTAGGGATTCCAGGTAATAAAGAATATCTAAAAACTCAAATTGTAACTGGAAATCAAAGTGTAAATTATACAGGTCAACCCTTAGAACCAGGTAAAACATATAAATTGTCAATCTTCTTAAGTGAACTTGAAAGCGCTTCCCCCACCAGGTTTGTTACCTTCAAAATAATGGAAGCACCAGAACGAAATCGCATCACCGCAGAGTTAAAACTTTTAGAAATATTGCATCAAAACAAAGGTGCAAATGCAGAGAAAATAGCTTTTACTAAAGCCGAGTACTTCGCTGAAAAAGGATTATGGTCAGATGCTTTGCACGAAGCCTATTCCGTTCCCAATCCGTCACCGGAATTATCCCAGATGATAAAGGATTTACCGAATCAATTGTGCGAATCAAAATAAATTGTAATTAAATTTGCAATTAATGTAGAGACGTAGCACTGCTACATCTTTTTCAATTGTTGGACAAAACTGGTTGTTTAGGTATTGTTACGTGTTTTTTATACCATTTCACGAAATTATCGGTACTAATTTAAATACAGGGAGACGTTGCAGTGCAACGTCTCTACAGGATTTATCTGTTTTACTGTAAATTGCGTAACGCTGTTTTTGCATAACCCCCACATCACCCAGATATATAAAAAATTAGTAAAGGCAAATCAAATCATTTTCCAAAAACTGCATACCCTCGAAACACCCAGAAATATAAATAAATAGAACACCACAGCAGGGTGTATCTACTGTCCCAATAATTCATTACTACAACAAGAGGAACGCAAATGAAAGGCTTAAAAACAGCATCCGCGATCGCACTACTGGGCTTCATGGTAATCTCTCCCAGAGTAAACGCTCAAACATTGCCAGACACTAACATCAAGCCGCAAATTGAGAGAATGCAAGTTGAGTCAACCCCAAATCCAGATAGTGACAAAGTTGTAAATTACTTAAAACAAGGATTTAGTCTTTTTGAAGCGAAAAACTACCCCGAAGCAATCGAGGTTTTTAACGAAGTAATCAAAATCCAGCCAAATAATCAATATGCTTACTTAGGTAGAGGAGCCTCCTACGTTCTATTAGAACAATACCAGCAGGGAAAAACTGATTTAGATAAATCTATAGAACTCGATTCTTCAATAGCTTACGCTCACTTCTTCCGGGGAATTGCTAACGGTGCATTAGGTAATAATCAAGATGCAATTACAGATTTAGAAACAGCAGCTAATCTATTTGATAAAAGTGGAGAAACTGAACTAGCTCAAACATCCCGTAAGGTAATTGAGCAGTTACGTAATGCTTGATCATTAACCCCAAAATATCGGAAATCTAATCCCTCTATCTGCCCCCTTTCCAGATGCGGGAATGGGGGTAATGAGGTTTTCTAAATTCTAAAACAAAAGCAAAATCAAAAATGAACTTATCACAATTAACTACTAAAATAGCGCTAGTATCCATCGGTATCATTGCCTGTTCTGCATTACCGTTGAATACCGCAATAGCTTTAGAAAAATCACCAACTAGTCTAAAAAGTAATTTTCTTCTAACGCAAACTACAACTAACTCAATATCAACCGAGCAAATTAAACAAGTTGCAAAAAATCAAAATGCTACATTAGTTCAATATTCGCTGTTGAACGAAGAAACCCAATCAGAATTAGCAATCTGGGTGATTAAACCTACAGGTGAAATTACCATACGTCGCGTTGATTTAAAAGCTTGGCAACAAAAAGAGAAGACTTCGCTGGCAGAATTAATTACAAAAACTCGCAATCAAATCGGTGTCAGAAGCAATTATAACAAAGGTATTATAACCGTATCGGGAGAATCTAAAGAAAAACCTTCTCCAAAAAGCTGGAAGCAACTCCATCAAGTATTAATTCAACCCATAGCCGATTTATTACCCAAACAACCAGAAGAAAGAGTTATTTTTATCCCTCAAAATCAATTATTCCTCGTTCCCTTTGCAGCATTACAAGATAACAACGGTAAATATCTCATCGAGAAACACACAATTTCTACCGCTCCATCAATTCAAGAATTAGATTTACTTTACCAGCGAAAAATTAAGCGTCAAGGTGAACAATCATTTGTTCCTGGGAACATAAAGGGTGATGAATTATTGATAGTCGGAAATCCCACAGCACCAAAAGTATCTCTCATAAAAGGAGATTCTTGTAAACCACCATCATTAGCGGGTGCAGAAAAGGAAGCAAAAAACATTGCACAGATATTCAAAACTCAAGCATTAACGGGTGATGCTGCGACAGAAACAGCTATTGTTGAAAAAATGCCCCAAGCGAGAATTATTCACTTAGCAGCAATGACTTATCCCGATGATTGTAAAACAAATAATCCCGATGTAATTGCGCTTGCTTCTTCTAATCAAGATGACGGTTGGTTGAGAACAGAAGAAATCGAGAAATTAAACCTCAAAGCCGATTTAGTTGTTTTGTCAGGTTGCGATACAGCTTTGGGAAAAATCACAGGTGATGGTGTAATTGGGCTGTCACGTTCTTTTCTCGCTGCTGGTACGGATAGCGTCATTGGTTCACTGTGGAGTGTTCCCGATGAGTCTACAGCATCACTGATGACGGAATTTCATGCTAACTTAAGTAAAAACACTGGGAAAGCGGGTGCGTTGCGTCAAGCGATGTTGGAGACAATGAAAAAGTATCCGAATCCTCAAGATTGGGCGGGTTTTACGTTGGTTGGTTTGTTGTGATGTCGAAGAAAAGGGACAGATTTTATGATAATGTCTGATTGGTTTTATAGGAAATTTCATATAAAATGACAGATGACGATATCATAGAAGTTCCTTTACGTTCGCTTATATGGATGGGAAACTCTCGTAAAAATATCCGGGAGTTTCCCGAACAAGTCCGTGTATCTGTAGGTTATGCGTTGCAATTGGTACAAGCAGGAGAAACACCAATAGATGCCAAGATTTTTAAAGGGGTTGGTAGTGGAGTTTACGAAATAGTAAAACGTTACGATACCGATACTTATAGGGTGGTCTACGCTGTTAAGATTGGGGAAAAAGTCTACGTATTGCACGCTTTTCAAAAAAAATCAAAGCAAGGGATTAAAACCCCGCAAGCTGATATTGACTTGATAAAACAACGCTATAAGGATGCGCTGGAAAGGGAACAACAAGTATGACACAAGAAAGTATATTTGAAGAAAGCAGTGGTAATGTATTTGCGGACCTCGGTTTGGAGAATGCAGACGAACTGTATACCCGTGGTAAAATCGGAATCTACGTACTCCGCTTATTGCAACAACGTAATTTAAAACAGCGAGAGATTAGCGAGCTTTTAGAAATTCCCCAACCTGAAGTATCCCATTTGATGAAAGGAGAATTTCAACGTTTTAGTGAAGGTAAGTTGTTGATTTTTCTTAAGCGACTTGATACAGAAATTACTTTACATCTTCGTTCTCGGAATGGGGAAAATCAATCTACTGAAACCGTAATATCTCTTTAATTAAAGAAATTTGCTAAATGTTCGTAGTAAGAGTTTTAACTCTTACAAATAGCCCGACGGGGAATGCAATTCCCCGTCTAATAGCCTTCATTCCTATTTATAGGACTTAATACAATTCATGAAAATAACTACAAGCGTTTTAAAAACTGACGGGTTGAGTTGTATCGTTCTTTTCTCACTGCTGGTGCGGATAGCGTCATTGGTTCACTGTGGAGTGTTCCCGATGAGTCTACAGCATCACTGATGACGGAATTTCATGCTAACTTAAGTAAAAACACTGGTAAAGCGGGTGCATTACGTCAAGCGATGCTGGAAACGATGAAAAAATATCCAAATCCTCAAGATTGGGCTGGTTTTACGTTAGTTGGCTTGTTGTGATGTGGGGATTTATATAAATGCGTTATTACAAAATTGGGCGGAGTGTTTTAGTTAGTTTGTTGGTGGTTTTATCTGCTTCTTTTGTTCCGAGTTTACCGTTGGTTTTAACGACATCGCGGGTTTTGGCACAAACAGCAGATGCACGAAAAATAGAAGCAGATAGGTTCTTAGAACAAGGGATTGAGCAGTATCAAACTAGTCAATTTACAGCAGCATTACAATCTTGGGAACAAGCACTACAAATTTACCGCGAAATTAAGGATCGCAAAGGAGAAGGTCTTGCGTTGGGTAATCTGGGAGCTGCTTACGGTTCCCTAGGGGACTATAAAAAAGCGATTGAGTTGTTCCAACAAGATTTAGCGATCGCCAAACAAATCGGCGACAAAGCTGGTGTTGGTCGTGCTTTGGGGAATCTGGGAGGTGCTTACCGTAACCTAGGGGACTATAAAAAAGCGATTGAGTACCACGAACAAAGTTTAGCGATCGCCAAACAAATCGGCGACAAAGCTGGTGTTGGTCGTGCCTTGGAGAATCTGGGAGATGCTTACAATTTCCTAGGGGACTATAAAAAAGCGATTGAGTACCACGAACAAAGTTTAGCGATTGCCAAACAAATCGGCGACAAAGCTGGTGTTGGTCGTGCCTTGGGGAATCTGGGAGGTGCTTACCATTCCCTAGGGGACTATAAAAAAGCGATTGAGTTGTTCCAACAAGATTTAGCGATTGCCAAACAAATCGGCGGCAAAGCAGGTGTTGGTCGTGCTTTGGGGAATTTGGGAGCTGTTTACTATTTCCTAGGGGACGATAAAAAAGCGATTGAGTACCACGAACAAGCATTAGCTATTCGCAAAGAAATCGGCGGCAAAACTGGTGAAGGTACTGCCTTGGGGAATCTGGGACTTGCTTACGATTCCCTAGGGGACTATAAAAAAGCGATTGAATACCACGAACAAGCATTAGCTATTCACAAAGAAATCGGTGACAAAGCTGGTGTTGGTGGTGCCCTAAATAATCTGGGATTGACTTTGTTCAAATCCGGAAATCTTGCGGAAGCCCAAAAGGTCTTAAAACAGGGGATTGAGGTTCTTAAGTCTCAACACAGTAGACAAGGGAAAGATGAGTTTAAAATCTCCATTTTTGAGGAACAAGCACGCACCTATCGGTTGTTACAAAAAGTCTATATCGCCCAAAATCAACCTGATGCAGCTTTAGAAGTGGCGGAAAGTGGACGCGCTAGGGCTTTTGTGGATTTACTGGCTAGTCGTCTAGGTATTCCCCCTACAGAACCGACTATTGACCAAATTAAACAAATTGCAAAAGCACAAAATTCTACCTTTGTGCAATATTCAATTATTGGTGATGATTTCAAAATCGCAGGTAAACAAGAAGGCAAAGAATCAGAACTATATATCTGGGTAATCAAACCCACGGGTGAAGTCATATTCCGCAAAGCCGACTTAAAACCATTGTGGCAGAAAGAAAATACAACCTTAGATGACCTCGTAACCACCAGTCGCAACTCCATCGGTGCTAGAGGTACAACTTTTCGTGGTATTGATGTATCTTTCAACCCCGACGCACCAAAAGCCACCAATAAACTCAAACGTCTCCACGAATTATTAATCAACCCCATCGCCGATTTATTACCCAAAAACCCTAGCGATAGAGTTACATTCATTCCTCAAAGTAGTTTATTCCTCGTTCCCTTCCCCGCACTCCAAGATCAAAGCGGTAAATATTTAATTGAAAAACACACCATTCTCACATCCCCATCAATCCAAGTTTTACAATTAACCCGCGAAAAAAGACAACAAATAGGAAAACAACCCATACAGGGAAATAACATGGTAATTGTCGGTAATCCCACCATGCCAAAAATACCGCCAAAAATCGGCGAACCACCGCAACAGTTAACACCTTTACCCGGTGCGGAACGAGAAGCCAAAGCCATTGCTAAATTATTCAAAACTCAATATCTTACAGGTAATCAAGCCACGGAAACCGAAGTAACTCAACGCTTACCCCAAGCGCGAATAATTCATCTGGCAACTCACGGTATATTTGATGACGTTCAAGGATTAAACAGTGGAATCGCTCTTACACCCGACTCCCCTTCATCCTCCCTTAACAAGGAGGAACAAGAGGGGGGTGGTGATGGATTGTTAACAGCAGGGGAAATCCTTGATCTCAAGCTAAGTGCGGAATTAGTCGTATTAAGCGCTTGCGATACGGGACGCGGTAAAATCACAGGTGATGGGGTAATAGGTTTATCGCGTTCTTGGATTAGTGCGGGTGTACCCAGTGTCTTAGTATCCCTCTGGGCGGTTCCAGATGCGCCTACAGCCGAGCTAATGACGGAATTTTACCAAAATTTTCAAAATAACCCCGATAAGGCGCAGGCGTTGCGACAGGCGATGTTGACCACGATGAAACAACATCCAAATCCTGTTGATTGGGCGGCTTTTACCTTGATTGGGGAAGCGGAGTGATATTGTTGTTTGGGTGTTTGTGTAAAAGGACGGGCTAGAGAGTTTATCCCACAAGATAGTAATACACTAAATTAGTGCGATCGCGGTACCTTTATTACGTGCAGTGAGAGACAGGGATGGAGAAACTAATACTCTAGGAAATCTTGCTAACTTAGAATACAAACAAGGCAATTTACAAGCATCTCTCAAACATATCAAAAGCGCGATACACCTCCGGTGTCGGCTTCGCCTATCGCAAATTTGTCGATTTAGATTATGATTAATTTCATATCACCCATCCGACGGGGATTGGTTTGAATTTAATGGCTCAGTACAAACACGACCGTAACTTCTACGTTTTATATTCAATCTTTGTATAAAACCAAAGGGAATACTCTCCAAAATATCCAAGTCCGCAATGATGAAGATTTGGAAATTGATTTGCTGTTTATGGTAGAACGACAAAAAGTCGGGTGGGAACAAGAGAATTTAGGTTTATTCGACTTATTAATGCAAGAACACCCCACACTGATTATCGAACATTACAGTTCTTATTTAGAAGAAACAGACATTAATAAATCAATTACCCGTAAGAATCTTTACTGGGATAGAAAACAAAAAGAATTAAAAGAATTGGTTGAAAACGTCAAAAATAAACCGGAATCAACAAATTATCAACTAAGTAAAAAAGAAGCCAAAAAACAAATTGACAATCAAAATCCATTTACCTGGATTCTCACGGTTAATTGCAGTGAAAAACTCTTGACATTATGTAACGCTCAAGCAGCAGCAGAACTGGGTGTAGGTGTATACCGACTTCCAGCAATTTTACGGTTGGGAATTGTGATTATCGAACAATTAGTAGATAGTCCAGAAACAATGTGGTTGAAAATGTTAGGAAATAAGGAAACAGCCAAAAGTGCTTTTAATTCTATCAAACAATTATCCCCAGAGCGGAGAGAGAAAAATGATATAATCAGTGCATGTATAAAATACTGTGTTTACCTAAAAGACATACCTGCTGATAGCTTAACTCCAGAGGATAGAGATTTTATGAAAACAATGGCACAAATCGATGCTTGGTATGAAGCCGAAATGAGCAAGGCTAGGCTAGAAGGCGAAATAAAGGGCAAACTGGAAGGCAAACTGGAAGGTAAAATTGAATCGGTCAATACCATAATTAAAGCTAAATTTGGCGCTTCTGCTCTCACACCACAGCTAGCTAGTCAACTCGCAGAGCTAAACAGTCAACAGTTTGATGATTTTATACTAGGAATATTTAATTGGCAACAACCTCTTGAGATGGAGAGATGGCTCTGCGAGATTCTAGGTAGGAAAAATGAATTTGATTAGTGTTTGGTGCATACAGGCTAGAAGCCTGAGCTTTTAGGAATTCCCCAACCTGAAGTATCCCATTTGATGAAAGGAGAATTTCAGCGTTTTAGTGAAGGTAAGTTGTTGATTTTTCTTAAGCAACTTGATACAGAAATTACTTTACATATTCGTTCTCGGAATGGCGTTGAGGAAGTTGCGGAGACTGTTATATCGCTGTAGCAGAATCTAGATATAAAATCGATATGCAGCAATTCCCTATAACCTAAAACTTATAAACCACCATGACTCAAAAAATCTATCAACTCCCCCTAACCTTCGAGCAAATTCTTAATCTTGTTCTACAACTTCCAGCACAGGAACAAGAAAAACTTATTCAAGAAATCAAGAAAACTTCTTCAACAAATCAAGAGGAAGATTTACTTAGTGTTTTTGACAGAATCGGTAGAAATGCTCAAATCAAAGGACTAACTGAAGAAACTCTAGAAGAATTACTCGCCGATAAATCATAAACTAATTGTCATTGACACAAATGTTTTACTTAGTGCTGTCCTCAGTTCTAACGGAACAGCCCGTCAAGCCTTAGATCAAGCCTATAAAGCATTCAAAGGAGACTTACTAAGAATTAAATATACGAATCTATAAACCTAAGTTTGATAAATATATCTCAGATACAGACCGACAAGATTTTTTGAACGTAGTTAAAAAATACAGTCAATTTATCGAAATAAAATCTCAAATAAATATCTGTAGAGACCCAGATGATAACAAATTTTTAGAACTTATTAAAGATGCCAACGCTGAGTTTTTAATCACTCAATACTTTAGCCGAATATCAAAACCAGATTATTACTCCCAGAGACTTTCTTAACCTTGATTGATTCAAATATTGCGTTTTCTAATCACGTAAAAAGACGGGGCTTCTACGCACAGTAAAGATCGAAACGTCATACACCCGTTGCAAGATAATTATTTTAGTTTTTGCATAACCCCTACAACACCCAGAGATATACATATATAGTTCATCAATTGATGAGCATAAATAACCGAATCCTATCAAGGTGCATTAATCGGCAGAATGCAGCTACATTCTGCCTTTTTTAACCATCTAAATATTGTAGAGGAAAGAAATTATGAATCAATATAACCCACATTCCGCACCCACAGATCCAAAAATGGATTAGTACTGATTAGTAGTACAGGACAACTATATTTTTTTTGATCTAATTTAGATACAAATGAGAATAATAGCTATTAAGCATAGTAATTATGTA
>Ga0209911_100170_pt1 | contig 18433 bp, 15 predicted proteins | sample FECB21metaG_FD_188301 | JGI IMG/M metagenome (GOLD analysis project Ga0209911, IMG submission 188301) | Cyanobacterial communities from the Joint Genome Institute, California, USA - FECB-21 (SPAdes) (version 2) | ecosystem: Environmental > Aquatic > Thermal springs > Hot (42-90C) > Microbial mats...
TTACTGATAAAATTAAGACCGAACCCTCTTTTAGACTGGATTCTACCACTACATCTGGCAAGTTTAAAAGTTGAGTAAGGATTCTTTTCATAATTAGTTATACTGAAATATAAATAAGTATACTAATATTTTAGCACGTTAAGTACGCAAGAACCCAAAATATCGAAGCATTTATCAATAATTTAGACCAGTGGAATCAGGCATCCCCTAGAGTATCTGATGCTTTTCCTAAAAAATACGCTGATGCTTTGAAGAAAGGATTACAAGGAAAAGAAGCTATTTTATGGGCGAAAGTTGAGGCTTTTCGTAAAAGTAATGGAGAACTTGAAGCAGGTAATTCACGAGTCGGTTTATTTTCAATTTGTGCTAACTCTCAAAATACTTACTACACTGCAAAATTACAACAATATTCAATATGGTCGGAACGATGGAGATGGAATTGTATTGCTTTAGATCAACGGCGGATGTTAGAAGCTATTAATCAAGTTTTGATGATAAATGAGAATAGTTTGAATAAATAAAAATAACTAATGATATTAACATGGCTATGAAGTTATTCTATAATATATGTATAAGAATTAAATCTATCTTTTTTCATTAAAATGTTATCAAAAAGCAGGAAATTGGTAATAAGTTTATTTTGTGGAGTGGGCGGTTTAGACTTAGGTTTTCAGTCTGCTGGGTTTGAAGTTGCAGTTGCCATAGATAATAATCCCAAAGTATTAGAACTATATCAAATTAACTTCCCAGATACATTAGTTTTGTGTAAAGATATTGGCGATATTTCAGCAGCAGAGATTAGAGAATTTATTCAAAATAAATATTCAGATTGGGATGGAGAAATTGCAGCGGTTATTGGCGGTCCTCCCTGTCAAGGATTTTCTGCTGCTGGTAAGCAAGATGTTAATGATGCTCGCAGTCAGTTAGTAATCAAATTTATCAATTTGGTGGTAGAACTAAATCCATCGATGTTCGTCATGGAGAACGTTCCAGCTATAGAATGGAACAAATTTTCTCATATTACAAGTAATGCCAAAGCTCTCATTGAGGAACACTATTTTTTATCAAAATGGTTGCTCACAGCATCAGATTACGGTGTACCTCAAAAACGGCAAAGAGCTATTTGGGTGGGGTCTAAGTTTGGCGAGGTTAATGCACCATCTCAAAGCAATAGAAGGTTTAGTGTGGGGCATTCGATACCGAAGGTGAGCGTCTTTGACGCTATCGCTGACCTTAACCATATTTCTATCAATTCCCAAACTGACACCTGGGAGCTAAACCAAAAAGGCGAATATGCCCAGTATTTGGACAAAATGTTCTCTTGCGTTTCAAAACCCCTCAATATCATTAGTGGTTGTAAAGCAACTGTGCATACAGTAACCACCCAACAAAAATATGCCGATACCAAACCTGGAGAGAAAGAACCGACGACTTGGGCTTATCGTTTGTCAGTTGATGGGTTGTCCCCGACATTACGTGCTGGGAGTGGGAATCGAACAGCGGCGCGACCGATTCATTATGAACATGCGAGGGTTATAACGGTTCGTGAAGGTGCGAGGTTACATAGTTTTCCTGATTGGTTCGATTTTGGGGCAAGTAAGCTGGCTGCTCACAAGGCTATAGGAAATAGTGTGCCACCTTTACTTGCTTATGCTACTGCTTCTCAGGTATGGGCGCATTTGGAAGAACACCAAAATATCTCCTTTGGAGACGCTACGCGGACAACAGTTGTTTTGCGATGTTTGGGGACAAGTTGCTTTGTGTTTACGTATCTACTGGACTTACCAACCCTTGAAACATCAGTTGATTTGCGAATTTATCACTCACAACCAGGAAAACGAAGCTGCGGGACTTCTGCGTTGTTTGATGGGGACAATATCAAAGTCGGTAACGAGCGATCGCCTCCGTCGCCTCCGTCAGTTTATCAATCTAATTTTCTGGCTAATTGCTTAACTTAATCCTGTTGATTTGCATTTTGTTTCGGTTTAGTCCACCACCAAGCTGCTAAACCGAGGATTATGGTAGCTAAAACGCTCCAAAATAGAGATAAAAATAGGGGATGGAATGAATATTTCAAATTCATTGGTGCGAAGGGTTTATCAATGTGCTGGGTGACGACACCAGATACTATTGCACCACCACCAAAGGCTGTACCTAATACTTGAAAGGTTCGTTCTAAGGAGCGATCGCGTTTGGTTTGTTCTATCTCAATTATTCCGCGCACGGTGTTGGTTAGTTCTTCGATAATTCTCAAACTGGTGCTGAGACTGGCGCAATCTTGTTGTATTTGAACTTTGTATTTATTTTTAACTGTTTTGGTAAAGTTTTCTAGGCATTGTAAGTTGGTATCGCCTAATGTAGTGTCATTTTGCTGTTTTTCTTTGGCTTTATCTTCAATATCTTTGATAAAGCTTTGATAGTTTTGTAAGTTATTGTCTATTGCTAAACGCAGTATTTCTAAATAACTTAGTTTACTAGCATAATCAGATAGTGTTGCGATGCTTTGGCTCAAAATTTTCTGCAAATCTTGTAATTCTTGTGGAGATATTTTTTGATTTGTAAAGCCGTAATTAATCTTATTAACTCGTGTGATGTTATCTGAAACTGCTTTAAATATTGTTTTCAGTTCTGTGGTGAGTTGGCGACTATAGGCATATTCCCAAATAATTTTATTTCGCATATTAAATAGTCGTAGCCAGTCACCATAAAATTCTGCGGCTACTTCCATATTCCACAGATTGGGATATAGGATAACCATCACATGAATATTTTCTTGTTCGATATGTAACCATTTTTGCGGTGGTTTCCAGATTTCAAAAACTGTTGCACCGAGGAATTTTCCTGGCTCTGGCTTTTGGCATTTAGTACCTGCTAAAATTTGGTATGTTTCTTTGGCTATATTTTCTGGTTCGGGTTTAATTCCTGGAACTAGCGAACCTGACACCATCCAAGTTTTGCCGATGTTACCGCTTTTTGTTGCGCCTTGTTGTTTGAGATTTTTGAAAACATCTATTGGTTGAGGATTATTTCTATCGTCAATAGAGCAATCGAAAATTAGTCCATAGGTATCGTATAAACGAATTGGGTAATAATAGCCTTCTAACTTGTGGGTGTCGCTAGTATCTTTAAAATAATAGTGATTATCTTGAATATTAAATTGTTTTTTTGTCGATGGTTCGATTAATTCTTCTAGTAATTTAATATATTCTGGGTTTTCACCCTTTACTTCCGCATCTAAATTGACTTTAATTTTATTTGGTATATTTTGCCAAAAGTCTTTATGATTCTCCCTAATTTGGTCATCACTATCACCCAAACCATTTCTGAATTGGTAAAGAAATAAATCTAAGGTTGGGTATATAAGTTCTTTCATGAAGTCATTATTTGCTAATCAGCGTTTAGGGATTTTTCTGATTCGGGTTTTGTGGTTTTCTTGGTGTTGGTGGGTTTGTGTTTGTTGAACCGAGTTCTTCGGGTTTGGGGTTATCGCTTTTGACGGGAAAACCTTTACTGCGTTCTTGTTCGCTTTCTTGCTTTTTCAAGTTTAGCCTTTGGGTATCGTAAAATTGTTTGAGTGGTTCGCTTTGTTACTCCTTGGCTGAGGAAACCACTAACTAATCCCACGTACTCGGTATCAATGCTTTGATTACCTGTAATAGCAGTTTCGCAAGCAGAAAGGCTTACCAGATGGTAGTTTTCCAGGGATAATTGGGTAATGTCTTCTAAAGTTAATCTATCCGTACCGCTTAAAGCAAGGCAAGATAGTTTTGGTCTTTGGTAATTGTAGGTTGCGTGTCCGGTAAAGTGAAATATTTGGTGGTTATTTGCCAGGGATGTTGTAATATTTTCTTTGCTGGCTGTGCTTCCAGGTATTCGCTGGGGATTTGCGAACATTGCACAGATGGTTGCGGATTCAACTTCTGCGTCGGGTAGTTCGTCAAAAGGTTTACCGTCTGGCTCTTGGCTATCGGGTGCTTCGATGCTTAAAAGGCTTATTGTGGCTGAAATTGGTTGTTTTTGCTGTAAATTTATACCAATTTGGGTGCTGGGTAAGTAGGTGGTGGTAAAGTCATCTGGGAATAGGGTATGAAGGGGAAAACGGTGTAAATCGCGGTGGGGAATTAATATCAGATTTTGGATTTGAGTATTTTGGTTCTGGATGGATTTGAGAATTGCGGGAATGTTGAGTATTTCGCCTAATTGTGTTAGCAATTGTGGTAAATTATCTCGCCAATCTTGGTTTGATGATTGCTGTTTTGCGCCTTTTCGATGATTATCGTATTGGGTATGCCAATTTTTGAGCCAAGCTTCTAATTTTTCCGGGTTTTGGGTGGGGATAACGATGGGTTTATCGGCATTGGGTTTAATAATAAATGTGGCGATGGCAAAAGGGCTAATATGCCAGTAGATTATGGCTGTGCTTGCTTCATTTTGGGGATTTATTAACTTTTGGATTTCGCTGTAACTAGGGCTAAGAATATGTTCTTTGCGAGCATCAAGTATCCAGGTAAGGTAGAAATTTTTGTTTCTCTCCGCAGTTTCTAAAGCGGATATAAAATCACCATCTTCGATTAATACATCGACCCGCATTTGCGAGAAACCAGAAAATTGGGCTTGTAATTGGCGTTTTTGGAAGGAAGATTTATCGGGAGAATTTAATAATTTTCCGAATACTTCTAATGCTTGTCTACGATATTCTTTGGCTGCTTCATTTTTATTTAAGCCAAATAAGACACGAATTAAATCTCGTAATACGTCTAAATGTAATTCGGGGAAAGCTTCTTTTGTGAGAGTAATAAGGGCTTGTTTATATTCAGCCTCAGCTTGAAGCCAATATTGACGATAATCGTGTTCTCCCACACCTTGAGAATAGTGAGCATTACCTATTGCTTGATGTAACATTCCCCAACCTTTGGGGTGGGTATGCTGGTGACAATATTTTAACCCTTCTCTATAGCTAACTAATTCTCCTTCGTAACCACGCTGGTTAAGGGCTGGGTTTTTTCTAGCAACAGCACTAGAAAAAGCTAAAAACTGATTGAAGCTAATAGACTTGCTAGCAGCAACACCACGATTACGCCAAGCTATGTATTCATCAGGTTTAAAATTGATTGCTTGGTCAAAACAAGCTACAGCTTCTTCATGTCGATCAAGTCTATTAGAAAGAAGAGCGCCTTTACAAACTAAAGTAGCAATATCATCTATTTGCAATCTTAGGGCTTCATCCCAGGATGTGATCGCATCTTCATACCGTCCCAAATTATGCAGCGCAATCCCCCGGCTGTACCAAGCTTCGTGTTTATCAGGTTTCAATTTGATAGCTTGATCGTAGGATGCGATCGCATCTTCATCCCGTCCCAAATGATGCAGCGCAATCCCCCGGTTGTTCCAAGTATCGTGGTCATCAGGTTTCAATTTGATAGCTTGATCGTAGGATGCGATCGCGTCTTCAAACCGTCCCAAATTATCCAGCGCAATCCCCCGGTTGTTCCAAGTATCGTGGTCATCAGGTTTAAATTTGATAGCTTCATCCCAGGATGTGATCGCATCTTCATCCCGTCCCAAATGATGCAGCGCAATCCCCCGGTTGTTCCAAGTATCGTGGTCATCAGGTTTCAATTTGATAGCTTGATCGTAGGATGCGATCGCGTCTTCAAACCGTCCCAAATTATCCAGCGCAATCCCCCGGTTGTTCCAAGTATCGTGGTCATCAGGTTTAAATTTGATAGCTTCATCCCAGGATGCGATCGCATCTTCATCCCGTCCCAAATGATGCAGCGCAATCCCCCGGTTGTTCCAAGTATCGTGGTCATCAGGTTTCAATTTGATAGCTTGATCGTAGGATGCGATCGCGTCTTCATCCCGTCCCAAAAGACGCAGCGCAGAACCCCGGTTGTTCCAAGTATCGTGGTCATCAGGTTTAAATTTGATAGCTTGATCGTAGGATGCGATCGCATCTTCAAACCGTTCTAATCTACCGAATGCACGACCTCGGTTATATAACGCTTGATGGTAATTAGGTTTCAATTTGATTACTCGATCAAAAGATACAATACTAGCTTCATAATCTTCACCATCAAACTGCTGCAAACCTTGTTCAAACCAAACTTCCGCTTCTCCCTTTTCTTCCTCTTCTCTACCTAACAACTCCTTCCCAACCTCACCAGCAACCGCACCCAATTCCCCGCAACCAACTTCACTCAACCGCACCATCCGCACTGCTAACTCACGATTTTCCCCATTTCCAGCCAATAACCTCGCACCAAAACCCCGCAACCATCCCAGCAAATCTTTCTCAGCTACATTATTCCCAGCCAAAAATCCCTGTATCTGTCCGCGACTCCAACCTTCATCATTTATCCCAGCCAACAATTGGAGAAATAATGATTCATACTCCGCATCCGTTAGTGACTGAGGCTTTTTGACTAGAATATTTGGTTTTGGTGCAACCCGCTTTTTGGCAAATAAGCGGCGTAAAATCTTCTTAAACCATTTTCTTAGCCACTTAATCATGACATCAAAATTAATACCTGTACATTTTATACATCTAATCCTAGCTATTTCGGGAGGGTAACACTGAGACGGGTTGTATTTTTTTAATGAGTTTACTTAAAGGAAATGTGAACAGTAGCTCCCATTGTTTATGTAGAATCACGAATTTACATTACCAGCAATAATAAAACTAGCCCAATAATACGGATGCTCATAGGGAGGGACTTGGGTATCAATTTTATAGTGGTCGTTTAACTGATGAAATGGGCTGGCAATTATCAACCTGTCGAAAGGGTTTTTGTGGACGGCAGATAAACTAACTGCCTTATATGAGCTTTGGATACTTTTGGCGCATCTGTAAACCACTTAACTTGACCGTTTTCAATAATGGCTTCGTAACTTTGAAGCATTTTATTTACTAATTTCCAGCTAGTTGAGGTTTTGATATCATCAGAAATCATTATCATTATAGAATATCTTCAACTGAACAAAAACAGGTTTAAAAATTATGGAAGCTCTATTTTGGACTGTGGAAGAAGTTGCCCAAAGAGCCAGAAAATTTTATGAAAATGGCATTCGGCAACAAGTTGAAAATGACGATAATATTGGCAAGATGATTGTGATTGATGCTGAAACTGGCGAATATGGCATCGATAAAAGTGGGATTGAATCGGGATTAATGTTAAAGCAGAAAAATCCCAATGCGAGATTATTTACCATGCGAATTGGTTACGATGTTGCATTTAGCTTTGGTGCTTCGATGGAGCGAATTGTCGAATGATTCACGGAAGAATAATCGATGCTAGGGCAACAGTTCCAGTGGTTTTCCGTTTACCGGGACAACCAGATTTTTCATTGAATTTTGTTGTCGATACTGCATTCAATGGCTACCTTACTTTACCAATTCAAGCAGTCAGCGCGATGAATCTTCTTTTGCATTCTAGCGCACCTATAAAACTAGCTGACGGTAGCGAATCCCTGACGGCGATACATTTAGCGACTGTTATGTGGGATGGTGTAGAAAAAATTGTTTCCGTTTTAGCTTCTGGTTATAAGCCGTTACTGGGAGTTGCGATGATGGAAGGTTATCATCTGGGGATAGATTTTGCCGATAATGGTTTGGTTTCGTTGGAAAAAATTATAAGTTAGGATTTACTTTGGTTCTAAAATATTACTCAAATACAAACGCTCGTCTTTCATAAAGCAACTAATTCTGCTAACACTTTTTCTCGAATCAAATCGTGAAGACTTCCAGGGGGAGCAACATCAACTTTACGATTTAATAATTCTTCTAAACTTTGAATTAAGGCAATGTAGTCGAATAAACTACGGTTTGGTTCGATTTCCACCAAAAAATCTATTTAGAACCTTGACCAGTAACAATAAAACTAGCCCAATAATATGGATGCTCGTAGGGCGGAACCTGTGTATCGATTTTATCGGAGTCATTTTTAATCATTATCGCTTCATCCCATAACTCAGTCGCACAAATTGGGTCTTTTTCTGCAATCTCCTCAGCGCGTTCCTCATACCACCTCGCAAGCTCACTATACGTTACAGCAACCACCTTTGTGTACGCTTCAGCGCAGCAGCAGGAGCAGTATCCCGATCCGGTTGACGATAAAACGCGATAAGCCGGAGGCTTGGCGCTTCGCGTATCGCAAACAAAGCACTAGAAATTGACTCCACCCTCCACAGCGTACTAACCACATTCCTCACACCTTTACTAATAAAACCACTGACCAAACCCACGTATTCGGTAGTAATTGTTTGGCTACCAGTAATCGCCGTTTCGCAAGCGGAGAGGCTGACCATTTCGTAATTATGAAAAGGTAGCTGGAGAATATCTTCTAGAGTTAGCCTTTCTGTTTTGCTCAAAGCCAGAACCGATGCATCAGGTTCATCGGGTTTAATTTTTAGCACCTCGTCAAAAGATGCGTTAACGAAGTTTTGCGAAGCGATCGCTTCTTCAAACTTTCCCAAGTTAGCCAGACCAAGACCTTGGTTAAACCACTGTTGAAACTGCTCAGTCATGGTGCTGCCAATTGTATCATTGTTATCACTTAGATACTAGCAATTTAACACAAGTGGCAATGGTTAATGCTGGCGATCATTAACGAATATTTACATCGCAGATTTCGTGATTTATCTTGCCATATAGCCTTGCACTCTTATGATCACTTGCCTAACTGCCTCAGCATGAGGAGATTGGATAGGCTGCAATATGTCCAAGGATTGGTGCAAATAATCAAGTGCCATGTCATACTTTTTCTGTCTTTCTAATAATTGTCCTAGCATTCCTAGCACCATACCTTTTCCATAAATATCACCAATATTTTCTTGGAGCTTTAATAATTGTTCGTATAGAGTAATTGCTTCTTCTACTTGATTCTGCCTAGCATGAATAAATGCCATGTTATTTAATGTTGTTGCTTGCCCTTTAATATCTTTAAGGCTTTCAACTATCTTAAAAGCAATTTTGAAATATGCAATTGCTTCCTCAGATTTTCCTTGCTTATCATATAGAAATGCAATATTATTTAAAGTTACTGCTTGAAGATCGATAAGATTATTATTTTTTTCAATTATCAGAAGCTCGTTTAAAGTAATTTCTGCTTCTTTATGCTTACCTTGCTTATCATGAACAGTTACAAGATTAAGCGCAGTTACTAGCTGACCCTTAATATTACCAATGTTTTTATGAATTGTGAATGATTCCTGAAGATATGTTTCAGCTTTTTCAAGCTGACCTTGACTTTCATAGATAGTGGCTATTGTATTCAAAGTTGTTGCTTTACCTAATAAATTATTTTGCTGTTCGTCTATTTCAAGAACCTGCTGTAGATAAATCATTGCTTTTTGAGGTTGTTTCTGATTCGCATACATACTTGCCATATCGTGCAAGATAGCAGCTTGCCCCTTAAAGTCATTTATCCGTTTTGCAATTTCTAAAGACTGTTCGTAAAGCTTAATTGCTTCAGAAAATAGACCTTGCTGAACTTCTATTCCTGCTAAATTATGAATAATTGCTGCCTTCGTATTTTCATCTTCTACAGGACACAAATTTAATGCTTGTTTATAGTCTTTGAGCGCCGCTTCAATTTCACCAAGTTCTTTTTCAGAACGAGCTAATTGATGAAAGATATGATAGTTATCGGTAATTTTTAAAGTATCCAGGCAAATATTAACTGCTTGCCGAAATCGACTGTGATTAATCCATGTTCTTGCAAGCGCAGTTGCAACATCAACCATGATTTTCTTCGCTTTGCTTCTGTATGCTAACCGATAAATTTCTACCCCTCGTTCATCTGTTGATTTTTCTACCCCTTCCCACCAAAGGCGATACAACACCTCAGCCGCTTGCTTACACAACCCCTCCCCATCTTCTGTTAACTGCACGGGTAAAATACGCGGCACTCGCAAAGCCTGATCATGACTCACTTCCAACAACCCCAAAGCCACAGCCCGATTAATATAATCCTCCAAATTAGAAATATCTCCACAAACTGCCGCTAAAGCCTCCCTCGGTACTGGTAACTCAAACACCAAACCCCGTGACAACATCTCCCGCATCGTTGCATCCATTTGTTGCAACAGCGTCTGAGCCAAAACTTGCTCTCGCAACTCCACCGGATTTACTGCCAACTGACTCAAAATTGCCGCGCCATCGACCGTTGGATTTTGCAGAATCTTATCCAACCATTCCAACAACCGGGGATTCCCATCCGCTAACTTCTGCCCCTGCGATTTTAACGCCTCATCCACCTGGGATTTCGCACTAAATGCTGTGAGGCGATCGCACTTTTTTCGCAAATCTGCCCCTTGCAATGAATCCAATGGCTGCTTGTAGAAATGCTGCAACTGGGTAAATTCAAAATCGTAACGGCAGGTAATAATGATGCGGTGGGACGTGGAATTTTCCCGAATTGCCCAAACTAAAGCCTTTATTACTTCTGCTGCTTCCGTTTCCAACACATAACCCTCATTGCGGGGTTCTAAATTTCCCTCAAAGTCATCCAGCACCAACAAAAACGGCTTCGCTGCATCGTGTAACTGCTGGAAAACTCGTCGCAACCGAAATTTCAATTCTTCATCGTAATTTTGCAAGTTTTTACGTTGTTCGCTCTCATCCAACTTTTCTGCCAACCGACTCACCAAACTACCTTCATCAATGCGTCCCACCCAAACAACCCGCTCCAAATTCGGCAGGCGATCGCACAACCTAGCCGCTAAACTACTTTTACCTAAACCACCCATACCATGAATCAACACCCCAACTGCATCACTGGGTTGACTTAGCACCCGCAAACAACTTTGCAATTGCCGACGACGACCAACAAAACTCTCCCGCGTCGGGACTTTGATTTTACCTGCGGGGTCTAAAAATTGGGTGGTAACAGTCGGTAGTGGTGCTGGTTTGCGTCCGGGTTTCCGCAATGGTGTGACTAACGAACCTGGTAAATTACCTGCCGCATACAGCCGCAACAAATGCCAATCCCGCGCTTTATTCTCAATCAATGCTTGGTAGGTACAAGCAACAGCCTCGGTGATTTGCTTTCCCGCCGACAATTCCCGATATAATGCCGCCGCTGCCGCAGATGCATCGGTATCTAAAACCGTTTGACCCCAACCCAAAACCGAAGACGCACCGAATTTCAGCAATTCTTCCGCCATTGACGGTACGGAACCGGAGTTAGCAGCTTGTCCAGTGCGACAACCGGAGAGGAATATGAGTTTAGGTAGTCTAAATTGTAATTCTTGGGCGATATCTTCCGCACTGGTATAATCAGCCTCACCCGTTGGCGTTTCCGTAATAAACCGGGGTTGCCCATCTTGGAAAGTAGCATGACCAGTCAGGTGTAAAATATCAAAATAATTGCTGTCATAACCACCAACCAAATAGCCCAACTCCGACAAACAACCGCTTTCTTCCACCGTCAAAGCCAAAGGTTGTCGCGCTGTCGCTTCCAAAATCCGCGCTTCCTCAGCTTCAAAATCTAGCACGGGTGAGATATTCAACGGCCAAGTCGCCATAAACAAAACTTGCAGCGCTCGGTTTTCTGCTTTCCCATCAATAGTTAATTTTTTTATTGTGCTATCCGACATCCACCGCACTGGGACAATCGCCGGAACCCGCTGCACCAAAAAGCTATTACCATCGTGTAACACTTCCCAGGGCAAATGGGCGAGTTTTTCTGCGGCTGCAATAGCCAACACAGTTCCGTCGCGTCGATGTTGATTTAGAAGGGGTTGCAGAGTGCGATCCTTCCCATCCAACCAGTTATACAACTTCCGTCCAGTTACTCTATAATCCTCTGGGAAAGCCGAAACATAATAATCTCGCTCGGCGATGTCAATCAAATCGGCAATATCTGAGAGGGGCAGAGACCTTTTTTCATACCGATTTGGGTTATCGGTAAAATAACGTAACTCTACGTAATTATCCGCAACTGTTTTGAGGTCGAGGTGGAGGATTTGCACATTCCGAATCCAGAGGTTTCAGTATTTTCCTCAAGTTTAGCATTTCCAATTTTGGAGAATTTAAAAGCAATTACACGCTGTTTCTCCCAAATTCTTATTTCTTAATATACTTTACGTCTGACTTAATTATTTCCCTTCCAAAATTTGCCGAATTTCCTCCACTGTCGCATCCTTCAACAGCAACCTTCTCCCATTGCGTCCTACAATCAACACCTTTTCAATTCTTTTACCCGACTGTTTAGCTTGATACTCTTGATACCACTTGCGGATTTGCTCGGCAATAGCGATCGCTCCCCCCACAATCCCAACAATGGTCGCAACTGTCGCCATCACACCTTCTCTCTCCGGTGCTTCTGCATTAACAACTTTGAAACCTCCTGGGACTTCCAAACCCATCCCCTCCTCCGCCACAACACCCCCCACCTCTCCCAAGCCTTCACAACCTGGGAAAACGAATCAGAAAACGCATTCCGACAACTCCAACAACTCGAAGAAGAAAATAACCGCTACTGGATAGAAGCATACGGACTCCAAGACGAACTCACCCCCGAAGTACCCGACGAGCAAATCACCATCCGTCGCGCAGACATCAACCGCGATATCCGTTCCCTCATCTCCTACGCAGTCGGTTGCATGATGGGACGCTACAGCCTCGACAAACCCGGACTCATCCACGCAGGACAACCCTTCGATCCCAGCTTACACCAAACATACCCCGCAGACATCGATGCCATCATCCCCATCACAGACAGAGCATACTTTGACGACGATATAGTCACCCGTTTCGTTGAATTTCTCCGCATTGCATACAGTCCCGAAACCCTCACCGAAAACCTCGAATTTATCGCCAATGCACTAACATTAAAAAATGACGAAACACCCATAGAAAGAATTCGTCGCTACTTCCTCCAAGACTTTATTTCCGACCACATTCAAACCTACAAAAAACGCCCCATCTATTGGCTATTTACAAGCGGTAAAAAACGTGCATTTGGTGCTTTAATCTATCTCCACAGATACAACCAAGACACCCTCGCACGCATCCGCACCGATTATGTTTTAGAACTACAAATTAAAATAGATGGCGAAATTTCTCGCACCCAACAAGAACTAGAAAATGCATCTTCCACAGCCACCAAAAAATCAGCTAACAAACGCTTAAAAGAACTACAAGACCAACAATTAGAACTCAGAGAATATCAAGCCAAACTGCAACATTTAGCTGATGCCAGAATTAAAATAGATTTAGACGATGGAGTTGCTTACAACTACACTTTATTTAAAGGCTTAGTCTACGAAGGTGCGGATTTAAAAATGAAAGATTTAGAAAAAGCATCCCAATGGAAAAGGGATTTATTAAAACAAAATTCATAATTGATTAAACCAAGCATCCAAATCAGCCATGCTGGTAAAATCAAGCAACGCTTCCCCCAGATTTTCCAACTGTTCTAACGAGAGAGATTCAACTTGTTGAAGCACCTGTTGCGGTAATTCTCCCACCCTTTTGGCTAATAGACGTAAAACCAGGGATTTTTCTCGTTGTTGTCCTTCCTGTATCCCTTCTTCCTTGATTTCCCGATAAACTCGTGTTTCTCTGAGTGTAATTCCTAACATTTCTTCTACCTCCCGTTGGCTTTTATTTTCAAACTTGTACACCATTATTGTCGTCAATAACTCTATTATGGCGCGATTTTCTGGCTGAGGTGCTTCCTGCTGACTCCTGGTAAGCAAATACCTCGCTTCTTCGGTTGCTTGCTCATCTTCAATTGTAGTCAACACCATTAACGCTACCCACAAGGGTAAGGAGCGAATATCACCCAACTCATCCAAATATATGCGAGTTACTTGCTCTCCGTTCAAAAATGAGCGATGGGGATAAATTTTACTTTGTTCAATACTACGGGATGGATAAATTATTACTGCTTGCCAATCACTAAATCTGGTACTATTACGGTAAAAATATAATGAAGATTCGGCAAAAACCCTTTCATAAAGCTGTTCGTCTTTCTGGAACTGAACCTCACAAAAATATATAACACCGGGATTTTGAGTTTCTGGAGGTAAAAATACGCCATCGATTTCAAATTTTGGTTCTTTAACTGCTACCGAATCAAAACGATATTCGTTCGCATTAACTGGCGGATTTGTCAATAGCTCAAACAGTAAAGTTGGCGATTGTTGAAAAAGTTTATAGAAAATTGAGTCTCGACGCATGAAGAATTTTATAAGAAGATTGCACCTTCTTGATTTTATGCTTTAAGTGCTGCCAACCAAGCATCCAAATCGGACATACTGGTAAAATCAAGCAATGCTTCCCCCAGATTTTCCAACTGTTCGAGGGAGAGAGATTCAACTTGTTGACGGACATCTTGCGGTAATTCCCCCACCCTTCTAGCTAATTGACGTAAAATCAGGGATTTTTCTCCTTCTTCCCTTCCTTCTTCTCTTCCTTCTTCTCTTCCTTCTTCCTTAATTTCCCGATATACCCGTGTTTCTCTCAGCGTAATTCCTAGCATTTCTTCTACCTCCCGTTGGCTTTTATTTTCAAACTTGTATACCATGATTGTCGTCAATAACTCTATTATGGCGCGATTTTCTGGCTGAGGTGTTTCCTGCTGACTCCTGGTAAGCAAATACCTCGCTTCTTCGGTTGCTTGCTCATCTTCAATTGTAGTTAACACCATCAACGCTACCCATACAGGTAAAGAGCGAATATCCCCCAACTCATCCAAATATATGCGAGTTACTTGCTCTCCGTTCAAAAATGAGCGATGGGGATAAATTTTACTTTGTTCAATACTACGGGATGGATAAATTATTACTGCTTGCCAATCACTAAATCTGGTACTATTACGGTAAAAATATAATGAAGATTCGGCAAAAACCCTTTCATAAAGCTGTTCGTCTTTCTGGAACTGAACCTCACAAAAATATATAACACCGGGATTTTGAGTTTCTGGAGGTAAAAATACGCCATCGATTTCAAATTTTGGTTCTTTAACTGCTACCGAATCAAAGCGATATTCATCTGCATTAATCGGTGGATTTGTCAATAGCTCAAATAGTAAACTTGGCGATTGTTGAAAAAGTTTATAAAAAATAGAGTCTCGACGCATGAAGGATTTTGTGAGAAGATTGCACCTTCTCAATTTTAAGCTTTAAGTGCATTTGCATGAGGAAGTTAGAAAAATATTCGGAAAGAAGGCGATCGATATGGTAAAAGAATGAGGTAACGCTCAAAATAACTGCGATATCAAGGGGAAATCAAAGGGAGTGAATACAGCCCGCATCCAAAACACCTTAGAAAACCTATTTCAAGATTCTCCCCGTTGGTTGCACTCAGGACGACGTGTCGTGTTTTGGTATGATGGCGATGAACAATTTACCAGTACCTTTAATGAACTGCAACTTGAAGGTGTGGAAAAACTCCAAGTTACTGACAATCCTTTTACAATTAAATATCGCTTACTTATCCAACAACCAAATCAAAATTTTTTACTCTACATTCCCCAAGACGAACCCAAACATCAAGATAATTGGTTGTTTGATATCCAAAAAAGTGGTTTAAGTTTTTCTGCCGATTCTGCGGCTTTAATTTATGCTGATTTAGGATTGCGTCAGCGTAATTTAGAAAATACGATCCGCGAACATCAGACATTTTTCAACAGTCGTAAACGCAAGGAAGCATTGGAAGCAATGAAAATTGCTGCCGATAGCGACAAAGATGCTTTATTTTTAGCAATGCTTTCGGTTATTGCTGGTTTAAAAGTACCCGATGCGGGTTTACTAATTCGTCGGGTTTTGATGGCTGGTTTACTCGAATCTGATAATCTAATTTGGTCGGATATCGAAAAATATCTTTCCCCAGAAATATTTTGGGAAATAGTTGGAGTACATACAGATTTTCCTAATACAAACCCTAGCTTAAATAAATTATTTACCCATTTACTAATTACTCACTTTCATAAATCCCTGCGGGGTAATATTCCCAACCAATTGCAAAAATATCTAGAAAATTATTTAATTAAATCCGGACAAAGGGCTTATGCTTTTATAGACAAATGGATGCGCGACCAAGAAGATTCAAACATCTGGAAACAATTAAGTAATACCATTGGTGATGAATTAAATATCTTCCATCAAATTGAAGATTTGGAACCAGATATATTATGCGAAGCTGCCAGTTTTGAAGATGTCGATAAAGTTATCATTCGGACTTGCGTGAAAACATTGCTATCGCAAATAGCAGAACAAACTCAAGATTTAACACCTTGGCGAAACTGGTTACAAGCTCGTCGCACTTTAATTTGGTTTCCTACCTACGAAGCAATATATCAAGCGCTCTTATCAGCAATCACTTTAATCGAACTCAAACAGCAATATCGACAAGGTTTTTATCATCCCGCACCTGCATTATTTAAAGCCTACACTAGCGAATTATATCAATTTGACCTAGCTTACCGTCATTTCATTGTTGCTAGTGACAAAGCCCAAGGTGATATACTCAAACGCGAGTTAATTGATGATATTGAAAATCTCTATACCCAATGGTTTCTCGATGGTTTGGGTGCTGCTTGGTCAGATTCTCTTGGTGAAAAATGGGAAGTAACAGGTGTTCCATCTCAAACTAGATTTTACCGCGAAAATGTTTTACCAATATTCGATCGCAGCGACAGAGAAAAGGCTTTTGTAATTATTTCCGATGCTTTACGTTACGAAGTTGCCAAGGAACTCGCAGAAGCAATCAAAAAAGAATTACGAGGTGACACAAATCTAAATGCACAATTAGGTGTTTTACCCAGCGTTACCCGTTTGGGAATGGCAGCATTATTACCAGGGGCAAAGTTAGAATTAGCACCTAAAAATGATGATGTCAAAGTAGATGGAATGAGTACAAAAGGTTCCCTAGCTCGACAAAAATTACTGACTCAAAATAGTAAAGTTGAACCAACAGTAATTGATGCAGGTGATTTATTAGCAATGTCCATCGAAGCAGGGCGAAATGCTATTTCATCCTACCGCTTGGTGTATATTTATCATAACATCATCGATGCTATTGGTGACAAACCAGCAAGCGAACGTCAAGTATTTACAGCTTGTGACGATGCAATTCAAGAAATTGTCCGCTTAGTCAGAAAAATCTGTAATTCTCTCAACGGCACTAATTTATTTATTACCAGCGACCACGGTTTTTTATATCAACGTCGTTCCATCCAAGAGTCAGAAAAACGCCCCATTCCTAACAGCGAAGTAATTTTAGAAAGTAAACGTCGCTACCTATTAACTTCAGAAAAAATACCTGAACCCAGTTTATTACACTTTTCTCTAACCTATGCAGAAAAAACCTTTGCCGTGATTCCGAGGGGTACATTACGCTTTGCCATCCAAGGTGCAGGTTCGCAATTTGTCCACGGTGGGGCATCTCTGCAAGAAATCTGCGTACCACTAATTACTTATCATCACAAACGAGCCGCAAAAGACGATCGAGAATTAGCCCGAAAAGTCAACGTCCAAGTTAGCGCTAGAGAAAGAAGAGTTACGAATAATCGCTTTAGCTTGACATTGGTACAACAAGATGCAGTTGAAGGAAGATGGCGATCGCGTCAAATAACGGTAGCTTTATATAATACTGAGAGCAATACACCTATTACCGATGTCAAGAAAATCGAGTTAAGCAGCAGCAGTCCTTACCCCAGCGAAAGAGAAAATACCGTTCGTCTGACGATCGCAACTTCTAACCCTCCTACCCGTGCTTTATTAATTATCCGCGATGCCGATGATGAAAGCGAATTGGTGCGGGAAAATTGGACTATTAGTTTGAGTATTGCTAACGATTTTGGCGCTACCGATGATCAAGTGACAATCGAGGAAGGTGTCACCCGTGTTAAAAATATCCTTGCTCAAAACTACGTGCGTCCCGACGAAGCAGAACAAGTAAAATCCAAAATTCGGGAATTAGGACGCTTCACAATTATTGACAGAGTAACAGTAGCACTCAACGAAAAAGAAGATATGTACCAAGGTACTTTGATGAACCTGGGTATAAAAGGTGTAGTTATTGACCCGAAAATTGTCAAAGTTAACCAAAAGTTACTCGGTGGTGGGATTTGGTGTATTTTGCAGCTAGAATATGAAGCCGGAATCAAACCCAGTCCCTTCATTGTCAACAGCCTCAAACCCATCCAAATGCCTAATGTGGATATGGAGGAATTATTCGCAGGTCGTCCCCATTTTAGCCGCGATCAATGGATTGATGTCTTAATTCGCTCCGCAGGTTTAGAACCTACCACCTTTGAACCAGAAATTAAGTGGCATTTACTCGCCCGTTTAATCGGCTCTTGCGTACCTAACGTGCTAAATTAATATTATGATGCCAAGAAAGTAAAGCTCTAATCTCAAAATTGCGAAAATTTCTAAAGCCAAATGCATTTCGTTTTATTAGCTTCAATTTATTATTAAT
>Ga0209911_100171_pt1 | contig 16354 bp, 14 predicted proteins | sample FECB21metaG_FD_188301 | JGI IMG/M metagenome (GOLD analysis project Ga0209911, IMG submission 188301) | Cyanobacterial communities from the Joint Genome Institute, California, USA - FECB-21 (SPAdes) (version 2) | ecosystem: Environmental > Aquatic > Thermal springs > Hot (42-90C) > Microbial mats...
GTCTGCTGGCCGCCGTGCCAAGCGGCAGCACCTTTCTGGCCGACAAGGCTTATGACAGCGATGCTATTCGCAGCCGGATCACCGCTCAGGGAGGCTTCGCCAACATCCCAGCCAAGCGCAACCGCCGAAAAGGCTTCGCATTCAGCAGCTTTCTCTACCGCTACCGCAATTTGGTCGAACGGTTCTTCGGAAAACTCAAAAACGCCAGAGGCTTGGCTACCAGATACGACAAACGAAGCGACAACTTCCTCGCTGCCATCAAGCTCTTCTGCACACGACTATCGATCGCCGCTAATGAGTCTACGGCCTAGCCTGCGGGCATGTCCATCAGTTCAATGCTCTTCATTCTGCAGATTGCGGTCATCCCTGCTGGCCAAGCGTTCGATTGCACGCCCACCCATGTGTGGGATGGGGATGGCCCGGTCTGGTGCGCGGAAGGGCCACGGTTGCGGATCTCCGGTATTGCTGCCCGCGAGCTGGACGGGACGTGTTCGCCCGGTCATCCGTGCCCGGACAGTGACCCGCTTGCTTCACGTGATGCGCTCGCATCACTGCTCGGACGGCGCACTGGTATCGGCCCACATGGCCATGTGCTGGTTTCGGGGCCCACCATGCGTTGCACCTCGACCGGGCGGGCTGGTGGTGATCGAACCGGTGCTTGGTGTGTATCGCCCCGATCGGGTGACATCAGCTGTGCGATGGTCCGCGCCGATAGGGGGTCCCGATTGAACGCCGATTGACATCCCGCCGGTGGGCAGCGTCGGCGACAGCTATGACAATGCCTTGGCCGAGACGATTAACGGTCTCTACAAAGCTGAAGTGATCTGGCGGCAGCGATCCTGGCCGAGCGTATCAGCCGTCGAAATGGCAACCCTGCGCTGGGTCGACTGGTTCAACAATCACCGCCTGTTCGGGCCCATCGGGCATATCCCACTCGCCGAGGCTGAAGCGAACTACTATGCAGCCCGAGACACCCTCGATATGGTCGCATGACTCAATTGAAACTGCCTCCGGAAAACACGGGACGCTTCAGTGCTCGCGCAAGCGATTTAATGGGTCCTGAGCCTACATCGCCTTGAAGGACGTGATCCTGCACCTGACGCGCTCGTCGCTCCATCGCTGCCTGCAGCGCCACGGCATCTCCCGGCTGCCCAAAGCCGACCGCGAGAAGCCCAAGCAGTTCAAGAAATACGAGATCGGCTACTTCCATATCGACATCGCCGAACTGCGCTACGAAGGCGGAAAGGGGTTCCTGTTTGTGGCGGTCGATCGCACCAGCAAGCTCGTCTTCGCCCGGATCTACTGCCGGGCCACCAAACTGGCTGCTGCCGCCTTCCTGCGCGTGCTGGTCAAGACCATGCCCTACAAGATCCACACCATCCTGACAGATAATGGCGTGCAGTTCGTCCAGCGCGGCAGCGCCGGCTCGCAAGACTGGTTCCCGCATATCTTCGGACGCGTCGCCCGCGAGAACGGGATCGAGCATCGTCTCACCAAACCCTACCACCCCTGGACCAATGGTCAGGCAGAGCGCATGGTGCGCACCATCAAGGAAGCGACCGTCAAATCCTTCCACTACACTTCAATCAACGAGCTGCGCCGTCATGTGCGCGATTGGCTGACCGCTTGCAACTTCGCCAAGCAACTCAAGGCTCTCAGGTTCAAAACGCCATACGAAGCCGTCGAAGAACTCTGGAAAGCAAAGCCAGATATATTTATCGTCGAGACCAACCAGCACATGCTGGGACTAAACACCTAACGTCGATGCCCTGAGCGCTCCTCAAGGTCGAAAGGCGCCAGGCAGACAGTCCTTTGGCTCTCGAACAAATCCCGGAATTACTTGAAAAACTATCTATTTCTTATATTGATAGAGACATGGCGGGCAATTATCGTGTGGCGGGAAAGATCTATTGGCAGAGCGGATCCTGGTGATCAGCGTCGGCGCAACGCCGCAAATCGTGACCGAAACCCTCCATGCGCTGGCCACCCAGCCCCGGCCTTGGTGGCCAGACCGGCTCGTGCTCGTCACCACCAGCGTGGGAGCAAGGATCTTCCGGGATGGCGGTGGCCCGCGCAACCTTGCCCCTTTGCTTGGAGCGCAGGGTAAGCTTGCGGCGCTATGCCGCGCCATCGAGCGCATCCCGCCATCGGTTCGCATCGAGATTCCCAGCCTTGCCGGCGCTGGCCCGATCGCCGATATCCGATCCGATGTGGAAACCGAAGCCTTTGCCGATTGCGCCCTTGCGGTGCTGCGTCGCTACACCGCAAATCCCGACACGCAACTCCATGTTTCTCTGGCTGGCGGCCGCAAGACCATGAGCGCGCTGGTGTGCCAGGCACTGTCGTTGCTCGGCCGGGCGCAGGATCGCCTGTCGCACGTGCTGATTGATCCGCCCGCGCTCGAGAACGATCCCGATTTCTGGTGGCCCGAGCCGGGCCGGCAAGGCGCGCAAGAGGCCGTGGTGCGCCTGCACACCCTGCCGTTCCTGCGGATTGGCGCCTGGCTGCAGGTGGAACGCCTGCTTCCCCCCGATGCGACTTTCCAGGATGCCGTGGCCAGCGCCAATGCCGCGTTGCAGGCCGAAGATCTGGCGATCGATCTGTCAGGCGCAACGATCACGCTCGCCGGCAACCAGCTCGCGCTGCCGCCTTCGCAACTTGCGGTTCTCTCGCTTGCCGCGCTGGCCACCCGGCGCGGCGCATCGCTCAAAACGGTTACCGGCTGGAACCCGTCCAATCGCAGCCTGCGCGGGCTGGCGCTCGATGGCGATACCAACAGGGCCGTCCGGCTGTGGGCCTGGCTCCACGCTGCCAGCCAATTCAACAAGATCTATCGCGATGCTGCAAGCGTCTCTTTCCACCGCTTCGATGCCAAAGTGGAAAGCCTGGCGCGCGAATTCGATTACGATACGCATGTCGGCCCTCCTCTGTCGCGCCTGCGCAAGCGCCTGCGCCAGCATCTGCCGACCAGGCTGGCAGAGCGCATCTTGCCCAAGGGCAGCCTGCGGCTTGCTCTGCCCGATTCGGGCATCGTCATCCATGGCCCGCCCGATCTCCATGATCACCCGGATGCGCCAGAGGAGCTTTATCCCGATGCTGCCTCCTGAGGTTGCAAATTTGCCGCCCTGCCCAGCCGCACGCCCGGTGATAAGGCGCTTGGCGACATGCGATGCAGGAAACGAGGCCAGCAACGATGCTCACCATGCTCCTGACCCGCCATGCGGCCACGATGCGCTGGCTCGAGCGCGAGGCCGAGCGGCGCGGCTGGGCCTATGTCGCAGCCCGGCACGCCCCGCGCCAACTGCCGCCCGAGGTGGGGCGGGTCGCCGGCGTGTTTCCCATCGCTCTGGCCGCAGACTGGGCGCGCGCCGGGATCGAGACCTGGCATGTCAGGCTCATGCTTGATGAAGAAGAGCGCGAAGGCGAACTCGACGATGCGCAGCTCGCGCAGCGCAACCCCGTGTTGTGCCAGGTCAAGGTGATCGAACTGGAGGAAAAGCCGTGAGCCGCAGAATGTTGATGATCGTCTCGGCCCAGCCGATGGCCAATCTGCTGGCAGCCTGTGAGCCATCCTTCGAGATCGGCGAGGTGCATCTCATCGTCAGCGGCGAGATGCAGGCCGATGGCATCGGCGATCGCCTCGCCGATGTGCTCGAAGCCCGCGGACTTTCCTGTTTCTGGCACAGCGTCTCCGAACCCTATCAGCCGGAATCGACGCGCGAATGCGCCGCGCGCCTGTTGGGCGAGGCGCCCGAAGGCTGGACTGTCAACCTCACCGGCGGCACCAAGCCGATGGCGATCGGCGCTTACCGGGCAGCGCTCGATTGCGGCGTGCGCGACATCATCTACCTCGATCACGATCAGGGCCTTTTGCGCTGGATGGAAAGCAACCGGCCGCCGCTTGCGGCATCGGCGCGCTTTGGCGTTGCCGAAGTGGCCATGGCCCACGGCTATCAGGCAAGGCCGGGCAAATGGCCCTCGCCCGCCTGCATCGCTTTCGCCCAGCGCCTGTTTGCCGAACTCGATACCGACGCCCGGCGCTGCTGGCACCAGATCATGAGCGATGTCGAGCAGGCATGCCGCTCTCGCCGGAAGTGGACGCCAGAATGGATCGCGCTGACCCCGCCCCAACCCGTGGCCGATCTGCTGCATGAAGCCTGCCGGCTGCAGCTGTGCGCCTTCACGGGGGAAAGGCTGCGCATCGAGGATCCGGATGATCACCACTTCCTGGCCGGTGCCTGGTTCGAGCTGGTGGTGGCCGAAGCGTTGCGCAAGGCCGCGGGCGATGCCGGCCGCGATCTGCACGATCTGAAGATCGGGCTGAACGTCACTTCGCCCGATCGGGCCACGAACGAGATCGACGTCGCCGCCGTCATCGGGCGGCGGCTGCTGGTGATCGAATGCAAGGCTGGCGACTATTGGTCTGACGGCAAACCGGCCAACACCGCCTACAAGCTCGAACACCACAAGCGGCTGGGCGGCCTTGGCACCCGCCTGATCCTGGCGGCGACCGCATCCTTGCAAGAGCCAGTCCATGGGCGCATGCGCGATGCCGGCATTCTTGTGGCCGACGCGCTGACGCCCCAGAACATCCACGAGCGGCTTGGCGCGTACCTTGCGGATTGAACCGCTCGGCCTTGCGAGGCCCGCGCCGCCATCACCCTGCTGCCACGACACCGCAAGATGCGTTGATCACCGCCCGCCGATCGGCTAGCTTCTCGGCATGCTCTTTGACATCGTTGCATGGAGTTGCCCGCGCTGGCCGCGTGCCTGGCCGAGGCAGACAGGCCAGCGCCAATGCCGCTTGGACCGATGCCGTGATATAAGTCACCCGGTGTTGCCCGATTTGTCTAACCGCATCGCCAAATATCTGTTTTTGATGGCAAATTATCCGCAATGCCGTCGGAAGACCACCCCGTTCTTCAGGGGATTGAGACAGTCCAGTCTGCAAACTGAGAACGAACCATCGGGTCGGAAGACCACCCCGTTCTTCAGGGGATTGAGACCGCAGCGGGTGCAGCATGTTCTGCACCGGCGCAGGTCGGAAGACCACCCCGTTCTTCAGGGGATTGAGACCTGTAGCCTCGCATTGACGAGGCTAGCCCATACGTCGGAAGACCACCCCGTTCTTCAGGGGATTGAGACCAGTTGAAGTCCAGCGGCTTGAGGTTGCCGTTCGGTCGGAAGACCACCCCGTTCTTCAGGGGATTGAGACTCCACTCCCCCGATGCAGTCGACGGGCAGGCTTTGTCGGAAGACCACCCCGTTCTTCAGGGGATTGAGACCGCTCTCCAGCGTAGTCCGGCTTCTCAATCCAACGTCGGAAGACCACCCCGTTCTTCAGGGGATTGAGACATTCCTCCCATTCGTACAGTTCATCGATTAGGTATGTCGGAAGACCACCCCGTTCTTCAGGGGATTGAGACAAGATCGGTGCCGTCCAGATCGACGCCCAGCATTTGTCGGAAGACCACCCCGTTCTTCAGGGGATTGAGACTCGTCGCTGACGACTTTCTTTCCAAGCATCAGGAGTCGGAAGACCACCCCGTTCTTCAGGGGATTGAGACTATACGCCCTCCTTCACGTATACCCATTCCATCGCGTCGGAAGACCACCCCGTTCTTCAGGGGATTGAGACGCCCCCTTGTCGTTGACGATATCGAACGCCAGCCCGGCGGGTCGGAAGACCACCCCGTTCTTCAGGGGATTGAGACGTCTGGATGATCTCGCAATTTTCAGTCAGATGAATGCGTCGGAAGACCACCCCGTTCTTCAGGGGATTGAGACTAATCGTTCACGGCAGGCTTCACGGCTATTCTCCGTCGGAAGACCACCCCGTTCTTCAGGGGATTGAGACCGCCCGATAAGGGGATCCACCCCGCCGATGCAGGTCGGAAGACCACCCCGTTCTTCAGGGGATTGAGACAGCCGCGCTGCGATATCGGACGCCGACGGGCGACGCGTCGGAAGACCACCCCGTTCTTCAGGGGAGTGCCAGTGCCGCCTGGCCTGCCCTCTCTGCCGCCGCGCGCGCGGGCACACGAGGCCCGCCCGCGGCGCTCAACCCGTCAGCCGATAGGCTCCAAGGCCAAAGCTGGCATCCTTGCCAACATGCAACATCTCGCCCAGCCGCAGCAACGGCGCCAGCGCCGGCGCAACCCCATCCAGCACCCAGCGCCCCACATAGCCGCCCATGTTCATCCGCTGCCTCTGCCGCGCCGAAAACCGATACCAGTCCTGCCACACCAGATCGGCCCGGCTATCCATCGCATCGGCCTCGGCCAGCCATTCGGATACCGGCCACCCACGCACCTGCTCTTGCGCCGCAGCCTCGCCATGCACCGCCAGGAGCCGCGCGCGCCGGATGATCGCTCCCACCAGCAACCGGCCGTTCAGCCGTTCCCGCGGCACCGGCCTGCCCCCCGCATGAAGGCGCAAGGGTGTGCGCGTGGCAAGGCACACCCGCGATCCAGCCTGCGCCAGTTCGGGCACCTGCGTCACGGGCGCCTCGATCGCTTCGCCCGCCCACACCTCATCGCCCTCCGGCGTGACAACCCGCATCAGCTCGCCGCGCCGGCGATCCTTGCCGATCCCGCGCCGCAGGGCCCGGCGCCAGGCCTCGATCACATAGGCCAGCCGCTCAATCGCCTGACCGAACAGGCGCATGCCAAAGGCGAGGTGCCCATCTGCCCCCACATCGCGATCAGGCACCAGCAGCACAAAAGGCGGCGGGATCCCTTCGTGATGGCGGGCCATGCCCACCCCCGCCAGATCCCGCCCCGGCGGCTCGAACAAGGCCGGATAGGGGCAGCTCGCGCGCAAGGGACAGCCGGTGCAGCTGCGAAACCCGGTCATGCACGCCAGCCCCCGCAGCGCCGCACCATAGGCACCGCGCAACATCGCCCCCGGAAAGGCCGGCAGCGTAAGCGGGCCTTCGAGCCGGGCCTCGAACCGCAGCTCGAGCACCGGGAAAGGCGCATGGGCAAGGATCATCCCGGCAGCTTGAGAAGAAGCCGTTCGAGCTGCTGCCACTTGAACTTCTGGATCTTGCTGATGGCGCGCGCCTTTTCGTGCACCAGCCGGGCCAGCAGGATGCGGTCTTCCTCGCCCCAGTTGCGAGACTGGTTTATCAGACTTTCCAACAGGGCATCGTTAGCGCGGCCCTCGTCGCACTCATCTTCGAGCCGGCGCATCAATTTTCGGTTCAGATTTGCCTCATCGGGGATGATCCGCGGCAACGCGGGTGGCGCCGGCTGCTCCGTGAGGTCGGGTTCGATTGGCGCCGCATCCGAACCAAGCGCAGCGCAAAGGTCGATAACGGCCTGCGATGGCTTCTCTGCCAGCTCGATCAAGGCCCAGCCAAGCGGCAGAGAGCCATGCTCCATCCCCGCCAGCCAGATCGTCGAAGAGGAAGATTTGTATTGCCTTGCCTGGGCAATGCACACCTGCCGCTCGGCCACCGTCTTGCTTTCGGCCGAGCAGAACTTGCCAATCCGTACCAGCGCGGCCCGGCCTTCAGCCACTTTCGGCGCGATCGCAGCCAAAAGCTTGCGCATCGCCCCCAGCCAATCGCGATCAAGCCCGCGCTCTTCCTGCCTCAGGATTTTGTCCAGATCATTGAACAGCTTGAGGTGAAACGCGTGGCAGGTGCGCATCAGATCGCCAAGCGCGATCCGCGGCAGGTTATCACCCCTGCCGCGCTGGCCTGCCACGCGGATATCGCCGGCAAAGGCACCGGCGCAGAACGGCGGGATCAGTTCCACCGCAAGCTGGATGCCCTTTTTATTGCCATCCCGCTTGTAGCGCCGCCGCTCGTTGCGCACCTGCGCACCGAGGCTGACGATCCGGCCGGTGGCGAGCAGATCGGACACCATCACCCGGGCAAAGGGGCTTTCATGGAACCCGCCCAGCAGAGCCTCGGCGAGATCCCCCTTTTTCCGCGAATCCTTGTCCTGGCCCGTGCTGGGGTCAGAGGCGCGCCGCGCCACCTCGGCGGTGCGCAGCGCACCTTTGAGCGAACTGCCCGGAACCAGCGGGCGGCCATCGACCGGATTGGTGATGCAGCGCGCGAGGCTGATCTGGTTGACGACCTTCTCGGGGCCTCTCCCCTCGGGCTGCTTCTTCTGGACATTCTGGCCCAACGCCCCGGCGAATTTCTCGGCAATCGCTTCGGTCAGCGCGATCCTGCTGACCTCGCCCTGAGCCAGGGCGCGAAGGTTCTGCCCGAAGATTCGCTGCATCTCCAGCAGCGCAGCTGCCGGATCCTCTCGCGCGGACGCTTTTTCCAAGCTGTTCGACACGCTTTGCGACAGCTGCACCCTCAGCGGATCGAAGATCACCATGTGCCGGCCGTCCAGGTGCCGGTCGTCCAGCACCGCGCGAGTCCAGTCGAGCTCCTCGCCCGATCCGATATGGATGGGCGCAAGCGGAGTGAGCAGCAGGGGATGGAAATCGATGATCCGGTTCATCAGACGGCCTCGCCAAGTTCGATCGGCAGCGCCGGGGCATAGCCCTGATGCACGGTCTGCGGGATCTGGCGTGACAATTGCCCCCCGCCGCCAAGGCCGCGGCCGACGATCATGGTGGCCCACGGATCTGGCATGGCCCCATCCTGCGGCACCAGCACCGCCCCGGTGTCCGCCAGAAGCAGCGGTGCCTTGAACGGGTTTGCGCCCTGCGCGGCCTCGCCGCCGTGTCGGCCGAAGCGCACGAAGGGACGATAGAAGCAGCGCGCACTGTCCCAAGGCCCGCCTTGCGGGGCGCAGGGTGCGAGCGTCAGGAAGCCATCGGGCCGGCAAGGTGCCGCTGGCCGCCCCTCGGTCTGGCCGACAAGCTCGAACCGGCCAAGGCCGATCGAGGCATCTCGGCCATAGCCCCATTGGCCGACATCGCCCAGCGCTCGCATGAGGGTATCGGCGTCGATCCGCTCGGGCGCGAACACGATGTGCACATCAAGCAACGTATCGGCGGAGGGCCAGCGCCGTTCGGCCTGGAAGGGATCGGCGCCATTGCCGGTTGTGCCCGACTCGCGGCCGATGCTGTTGTGCGATTGAAGGCTTGAAAACCATCCCTTATTCTCTTGCAGGTCGCCGTCCTCCAGCTTGCCCAGAGGCTTGGCGAGCGCCGCAAGCGAGACCAGGCGCTTCTTCTTGTCGGCCTTGCGCTTGTCCGGATCCAGCCCTGCCGCAGGAGGCAGATCCGGGCGCGGCGCCCATCCCTGCGGCAGGGCATCTGACAGGCAGGCAAAGGGATGCCCCGCGGCATAGCCCTCAAGCCATGCGGCCAGGGCCGCCTCGCCATGGCGATAGCGCAGCAGCCAGCACAGCTGGCCGAACAGCGTGTCGCCACGCAGCGGCGTGCCGAAGGCCGATCGGGGCCGGATATGGGCGGTGATCCACTGCATCAGGCGCTCAGGCAGCGGTTGCGAAGGGATCAGCCGGCAGCGCACGCGGGGCGCCGTCAACCGCGATGTCCTCGAAGCGCACCTTGCCGTAGCCGCGCGATCCCGATCCGCCCAGCGCATCGCGCTCCAGCAGTGCCATGCCGCGCAGCAGCAGATGCACCAGATCAGGATCACCCTCGAACCGGCGGATGCTGGCCTCGAACAGGAACCGGGTGCCGGCAACCACACGTTCGGTCTGGCGCGGATTGGTGGCCGTGCCCTTGATCCGGTTGATCGAGTTTTCAAACTTTGCCTCGAACAGGGGTTGGTTGCGCCCCCGGTCTGCATATTCCGGCGCCAGCTCGCAATCGGCAATGGCAAGGCGACTGGGCCCGATGCTCACATCGGTCTCGCCGCCCCCGATGCCAAAGAGCATCAGGATCTCGCGCACGCCGGGCTGATCGGCCTGCTTGAGGCCAAGCGGGCTGTTGCCTACCAGCGCGCCCGTGCTCCATTCGAGCAACGCGCGGATCTTCCCCTTGAGACTGCTGCCGGGGATGTAGGGTAAATCGGTAACCGGGTGCTTGACGACAGGATTGTCGATCCCGCCAATGCGCATTTCCAGATCGCCCGCGCCAATGTGCAAGCCGGTGCGCAGCAATAAGCGGGCGCTGACCCGCGAAATGCCGATGAGTTTGAGAGTCATTTCGCCTCCTTCGAGTTCGAGCTGAAGCCGATTACCGCTTCGAACATCATGCAAGCATGACGCAGGGTTTGGTGATCTTTGACCTGCGCCAGCAAGGCCCGGAGGAACTGCGTGAACTCTTTGCTGACCAGGGTTCCCCCTTCCGACTTGCGCTGGCTGGCATAGGCGGCGCGGGCATTGATCATCCGGATGAAGGGCAGGGCCTTGTCGAAATCCGCCTGCGATCGCCCGCGAAGGCTTTGCTCGAAGCGCAGCAATTCGTCGTAGAAACGGCGGATCTGGCTCGACCTGTTCGAGCCTTTCCCGCCCGAACCGGCCAGCTCATTGGCGACTGCTTGCGCGTAGGTATCGAACATGTCGGCATGCGGCTGGGCCAGGTTCATTTGCTCGAGCACCTGCTCGAAGTTGATCGTCGTCATGGCTTTCAGTCCCTCAGACTGTAGATCCGTTCCGTCAGCGCGATGCGGAAGGCATCCGGATTGCGGGCAATGCCCTCTTCCCCGATCGTCTCGACAATCCGGGCGATCCGTTCATGTTGCGGCTCGCTGCTGTTGTGCCTGTGCCGCTCGACCAACCGGCGGGTCTGGTAATGGAGACGGGCGCGCCAACGGGCATTTTCGGGCCGGGTCTGGTCTGCAGCCATTTTCGACAGTGCAAGCAGGCCGTAGGTAAACTGGTTCGAGAAATCATCCGCCCCCACCTCGCAGGCGAGGGTTTTGGCCAGACGATCAACCAAGGGCCAATCGTACCAGGCGATCACACTGCCATGCAGTCCGATGGCATTCTTGCGATCCACATCGGCCACAGGGTCTCCACTGCCTGAAGCGCCGCGCGCCTTGGCGCGCTCGAGCGCAGTCTCGGCTGACTCGACCAGCTGCCTGATCGGATGTCCCGGCTTGGCCAGGGCATAGCCCGCGGAAAAGTGGATCAGCGCATTCTCCGCCACGTAAGCGGTGAAATCCTCTCGCAGGGCCACGGCAAACTTGCGAAGCGTGCGCCAAGGGCCGATGAACAGAAAGTCATCGCCCCCGGCAAACACTGTGTAGATGTTGCGGAACGCTGCATCGTCGGCCAGCCGTGCAGGCACCCATATGGTGAAAAAGGCATTGATCCGCCGTGACAATTCAGCCCAGGCGGCAAAACTGGGTCGGCACTTGAGCATGCCTTGGAACAGTGCACCCAGATCATCGATATCGCCCTTGAGGATGCCCAGCGCTTCAATCCCGCTCAGGCTGCCTTCGCTGTCATCAACCTTGCGATCATCCTTTGCCAGATGTTCGAAGGTCTTGAGCGCGCCCTGCGTGCCGCGCTGATCGCCGTCCATGTCATCATAGCGCGGATCCTGGGCCGGATCGTGGCGATGAACCGGAACGAAGGCGGCAAGCGATCGCCGCGCAAAGCCATTCCAGGCGACCGCCGCAAGATCGGGTGCAGGCAGGCTGAAGTCGAAAGCCCTGCGCAAGGCGCCGCTCACCGCCAGCGCACCGAAATTGCCATCAATCTCGCGCCCGGCGGCAACTGCTATGTCATAGCCAAGGACGGAAAGCGGGAGCAGCCGTTCGCTTGCGCTCAAAGCCCCGGATTCGAGAATGAGCAGTCGTTGATCATTCTGGCTGGCGAGCGCCGTGCCGAGCCGGATGCACGCCGCGCTCAAGGCGTGGGCAGGGGCGCCGTCCTCCTCTAGCCCAGCCTCGGCCGGCAGCCGCGCATCGAAAGCGCAAGCCCCATGGCTGTAATCCGCCGCGAAAACCGGCGAGGGCGCATCGGCGCCGCACAGGCCAAGCCGCTGCCGCTTGGCCTGTTCGAGCGCGCGCACGAGGCGTTCGCGCACTTTCTGGAATCGCTCTGGCTGGACGAAATCGTTGGGCGCTGCAGGCGTGATCGCCACCACCATGCCAGCGAGCCCGAACAGGTTTTCGCAGAACCAGCGGTCGATCTGCGCGCGCGCTTCCTTGATCGCAGCCTCGACCATTGGCGTATTGGGCGCCAAGATCAGCAGCTTGCCCGCGGCATTGATGACCACGCTGGTCGGCGGCAAACCCATGGCATCGAGCAGCCGGACCGCGGCAATCTCGGTGATCAGCGAAACCATGGCCGAGCGGCCGCGCAACAGCCGCGCAGCCTTCTTCTGGACGGTTGCATTTCCACCGAAGATGAAGTCCTGAATGCCCGTAAAGTCCCCCTGGATCAGCAGGAACTTTTCCTCGTCCCAATCATCGCGCCGCGCCTGTGCCCTAGCGCAGGCTTGGGGATCATCCGCGCGGTCGTGGTGAAAGCGCCAGATCGCCGTTGCCAGGGCCGCCGTGGTGCGGCTGTGATCATAAAGCGAGACGTCGGGCCGTGTATTTCCCGCCGTTGCCGAAGGTATGGCGTGCGCCACGATCTGCCAAAGGCTGTCGAAATGATCGAGCCACAGCGCCCAGTTCTGGCGATGGCTCTTGGGAACAAGACCAACCCCGCCGTTCGCCCCCTGCGCCGGGAAGAGAAGATTCCAAAGGCGCCGGTATTCGGCCACAGCCTGCGCAGGCTCGATCGGCTGGGCCTTTATCGGCATCAGCGCCCGCGGCGATAGCGGCAGCAGCGGATAGCGCCAATGCAGTTGCATCTCGTTGTCGGCCGGCACTCTTCCGGCTTCGCGCCCACGATATTCCTCGAAGGCCACCAGCATACGCGCCTTCTTGTAATCGTCGCGGTCACGGGCCTTGTTGTAGCCTTGCTCGAAGGCTTCGCGCTCAAAGCCCGAGGCGATGCGGTCGGCCGAGGCAATGCACCACTGCAGGAAGGTTTCCGGCCGATGATGCGCAGCCGCCGCATTGATCAGGCTGTCGGTCGCATCAGGCGCATCGGCAGGCGCGAAGGGAAACGGCTCCTCGCTGCGCAGAAGCGGAAAGTGCGCCTCGAGCGCATCGATGGCAAGCGCCGTGTCGCCCGCGTGCAGATGGGTGAAATAGGCCTGCGGCGTGCCCGCGAACCATTGCGGGCAATAGAGCTGCTGGTTGATCTGGCGCCGCGGATCGTCGTCGAACACCTCGGCACGCTGTGCCAGCTTGCCCAGATCATGAAGATAAGCAGCCAAGGCCACACGGCAGCTGCCGTCCTGCAAGCGGCGCCGGCCAGAGGTTGAAAGCTCCATCGCCATATCCTTTGCCCGTATCCTCACAATCGCCAAGCAAGCGCATCAAAGTCAATGCTCGGGCGCCGGCTTAGATGCCACAGGCTCCTTACCGCACAGGGCCACGCCTACGGGCTGCTGCAAATTTGCAGCGACCCGGCCTGCGCATCAACCATGCGATCAGGCACACCATGGCACGCCGTCTTCATCTCGTGGCTTACGATGTTAGCGCCCCCGATCGGCTGCGGGCGGTGCTGGATGCGGTCAAGACGTGGCGCGCAGCGGGCCAGAAATCGGTCGCCGAATGCTGGATGAGCGCGGCCGAACGGGCGCAGCTTTGCCAAAAGCTCGCCGGCTTGATTGATCCCGAAAGCGACCGGCTCACCGTGCTGCGCCTCGATCCGCGCCAGCGCGCACGCCTGTTCGGCTGCGCGGTCGCGGCACCGGCACCTCTGTTCATCATGGGATAGGCACGATGGCCAGTCTCTATGTCGATCGGCGCGGGGTGACCATGCGGCTCGATGGCGATGCCATCGCCTTCTTCGAAAACGGCCAGCGTATCGGCACCGTGCCGATCGGGCCGCTCGAGCGGGTCTATCTGCGCGGTGACATCCAGCTGTCTTCAGCCCTGCTCGGACGCTTGGGCCACCATGGCCTTGCGGTGGTGATCCTTTCTGGCAGGCGGGCCGAGCCGAGCATCATGCTGCCCCGCCCACACAATGATGCCATGACCCGATCGGCCCAGCTGCGCGCGGCCGCCGATCCCCAGTTGGCCCTCGGCCTCGCGCGCCGACTGGTCGAGGGCAAGATCGGTGCGCAGCGGCGCATGCTGACAAGCCTGGCACAGGCGCGCCCTGCGCTGCAGCATGATGGCCGCGCCGCGCTTGCAACCCTTGCCCGCATGGGCCAGCATGCCCGAACAAAGCCCGATCTGGCAGCGCTGAGGGGGTTGGAGGGGGCCGCAAGCGCCGCCTATTTCTCGGTCTTCACCAAGGCCTTTGCACCTTCCTTGCAGTTTACCTCGCGCAACCGGCGACCGCCGCGCGATCCGGTCAATGCGCTGCTTTCGCTTTCCTATACCCTGCTGCACGCCGAGGCAGTGGTTGCGGCCCATGGCCACGGGTTCGATCCCTTCGTCGGCTTCCTGCACGGGATCGATTACGGACGCGAAAGCCTTGCATGCGATCTGGTGGAACCCTTGCGTCCATTGATGGATGCCTTCGTCTGTCGCCTGTTTGCCGAGCAGACCCTGCGCGCGCGCGATTTCGGCATCGAGAAGGATGGCGCATGCCTGCTGAAGAAAGCCGGCCGGCAGCGCTTCTACGCAGCGGTGGACGGGCCGCTGGGCGAATGCCGCCGGCGCCTTGACCGGATGCTGCCGGCGCTGCGCCGCATGCTGGTGCAAGCCGAACCGCTTGATGGCTTCCTGCCCGATTCGGATGGCAATGACGATGAAACCCTATCTCATCAGCTATGATGTCACCTGCCCGCGCCGCCTGCGGCGCCTGCACCGGGGCCTCAAGAGCCTGACGGTGCCGGTGCAATATTCGGTGTTCATGGGCACCCTTTCGGACGCGGCGCTGGAACGGTGCATCGGCCTCATCGAACGCACCATCGATGGACGCAAGGATGATGTGCGGATCTATCCGCTTCCCGCCGGGGGCTGGCAGATGCGCCTTGGCAAGCCGCTGTTTCCCGAAGGCATCATGCTTACCGATCTGCCCGGTTCCTTCCTGCCCGATATGCCGCACTGTCTGGCTGGCCCGCTGCCCCCCGGCAATGGTGAGCCTGGCGGGCAAGGCGTCGATCCGGCGCGGCCAGCAAGGCGCCAGGCACGCAAGATCGAAGCACGGCTGCAGACCGGATCGCGCCGCGGGATTGCGATCCTGTGAGCAGGTTGCGGCGCGGACATCGGCGCGCTGGCTTGGCAAGCCTTTGGCATCCGTCTATGTTTGTTTCGGACATACGTCCGACCGGACCGTCGACTTTGTCTAAGGCTCTTTGCAGATCGTTGATTTTGCGCTGGAAAAACCACCCGCGGAGTCGGAAGACCACCCCGTTCTTCAGGGGATTGAGACCAGCGCAGTTGAGGAATGCGTCATTCAGTTGGGCGTCGGAAGACCACCCCGTTCTTCAGGGGATTGAGACGACGCTGTGGCGCAGATCAGCGCCGGACAGATGTCGGAAGACCACCCCGTTCTTCAGGGGATTGAGACCAGCGCAGTTGAGGAATGCGTCATTCAGTTGGGCGTCGGAAGACCACCCCGTTCTTCAGGGGATTGAGACGGCGTCACATAGGCCGTCTGCACCTTCTTCGGAGTCGGAAGACCACCCCGTTCTTCAGGGGATTGAGACAGCGCTTCCTTGTCGTCAACTTCCTTGCGTTTGGTGTCGGAAGACCACCCCGTTCTTCAGGGGATTGAGACTTGCGTGCCGAGGCCGAAGTTGACGAAGTTCGCGGTCGGAAGACCACCCCGTTCTTCAGGGGATTGAGACAACTCGTCCAGCATAAGGACGAGCGGCTTGCCAGGTCGGAAGACCACCCCGTTCTTCAGGGGATTGAGACACCGATTCGTTCGCGGCTTCACCAGCAGCGGTCGGAAGACCACCCCGTTCTTCAGGGGATTGAGACGCGGGTGCCTTGGAGAACTCGTCCAGCATCAGGAGTCGGAAGACCACCCCGTTCTTCAGGGGATTGAGACGATCGGCGCCGGCCTCAACCGCCCTCTTTAGGGGTCGGAAGACCACCCCGTTCTTCAGGGGATTGAGACTTCACGTCGTTCGTATTCTTGCGACGTGAACGTGAGTCGGAAGACCACCCCGTTCTTCAGGGGATTGAGACCGTCACGATAGGGCCGACCGGAAGCTGTTTGAGGTCGGAAGACCACCCCGTTCTTCAGGGGATTGAGACTTCGAGAGCACATTCCCAGGATTGCCCGAAACGTGAGTCGGAAGACCACCCCGTTCTTCAGGGGATTGAGACGATTGGCTTCGGCTAATCTGGCTTCCGTCAAATGTCGGAAGACCTGAACCGCCCCGGCTTTCCCGGAGGCAGTTTCAATTGAGTCATGCAACCATATCGAGGGTGTCTGTGGCTGCATAGTAGTTCGCTTCAGCCTCGGCGGGTGGGATGTAGCCGATGGGTCCGAAGAGG
>Ga0209911_100172_pt1 | contig 16054 bp, 19 predicted proteins | sample FECB21metaG_FD_188301 | JGI IMG/M metagenome (GOLD analysis project Ga0209911, IMG submission 188301) | Cyanobacterial communities from the Joint Genome Institute, California, USA - FECB-21 (SPAdes) (version 2) | ecosystem: Environmental > Aquatic > Thermal springs > Hot (42-90C) > Microbial mats...
GGCGAATCAAATAAGCCCAACCAGCACATCGTTTATTACCTTCTACCTTAGTGTCAGTAATAGCTTGAGCATAGAGCCACACTATGGCATCCTTAATAGTTTGCGATTTACCAGCGAGAGCTTTTGCGCCACCCAACATAGCCTGAGTATCGCCATGACTGGCAAAGGAAACGGACATATTAGCCTGTCGTAAAAATTGCACTACTGCTTCCCAAAATTTAGGCATAACAGCAGAATCAATCGCATCGATTTCGCTGGAATAATTGGACATTTCGTCAAGCGATAGATGCAGGTGATAATCTTCAAATGGTTCGTACTCTTTAGTTTCATCTCCAGCTTCTGCGATTCTCCAAAACGCAATGCGAGTAAATTCTCGTATAGCATTAGTTGCTTCGACAAAGTTGTAACCGCGTCCAAAAACCTTGATTCCTTTCCACTCTTGACATGAGGGCAAAAGGATTAACCATCCAAACGGTTAGGACTAAGTTTAGGACGCAATGACAGCACCACCAAATCGCAGAAAAGATTTTGCTGGTTCTGGCATTTCCACTTCTACAACTTGCTGCTGGGTGGAGTATGGTGTTGCTGCTACATGGATGGTGCTACTGCTAAAGCTGCTAGTGAACATCCAACTTCCTAATAGCAGAGGTATAGGTGCAAATATTAATTTACTGGGCATTTTTACCCCCTTTCAGTTTTGGTGAGGGTTTATCTTCTAATGGCTCTTGCTCAATTGATCGAGTAGTGGGGGTTGTTTCTGGTTTATCTTGCTGATAATCAGATATCTGTGCATCCTCCGAACTTGCTTTATTCCCAAACCAATCAGTCTTCTCAAGCTCGGATGCAACCGGACTTAACCCTTTGACACGTAAAGCTTCCAACATAGCGGCTTTCACTTCTGATAAACGAACCCGGGTATTTTGAGCAATTGTCACCAAATTGAACCGTTGTGTTGTTTCCCTTCTGCTATTAGAGATAATATTAAGTTTAACTAAACCGCTGGCTGCTAATTCCGCTGAGTCAATCGGAATAGTTACCCAGGAGCCGCTACTAGGGTCAACATATTTGAGTTCTGCTTCTTTTCCTGATGCTCCAAGATTAATCCGTTTTAGTGCTTCAATTTCAGAACCTTGATTTATAACTTCTTCATGCTGGTTGTAACCCGGATTTTGGGGATTATTTTGACTGGCAATAACGAAGTTGCTATACCTTGCACTCGCTTCCAAAACCACAGCTTGTAATAAACCAGGATTACTTACCAATCCAAAGCTATAATCATTGCGGGTCAAGTATTCTCGGAAGTTGCTGTCAGCTGCATTCAGTTTCTGGGACTTTTGCAAAAGTTCGGAATAAGCTTCTTGGGATGGGGAAATTTCTGTAGAACGTTGGCCGGAGAGTATTGTTGCGATCGCACTAATAACAACCAAAATTATTGTTGCGACAAAAATCGAGATCAACCAGGGATTAGTTAGTAAAGAATCTAAATTCCCAGATTTAATGCTGTTGATTAACCCATGAGTTGCAGCACTTTGAGCTACTTGTCCGTGAGGATTTGGCACCCAAACGTCATCAAAATCATCTTTACTAAGTTGATTGTTTTGGTAATTCGGTTGTTGATCTGAAGAAAGCATGGTTGCTCAAAACCTCCTTTCTATAGTGCCTTAAGATAAGTACTGCAATAAGTCCTCCCAACATAGTCCCGCCAATCCCACCAAGCATAATTTTGAAGAAAACTGGTTTTGGTGGAGAGGTAACACATACAGTAATTGTTGCAACGGTACAAGTTGTAGTTATTGCCGCAGTCGTTGCAAGAAATCCCCCTTCAGTCATGAAGTCGGTAATAATTCGACGCTCATTAACTACAGCTTTATTGATTGTCGGCGCGATTGCTTGTACAGTTGCGATTGCTAATTTAGGTGCAGCTTCAATTACTTCTTCGACGACGGGGATGTTGATGTACTCGTTTCCTGTGTTGAAGGTAGGGCTGTTCTTCGAGATGCCGCTAATCTCGGATGTTCCTCCTGCCCCCAGTTGATTGAATTCCCCAAAAAATTTTGCTCAAATTGAGTTTCGATAGTGTCAAAAGCTTTATCAAAACCAGCTACTGTTTGATTTTTATTTATAGACTCTGCTTCCGTACCGTTCATGATTAAGTCCTGAGTTTGGCGTAAGAAAGCTTCTCTAAACAATGCGTAACCAACCTGAGATATCGATTGGGATTTCAACAGCAGCTGATAAAGGTCGTAATAATAGCTCCCAGGATTTAATTCTTTTGGCGAACTACCGATACGTTGCTTAAAGAACTCATCTAAGTTAAACCATTCGCCTAAAGCTTTTTGTTGAGTTTGGGCTTCTCGCTGTAGCTGTTGTAGTTCTAATAATCCTTGCTCTATGGTTATTTCTTGATTTTTACACGCTCCAATAAATTCTTGAATTTTCTGTTTATCGTTTGGTGTAACTGCGTTTTTGATAATTTCAATTTTCAATCCCTGACAGATTAATTTGAGTTGCTCTAGTGGAATCTCAAGCTGCTGTGCCACCAAAGTTAAATTCATCATCTTCAATTTCCTCTTCTAATTTATCCACTAAAATTTGCGTTAAAAAGTGAGCTTTTTCATCTTTGGTTAAGAACTCCGTAACAAACTGACGTAAGCTCATACGCCGTACTGAAGCAATATTTTTTTTTAAACCACCCATACCTAGAACACAATCGATGTAAGCGTTTTGCTGTACGCGGAGAAATTTGTAGGCAATATAGAAATCTGCTAGAGCTTCCAACTCATCACAACTAAAATAGGTTGCTTTCTTTGGCGGCGTAAGTCCCGCCCACATACACCAGTTTTTGATTGTTTGAAGGCTAACTTTACACCGGGTTGCTAATGTACTTTGGGTATAAAGTCGCTGAATATTTTTCACGCACGTTTATCCCTATTGTTTTTCAACTGTTAGTGACGTGCAACTTACATTCACATTGAATTGAATTGCAGTTGCGCTACATTTATGATATTTACTATTAAAATTTAAGTTACTTTCTTAGAAGGAATATCCCTGTAAATTTCGGGTAATTAACCGCAAAAAAATCACCTCAATCTTATTTTTTGGATTGAAGTTATCAAGTCTTATCTGACATTTTGATCAAGAAAGAATACAGGAGTCAGGAGTCAGAATTGAGTATGAATTTTTTACGACTGCTAGATGAATAGATGGTTTCAATACCTCCGTCTGTCTACAACTAGTACAGCGCGGCGGAAATAAAGCACCCGTTCCCAACCTTTGAAGCCCATATCCCATAATACTTTTGACTTTTGACTTCCGCGCAGCGGTACTAGTGTTTATTTTTGCCCAGAATCAGAACACCATTTAACAATTCCTTGACGCACCCAGAAATGGCATCGGCATTCATTAAGCTGCCTAATAGATGGATGAAGTGTTGGTCGTCCTAGCCAATCTAAACCTACTTTCCAATAAGGATGCCGCTTATGGTTTAATGACAGCAGTATGCTTTCTCCACATCCTCCGGGACAGCGAAAGCAAGCCCATTTTTGATATTTAGAGTCACCAACCACTAAAATTTGCCCCGATTTTATATTTTCAGGGGCAGGATGTGTCGGTACTGTCCGAGCCTCAAAGTCTGGTTTGGGTATAAAACGCAGCCAAACTAATAGCTGCCGAATAAAATTATTCCCTAACATTATCTACTCCATTTGATTAAGAAATGGCACAACATCTCCTCTACCCCAACATTCATCGGTTCCACAAACAGGACAGTGGGGATTGAGGTTAGCTCCTTGATGTCTATCGGTCATCAAATGAAACTTACGAACTCTTTGCGCTACAGCACCAACATTCTCTCGAAATCCCTGAAGGCGATGAACTAGTTCTTCTATCGTCATAATAGCTACACCCGTTGTAAATAAAACAACAGATGGGCTGGGATTTCCTTCTCCTAAAACATATGCTTCTGCTTTTTGGCGTTCGTACTCCGAAGGATTAGTGCGTTTTAAAGCTTCATCCCGTGCCATGATTGGGTTAATAACCCCCCGACACAATAAACAGATATGGTTTACGGCAGGCGCAAGAACGGTAACGCGACCATCCAAAGCTTTAATTTCTGGTGGTTCTGCCGGAGAAACTTCAATTGCTAAACCCATCTCAAACACAGGTGTTGCATAATAGTAGGCAAACCGATTCAGCATCAAGCGACCCATATGGTCGTCGGTACAACCAAAAATTACATCGCAGGATTTTAAAGCATCACGGCATTCAGCTTCCCCAACCCAGGCTTGGTAAGTTGGTTGAGTCGATGGGAGGTATTATCCTCCGCACCTCTCAGTTAGAACCGTGCGTACCCGTTTCCGTGTACACGGCTCCCGATATTCTTAGAAGATGACTTCTTTGCTCATGTGTATGTAATCATGGCAAGACTCGTGTACTGCCACTAGATTTTTGTTCTTCGAGTTGTTATGATTACCGTCAATATGATGTAAGTGTACTCGTTCTTCACTTGTAAACTTTAATCCACAGTGACCACATGAATGGTTTTGCCTTTTTAGGGCTTTAGAGGTGTGATTATCATATAACTTACTGTTGCGTTCGCTCCAGTAGGTTAAATCCCCGTCGTACGGTGATTTATTTCCCTTGACCATGACGTGGATATTTTCAGAATAAGGAACTTTCGGGAACGCTTTTTCTACCAGCTTAGTGGTAGATTCTTTCGTTAGCTTTGTTTCCTTGTTGAAGACTTTCCATGTTCTGTTTCTGGTGTGCCAAAGTGAGAACCGTGACCCGTCCATCTTGCAGAACTTATGGTAGTTTCTCCATCCTCTAACTATTGGTGCCAGCTTTTCAGCTTTTACCTTAGAACCATAATTTGAGCAGTTAACGATGTTCTTTATTTTCTTCCGGAACTTTTTATAGTTATCCACTGAGGGAGTACTTTTAAATTTTCCGTTGCTTTGCACTTTAAAATGCCAGCCTAGAAAGTCGAATCCATCTGTCGCAGCGGTTATTTTGGTTTTTTTCGCACTTACTTTCATTCCTCGTGCTGCTAGAAAGTTGTCAATATCGGCAAGTATTTTGATTTCATCGTCTTCGGGTCTAAGTATTATTACCATATCATCTGCGTATCGGATTGATGCCTCGGTAATATCTTTTGACTTAGTGGTGTATTTGATTTTGGCTCCTCGAACACTGTGGTGTCTGTGGATGCTTTCAACACCATTAAGAGCGATGTTAGCTAGGAGTGGACTTACTACGCCACCTTGAGGAGTTCCTTGCTCAGGGAAGTCAGGGTTAACCCCGGCTTTTAGGCATCGGAAGATACCTTGTTTTATACCCTTTGGGGCAATCAAGTTCTCCATGATGATGGTGTGTGATATCCTATCGAAACATTTTTCGATATCAAGCTCGATAACTCTTTTATCTATTCCATTGCAGCTTGAGCGAAGGTTATTATACAGAAGTCTCTGGGCATCATGTGCCGAACGTCCTGGTCTAAAACCGTAACTCCTTGCGTGGAAGGTTGCTTCATGTGCAGGTTCTAGAGCGTATTTTGCTAGACATTGCCAAGCTCTATCCGCAATAGTGGGAATTTTCAGCATTCTAAATGTCCCATCCTTTTTGGGAATGGGTATGCTCCGTAGTTTCTGGTGATGCCAGTTGTTACAGTTAGCTTTTAAAAATGTTTCTAGTTCAAATCGCTCTTTAAAGTTGAGTGATTTTTTACCGTCAACACCTGCTGTTTTCTTTCCTGCATTTAGCTGTGATACTTGACGAATTGCCAGAAATCTAGCAGAAGAAGATTTCAGAATAAGTTTCTGTAAAAATCGCGCTTTCCGCTTGTTTCCTGCTTGAACCGCTTTGAACACTCGTCGTTGTAGGCGAAATAAATCCTTGCGAAATTTCTTCCACGGTAGATTCTTCCAAGATTCACTAGTATTGCTACTGTGCCTAATCATGCTCTCCTCCGTTAAGTGTTTTCTGAATACCTTGTAGCAATTACGCCACATCCTACCCGACTTAAGAGGATTCCGCGTCTCATCTCGCCTACCAGAGATTCGACTTTTCCCTGGACTCTCAAATCGTTTTTATTCGTTCCCTCAGTTGATTAGATATCTTTGGATATCTATTTTAGTTCCGTTAGGTGTAGCCAATTTGACCACCAAAAACCCTAGATTCAAACAGCTATTGGTCAAAGATGCTGTGGGTTTTAACTTTGGTGAAGTCAGGGGTTTTTAGTTATGCCCTGCTTAATAATGGGTCACTTTTATAGGCTCGGTTTCACCGTAGGAACTCCCTATTAGCGCCAGTGTGAACCCATAACAGTCCTCTGGTTGCGCCCTGTTCCCAGCTTCACCCTGTAAGAATTGAGCTTACTCAGTGTGGGCAGATAAGGAGTCACGCATGAATCTTGCGGGAAGGGCTTTCACCTTCATCAGTCTGAGAGTTCAGTGCTTGACAGGAGCCAAGTTTCACTGGATTAGTTATTTACGGACTGATTACCGTGATTCACTAATCAACGAATCGCACTTTACCTTCATTCCAAGTCCTAGTTCAGTTAGCGAACGTGCAATTACTTCAACTTTGGGATGTCCAATATCCTTTTGACACGCTCCATACAAGCGGTTTAAGTTAGTTTCCTCAACAATATCTTTGTCAAAAAGTGCAATGTTGCGAAAACCTAATTTTGGCAGCAACATGGCGATCGCACTTCCGGTACCTCCACAACCAACAACCCCAACACGTAACATCGATAAGTCTTGGTTGAGGGCTTCTCCAAAAGCTAATGCTTGGCGATGAAATGCTGGTGTGGAGACTCCACGTCCGCGTTCTGGGTAATGTAAGTCGATTGAGGAGCCGATAATACGAATCATTCGCAGGGGAATACATATTTGTTGGCTAATCCATAACCGACCAATAAAACCTCCATCTGGGGTTAATATTACACTTAATAGTTGTGTATTTAAACCGTTTCGATTTTGTGCAAGTTCCAACAAATCCGGTTCGTTGGCATCGTCTTGAGCGGAAAAACCAGCCATACCTTTTGGATGACTATGGAAAATAGCTACAGTAAGTTTTTTATTCTGAGCTAGCTTTAATGCCTTTACCAAAGAATCTGTTGTCCAAGTAATATGAGTTGAAGAACAAGAAACAATATCTTCCTCTGGTACCGATAAAATTTCATGGGATACAAACTTGCGATGCGGTTGTCCATCCCAAGGTTCTGATTCAATATGTGCTTCTCCACAAAGCACATAGGCTGCTCGTTCTACCCCATCAGACCGTATTAGATTCTTGCGTAAATAGTCAAAATGTTGTTCAAGCAACGTCAAACTTGCTGTTATCAAGCAGCCACCTCCAAAGCATTTTCAATCCGCTTGAGCATTGTCCATATTCCATCAACTCCAGGTCGCCACTGGTTATTGTGGCGCGACCATCGCTGCCACTTCTGATCCTTAAAAGAAAATGCTTGATTAGCTGCCTTTGGGTATTTTGTACCTTCCAAAAGTTTCGCCCACGGCAGTAAATAAAACATATCTGGCGGCACGTCTGGATATCCAGACGGTAGCAATATCAGGATGTCTGCTTTTTGTACGTCATAACGACCGGAAGGTAAACCAAACTCAAGCAAGATAATACCTTTTTGTTTGCCGTCCTCGACTTCTGAAAATCTCAAACCTCTATTTTCCAAATATTGGCGGTCATTGGAGGGTAAAAAGTTCATTACTTAACCCTCCGTCGTTGTCTTTTTACCAGTGAAAAACCGCTCAATTCCTGGTGAACGCAAATCAACGTATTCGCTATCAGCAATTGGACGGTCTTCTGCTCCCCGCATTTCCAGCCATACTCCATAGGAAGCAGGGTCAACACCTGCAAGCTTTTTTAACTTCATTCCTGTAACAATAGGCGCACCCCACTCAAATCGCCGACCATCGATTGCAAATCGGAAAGAGCGGTCGCTTTGCCAAGTGAGAAATCGTTCAATACCAGGCTTTCTTAGTTCAACTGTTTCATCAAGACGGATTTCTTCTAATTGTCCGTTACATAACAGTTGGAAGATTAAATGTTCATCTACAGGTCTTTTACTCGCTTCATCCAGTAATTGCCTTCCTGTAACTACAGGGTCGTATACTTTATAACATTGTTCATCAATCCGAATTACATAGCATTTTGCAAAAGGAAGCTGGGTAGCACCGTGCTGTTTAACCCAAGATTCCAGTTCAATTTCTTCATGTTTCATATGATTAACCATAGAATTAATTGCGATTATGACTCTAAATTGCATAAATGAAATTAGATACTGTACATTTATTACACATCTGATTTAAAATTGCAAGAGTGAAATTGGGGGTTAAATGGCAAAAGGACAATTTGATGTTGAAGCTTTTTATGCCGCATTGGATAGTCAGCGGCAGTCAAAACGTATTACATGGAAGCAAGTAGCAAAAGAATCTGGTGTCAGTGCTTCAACTTTGACTCGTATTGCTCAGGGAAGAAGACCAGATGTGGATAGCATGGCGGCGTTATTAACATGGTCGGGGCTGAAAGCGGATTCCTTCATCAGGTGCGAAGGAGATACTCAAATAATAGAAGCCGATCCACTTGCTCAAATAACTGCGTACCTACGGGCGGATTCACATTTAACGCCGGAAGCTGTATCGGCAATAGAAGCGGTTATCAAAGTTGCTTACGAACAACTTCGTAAGGATAAATAAAAATGACATTATCCTACGATTTTAAGGAGGTAAATGCTTATGCCGAATAAGTCATTTAAGAACAAGTTACGCCACGGTTTTAAGACGGAGGCGAACGATCATGCTAGGGAATTGAGAGCGGAGCTTGGCATAGAACCACACGCTCCATTGTGTCCTTGGCAACTTGCCGAACATTTAGAAATTCTCGTTGTTCCACTTTCTGAATATCACGACAAAATTCCCGATCAAGTTGACTATCTGACAAAGAAAGACACAAAAAGTTTTTCTGCGATAACGGTGTTTGATAATACACGAAGACTGATTGTTCATAATGATTCTCATAACCGTTTACGTCAGGCTTCAAATGTTGCTCATGAGTTGAGTCATGGTATCCTTCAACACCAACCGGATCAAGTCTTTAATGAATGTGGATGCCGGATTTTTAATAAAGAATATGAAGATGAAGCAAACTGGTTGGGTCCAACACTTTTAATTTCAGAAGAAGCTGCACTTCATATTGTCAGAAATGGAATGATATTAGATGAAGCTGTTGAATACTATCAGGCTACCAAAGAAGTTATCAATATGCGTATTAATGTTACTGGAGCGCGAAAAAGAAATTTATATTATCAGAAAGTCATGTAATACATTTGTATTGTTAATTTAAAGGCACTCAATTTACCCATATTGCTAGTTTGGTAAGTACTTAGTTTTTCCGCTCATGAGCATCATCAAAAAATCGTTCCAAAGGCTTCTTGATTTTAAGTATTAACAAAGTCCGATAACCTTCTTTATTTTTCTTACTTTTGCTCTCTGGCTAACAACAAATACCATCGCGATCGCCAAGAGTGAGGAAGAAGTTATTTGGGGAGAGAAATATATCTGTAAAATGCATTTATTCTTGGTTTTTTGCAGTTACGTTTGAAAGAGCAAAAGTCAAGGCAAGCATAAAAGTAATATTTGCTGCTTTCACATCTGGCAAAATTTATCTAATAAACCAAAAAGTGCTAAAAATTTTTATTACTACTTTTCGAGTTGGCTCTTTCTCAGGTAGCAATTCACTAATAATGTCCTCATTTTTGGTTTTATAAGAAACAGCTAATCTACCCTGGAATCGCATTTATACTTCGACATAATCTAAGTCGGGATACCACGAATCCGAAATTGGTGTAATTAAGTGGCTAGTGTTAATTAATATTTTGCTGTTGAATAATTTTTAGCTATGACAAAAAAGGCGATACATAAAAGTGAGCTTCGCTTAACGCACTATAACACCATAGATGGAAATAATACTTTAGGATTAGAATAAGAAGTATTAATTCTTAAATATTAAATGAAAGCAACGCAACAATATACCTACGGAATAATGATAAGACTTGCCATAGAACCAACCTTCAACCGTTTTTTGGTTATAACCAGTTAACGCTGATAATGTTGCTGTGCAAGCTTTCATATAACCATGAGGATTTCGTTCGCCATTGTAAGGAATCTCAACTCCTAGGTGAATAATTGGTATCCAAAATAAGCACCATTCCTGCGGTGTCATGGGTTCTATAAGTTCAAATAATGTCTGTTGGCTATCGGGTTTATTTTGCGTTCGTAGCAATATAAATTTTGCGAACCAACGAGGAATTTTCTTGGTGTTCGTTTGCGGTTCTTGACGACATTGCATATTACTTATTTATGAATGGTTGTTTTATTTAGTCATGCCAACTGAAATGCCATTAATTGTTAATTAAAGGCAAGTTTTACAAGAATCTAATTTGCTCTCAATTTAAAAAGGAATTTCTGAAGATTGATAATTAGGATGAGATACTTTCAAATCACAGATAAAAGCAGTTAGGGCGTAAATTCCTGTATATAACGTCCCACTATTTGCTCTGTATCCTGCTTCACTCCAACCATTCCAACCAAAAAATTCTCCAATAGAGCCAAACTCAGCAATAACTAAATTAGATTTTGATTTCTGCTGCAATTGCAACTGCTGTTTCCTACTCGTATCTTGAAGTTGAGTTAATTCATGCTCTCTTTGTGAAAGCACGTTATTCAGACGCTCAACTTCTAACGTTAATGGCTCGATAGTTTTCTCCAACTCCTTGTTAACCACTTTCGCAGCCTGCTTGTTAAAAGTATTACCCCAGCTATCTTTATTGGAATATTCAAGAGCTTTTTCTAAATCTTTTACTCGTTGCTGGAGTTGTTGATTTTGATCTACCAAACCGCGCACGGACTGCAATTCGTTTTCCTTCGCTATTAATTGCTCGATTAGTTCATGTTTAGCTTGTTCCATCTTTTGAGCGTGCTTTTGGGCAGCGATTATTTCCTCTTTGGCGGCTTTTAGCGCTGCATCGCGAATTTCGACAAATTTCCCCAGTTCTTCTTCTGCTTTTTCTTTCTCTCGTTGTACCAAAGCTTCGGTGATTTTTTGTTCCACTTCAGCAGGGGTGAACATTTGTTTTGGAGAAGCTGGCTTTACAACTGTCTTTGAGGATTCTGGTTGAATTTGATGTGGCTTGAATAGCTGTTTTACTTCCATTCCTTGAGAAACGGTGTGGTCAAGCAACACCCAGAAATCATTGTTCCATTCTGAGATTATTATGCCAGTGTAGCCAGTCCAACCTCTATCATCACTTTTTACTACAATTCTCATTCCAGGAGTGAGTGGGGAAACAGGAGTGAGAGATTGATCTACAGTATTCCCTTCTTCTCTCCCTCTCTCACTCTCTCCCTCCAATATTTTCCTCCGCTCCTCTTTGATTTGTGCGGCTGTTATATGTGCCGATCGCACTAATTCCTTGATACAGTTAAGTTAATAATTGGCAAAGAATTAAAAATCCGTTTCAAGTCCTTGTGCGTCCAAACTGAAACGGATATGAGTGCTGTGGCTCGTGAATTGATCGCAGTATGGTGTCTGGAGCAAGAAAAGAAGCTAGCTCAAGAGAGAAAGAAAGATTAAAACTCATATTCTCTTCTACCTATTAATCCCTGTTTCGCGATGCAAGCGGAAATTTCTTCTTCAAAATCGCCCTTAATTCATTTCAAATAAACTTCTTCGGTGAGCTTTAACATTGCCTAGCTTACTTCTTCATAGTAGTTGAGGTTGTTGCACAAATACTACCAAGTGTAAGTTCTTCTTCGCTAATTCAATTCTCTTGCTACTTTTGATACATAAAACTGTGCATCACTTTATATGTAAGTTTGTCTAAATATATCAGTTTGCTAGTATCTCAATTGTCAATCCCACATTAAAGGGTGATTGGTTAACGTTAAGTGGGATGTAAACATCTTTATCCTATTTAGTTGCTGATTCCATTTTTGCAGTCAGCGCTTCGATACCAAACTCGTCTGGTTGCTGCTCCACTAATTCCGGTTGGTAGGTGACTCGCTCAATAGCGCTGGCTGTTTCTGGAGCTTTACGCCATAATACTTGTTTGAGCTTTCCTATTTTTTCGAGAGCTTTGCTCCCAAGCTCTTGTAGCTTTTCAGCCATCTTTTCCCCGACTTTTTCAATCATCTTGGTGAGGAAGACCTAACGTCTACTTCTCCAGCGTGTTGGTGGACGCTATCGCTTTATCCATAGGTTACTACAAGAACATTTCGCCGCAATGCCTTTAGAAAAATGAATAAAGATGGAAAAATGACTTTTAGCTTTAATCCTGAGTCTGACGGTAAATTACCACTGAAGAGGAAACGAACAAGTTAGATAAAAAATCTTTTTTATCTGACAGGACGTACTACACTAATTAATGTACCCACTAAAGGTTCTGACGTTACAATTGCTATATTAATTCGTTCTGCTAACCCATTTCTATCTGCATCATCGGTACAAATAATAATACCAGCATGATTAGAACTGGAACGATGCAAACGCTTAAAATCCCTACGATTGAGTGTTAAAACAACACGCTCATTACTACTTGCAAATGTGAGAACTTCATCGTCTGGTATTTTCAAATTAGCCTTTCCAGCTTCCTGGACGGTAAGAACATCATGACCCAAATTTCGTAAATGCTCCACGACTTCATAGGGAAACTGTTCATCTGCATACAAACGAGCCATTATTCTTCTTCATTCTCCCTAATCGCTATTACTATTTCTTCTGGATATGCTGTTGCATAAACCCAAGCATTTGCTAAGTCTGTTGCTGATAGAGTTGGATAGTCTTTTAAAAGTTGGGCTTCGCTGATACCTAAATTACGAGCATTCGCTAATACCCAAATAGGAATACGAGTTCCACTAATGCAAGCATCCCCACCACATACCCCAGGAGTTTTCTCTATTCCACGCCAAGAATTTCCTAAACTTTGAGCTAACATTTGAATTGCCTGTGCTTTTTCATCGGGTGTTAAAGCAAGTAATTCGGCTTCCAAGTTTTGCAGTGTCATGGCATTATTTTATTAATAACCGAATAAAGACTATATTTAAATATTTTAACCCATGTCCAATATGATAAAAAGCAAACAAAATTGAAGAATACGAGTAGAGATAAGTAAATTCACTGTTGTATCGTCTAAAATAAAACAAAACTTGCGACCGCATGGCAAACCCCAGTAACCCCAACGACATAATTCAACGCATCCTCAACGGGACTCAAACCGATGATGATGTGGAAGCTTTGCGTCAGTGGTTAAGTAGTGGGGGTATTCAAAGTATCCAAAATCTGCAAGTAGGTAAGTACAACGTCAATATCGGACAAGGGCAAAATGTTCATGTTGGGGATAAAACTTACCAAGGGCTTGACGCAGAAGCAATTCGAGAAGTTGCTAATGCAATAATTCGCGGTTCCAACACGACAGAAATTCGAGAAATTGTTCGTTCTACCCTCAAGGAAGAGTTGCCAAATTTGACATCAGAAAATCCAACCATAACTTCCCGTAAAACGATTTTAATCCTGGCTTCGGGCCCTACAAATGAAGCGAGATTGCGACTAGATAAGGAATTGCGGGAAATTGATGAGGGTTTGCGGAGGTCGCAGCATAGAGAAAAATTTACTTTGCAGCCAAAATTCGCTGTTCGTCCCGATGATTTACGTCGTGCTTTGTTAGATTTTAACCCCCAAATTGTTCACTTTTGCGGTCATGGTTCGGGGGAAAATGGCTTAATTTTGGAATCGGATGCTGGGTTCGCGCAATTTGTCCCCACCCAAGCTTTAGCCAATTTATTCAAACGATTTGCAACGCGAGGACTTGAATGTGTGGTTCTCAACGCTTGCTATTCGGAAGTTCAAGCCAACGCGATCGCCCAACATATCGATTATGTAGTCGGTATGAATAGTACGATTGGAGATGATGCCGCGATTAAATTTGCAGTTGGTTTTTATGATGAACTAGGTGCTGGTTGGTCGTTTGAAGATGCTTATAATGGCGGTTGCGATGCTATTGCATTACAAGGAATTCCACAAGAAAATACCCCAGTCTTCAAAAATCTAAAAAAAAAGTCCCAGTAACGGCAATAAATCGAGTTGATGAGTTGGTGCAACAAGTGCGTATCAGCATCCACGACACTATCCAAAGTTTACACGGGACAATGCCATTGTGGGGAATCGATAATTGGGTTCCCTTGGGGAATTTGTTTGTCGATGTCAATATTCTGGAGTCCCTCAGTAGTAACCGCAGGTCGGAATTAGGTGATTTGTGGCAAGATTTTACCAAGGGTGAATCCAATTACCGCAATTTGGATCGGATTGGTTTGGGTAATCAACAGCAGCGCGTGTCGGGGTTGACTGTATTGTCACGGGATACAAACTTGATGGTGGTGGGTAAACCGGGTTCGGGAAAAACCACATATCTGCAAAGGATTGTCACTGAATGCAATAACGGCAAATTGCAAGCGCAGCGAATACCCGTATTAATAAAGCTGCGGGAATTCGTAGATGACGGACAGAAGTATAGATATAATTTAGAGCAATTTTTGGGTCAACTTTGGCGGTTGAGTAATGCAGATACCGAATTAGTGCTAAGTCAAGGTAGAGCTTTGGTGTTGCTGGATGGGTTGGATGAGGTGACGGGGGAAGTAGGAAAGCAAATTACCAAGGAAATCAAGCGGTTTGCGCGTGTTTATCCCCAGGTGTTGGTAGTGGTGACTTGTCGGACGCAAAGCCAGGAATCGCGGTTTGAAAGGTTCGATTATGTGGAGGTGGCTGATTTTAACGAGGAGCAGGTGAGAGCGTTTGCAGAACATTGGTTTGGGACTGTGTGTGTGGATGCGGGGGAGGACAAAGCGCGGGAATTTTTGGAACAGTTATTTCGAGAGGAGAACAAACCGATTCGGGAATTGGCGATTACACCGATTTTATTAAGTTTAACTTGTGCGGTGTTGCAGCAAACGGGGAAATTTTACTCGAAGCGTTCCAAGTTATATGAGGAGGGGTTGGAGTTATTGTTGGTACAGTGGGATAAATCGCGGGAAGTCGAGCGGAATGAGGTTTATCGGGATTTGTCGGTGGAGCGCAAGTTGGAGTTGTTGAGTTATGTTGCGGTGAAAAAGTTCGAGCAAGAGCAGTATGTGTTGTTTGAGCAGGAAGAATTGGAGGGGTATATTGCGGAGTTTTTGGGGATCGAACGACGGGAAAGTCAGGGGGTGCTAAGGGCGATCGCATCTGTGCATGGGTTATTGATTGAGCGTTCGTATAGGGTTTGGTCGTTTTCCCATTTGACTTTTCAAGAGTATTTGGTGGCGAAGTGGTTTGTCGCTAATGCTGACTGGGTAAGTTTGGCAAATTATATTACTTTTCAACATTGGCGAGAAGTTTTTCTAATTTCTACAGAAATTACTCTTGATGCTAATGAGTTAATTCAGCAAATGAAGATGAATACTAATAGAATCATTGCTTTCGATCCAGAAATACAAAATTGTATTAATTGGATAAAGATGAAATCTGAATTAGTTAATAGCACTTATCCAGAAGCATTACTCCGCTGCTTTTATATGGATGTGATATTTGTTTTGAATGAAGAGCTAAATACTGACGATATAGACAATGATGCAATACATACATTGAACCTTCTTCACTTATTGTCTATGGTGGTGAAGGCAAAGATATCATCAAAGCTGGCGCAGGAGACGATACAATAACCGTCGATAAAGACGATATTATTACCAGTTTAGATGGAGGAGAAGGTTTTGATATAGTCACTATCAATGCTGATTCTCGTTTACACTTGATTCTCAAAGACAGTAACAACATCGAAGCAATTATTGGCAATAAAATTAGTAATCAAATTACCTATAGCGGTCAGGACTTACGCAACTGGCACATCGCGATCGCCAGTAGTCAGTAATTTAGTACTATTGACCGGAATCTATAAAATCAGCCTTTTTTATAATTGTTAACAGTAATTAATTCAGTAAAGCCGTGTTTG
>Ga0209911_100173_pt1 | contig 15497 bp, 14 predicted proteins | sample FECB21metaG_FD_188301 | JGI IMG/M metagenome (GOLD analysis project Ga0209911, IMG submission 188301) | Cyanobacterial communities from the Joint Genome Institute, California, USA - FECB-21 (SPAdes) (version 2) | ecosystem: Environmental > Aquatic > Thermal springs > Hot (42-90C) > Microbial mats...
ATTTAGGTTTTAGATAAATAGTTGAGAATTTTCTCAAGAGTTAAACGTAATTTCAAGGTTATAGCCAATGATTTTAGTTCTAAAACCAAAAAAATAGGCTTAATCTAAAAAACCTACCCTTGAAAGTCCCCCCATCCCCCCATCCCCCCATCTCCCCATCCCCCCATCCCCCCTTCTCCCCAAATATAAGATACAATATATACTCCATGGGGGATTTTATCGGGGAAAGTGATGAATAACACAATTAATGTAGATCTACCACTGTCATCTTACGAAATTGCGATCGCACCGGGGAGTTTGGATAACCTCGGCGAAAATATCAATCATTTGCAGTTGGGGAAAAAGGTGTTATTAGTTTCTAACCCGACAGTTTTTAAACATTATGGGGACAGAGTTTTAAAATCCCTCAAAGCTTCTGGTTTTGATGTTTGTAGCTGCATTTTACCCGACGGTGAACAGTATAAAAATTTGGATTCGATACAAAAAATATACGATACGGCTCTGGAAAATCGCGTAGAACGTTCTTCCACAATGGTAGCTTTGGGAGGCGGCGTAATTGGCGATATGACGGGTTTCGCTGCGGCTACTTGGCTACGAGGAATTAACTTTGTACAGGTGCCGACTTCACTTTTAGCCATGGTAGATGCTTCCGTGGGTGGTAAAACTGGTGTTAACCATCCCCAAGGAAAAAATTTGATTGGTGCTTTTCACCAACCCCGTTTGGTATTAATTGATCCGGAAGTCTTGAAAACTCTGCCACAAAGAGAATTACGTGCCGGAATGGCAGAAGTAATCAAGTATGGAGTGATTTGGGATGCCGATTTGTTCGCACAAATGGAAAATTGCGATCGTCTCGATCAAATGCAATATTTAATCAATCCTGTTTCTGGTGGAGAAAAGTTATTAATAGATTACATACTAACGCGCTCTTGTCAAGCAAAAGCTGATGTAGTTAGTAAAGATGAGAAAGAAGCGGGATTACGGGCAATTCTTAACTACGGACACACCATTGCTCATGCCGTAGAAAGCTTGACGGGTTACAGTGTAGTTAATCACGGTGAAGCAGTTGCGATCGGTATGGTAGCAGCAGGAGAGATTGCCGCGAAACTAGGAATGTGGCAGTCTTCGGAAGTGCAAAGACAAAATATCTTGATTGAAAAAGCGGGTTTACCGACAAAATTACCAGTAGGTTTGAATCTTGCAGAGATAATCGAGTCTTTGCAGTTGGATAAGAAAGTGAAAGCTGGTAAGGTAAGGTTTATATTACCAACACAGATTGGTGCGGTGACAATCACGGATCAAGTACCATCGGAGGTGATTAGTGAGGTGTTGCAGCAAATAAACTAAGCTGCATTCACGCGACTCTAGCCATTTCAAAATTTTGGCAGTTTAAATCAAATTTTTAACAACCGTCCAAATATGGGTTGAATTCCCCACCGTCATACGGTGTAAGAATTGCGTTGGGGTTTAAATCCCCATTGCAATTCCAAACTTCTTCCCTCTTCCCTCTTCCCTCTTCCCTCTTCCCTCTTCCCTCTTCCCTCTTCCCTCTTCCCTCTTCCCTCTTCCCTCTTCCCTCTTTTTAAATCGAAGTCTCAACAACTAACTCAAAGTTTCAATTAACTTTACTACTCGTTGTTTAATATCGTCGCGGATACGACGATAGGTTTCAACATCTCCATCTTGTGGATCTTCTAATTGCCAATCTTCAAATATCTCTCTTGTCACCCATTCTGGGGGTAAATTTACACCACAACCGCATAAAGAAATCACCACATCGTAATCTTCAGGATTAAAATCGCTTAAAGGCTTGGATGTTTGATTGCTGATATCAATACCAATTTCAGTCATGATTTCTACAACTTTTGGGTCTACAAAACTCGATTCTAAACCCGAACTAGTAACGGCTACTTTACCTTCTCCCAAAGTACGAGTAAAGGCTTCAGCCATTTGAGAACGGCGAGAATTTTTCTTACAAACAAACATGACTTTTTTCATGATATTGATTATTGTGAGATTAATAAACAGTTAATTAGCAAAACTCTAAAATTTAGGCAGACAATCATCTGCACTAATAACTGCTTTAATTACTTCTTGTTTACGTTCGCTGTAACGGTCGGTAAGATAATCTACTTGGGAACGCAATAACAAGGTAAATTTATACAATTCTTCCATGACATCAATTACGCGATCGCGATATGGGGAATCTTTCATGGTTCCGTCTTCGTTAAACTCTTGATAAGCTTTAGCAACAGAAGATTGATTGGGGATTGTAAACATCCGCATCCAACGTCCTAAAATCCGCATCGAATTTACTGCATTAAAGGACTGAGAACCACCGCTGACTTGCATTACAGCCAAAGTTCTACCTTGAGTCGGTCTCACTGCTCCGATACTCAAAGGAATCCAGTCAATTTGGTTTTTGAGAATCCCAGTAATATTACCGTGCATTTCTGGAGATGACCAAACTTGACCTTCAGACCATTGACTTAATTCCCGCAATTCTTGAACTTTCGGATGAGATTCAGGTACACTACCCTGAATCGGTAATTCATGGGGATGAAAAAACTTGACTTCTGCACCAAATCCGCTAATAATTTTTGCTGCTTCTTCTGCTACAAGCCTACTATAAGAACGCTCCCGTAAGGAGCCGTATAAAAATAATATTCTGGGTGGATGATTGAAATCGGTCATAAGTAATTAGACTTTCTGGAAAATTCATTTATACTGTGTCCGGAGGACACGCTAAGCTTAAGATTAATCTGAGTGAATCCGTGGATCACGTAAAGTTGCTTTTTCTGGTTCTCGTGGGAACCAAGCCGCAGTGCGTTTACAAAATTCAACCAACATTAACATCACTGGTACTTCAATTAAAACCCCTACCACTGTTGCCAAGGCTGCACCGGAATTCAAGCCAAACAGCATTACGGCTGTGGCAATAGCAACTTCAAAATGATTACTAGCACCAATTAAAGCCGCTGGTGCAGCATCCTCGTAGGACAAATTCATTTTCAGCGCTGCTACATATGTAATTAAGAATATGAAATTAGTTTGGATAAACAACGGTACGGCTATCAATAATATATGTAGGGGATTTTCTACAATCAATTCCCCTTTAAAAGCAAACAGTAGCACTAAAGTTAACAGTAAAGCAGTGATGGAAATCGGAGTTAGATACTTTAAAAATCGCCTCTCAAACCATTCTCTACCTTTGTGTTTCATTATCCAGTAACGGCTGAATATCCCGGTAACTAAAGGCAACCCTACATAAATTAGCACCGATAAGACGATAGTTTGCCAAGGAACTGTTAAATCGTTCGCTGCCAACAACCATCTACCCAAAGGTGCGTATAAAAACAGCATTGCTAGGGAATTTACCGCTACCATCACCAAAGTATGACCTTGATTGGCATAAGAAAGATATCCCCACATCAACACCATTGCAGTACAAGGAGCAATTCCTAATAAAATTGCCCCAGCAATGTAGGAATTTGACAGTGTAACTTCGCTACCGCGAATTATTTCACTTCCCTCAATTAAAGGACGAAATAACCATCCTAAGAAAAACTGAGCAAAAGCCACCATCGTAAATGGTTTAATCAGCCAGTTGATTACTAAGGTGAGAATTACAGGTTTGGGAGCGCGAATTGCATTCACAGCTTGGCTGAAGTCAATTTTCACCATGATGGGATACATCATGAAAAACAAACATACCGCTATGGGAATAGATACTTGAAACACGCTCATAGCATCTAATGTTGTTGCTATCCCAGGAAATGTTCTTCCTAATGCAATCCCAGCAATGATGCATAAAAACACCCAAACTGTCAGGTATTTTTCAAAAAAACTCAGATTACTCCCTGCTCTGACTGCTACTTTACTGGTTTGCAAATTATTCCTACTCATCTGTCTAATCCTGAAAAAATCTATAGCTAGTCGTGAAAATGGACGCTACCTAACTAATAAGCATCTTTGGGTAAAGGTACATACCCAAACAACTCACAAGGGACATTTATATCATTTCAAAAAAACTTGATGTTTCAAGTAAACCATACCACAATTATAGAAAACAAATCAAAAAAAGTTGATATGTATATTAGAGAGTGTTTATAAAATAAATTTAAATAGCCGGGTGTGTTAAGGCTTTCTGGGATTCGATAGGAAAAAGAGTAGGTGAAAATCTGCCGTAACGCACGCCTCAGCGGTTGGTGCGTTAGATGTATTAAAATTAAATGTTGAGGGCAGAAGATAGTCATGCATTTAACACACCTTACAAGAATTTTATTTTTTTGATATTACAACCCAAAGTATTAAGTTGTCGCGCATTTAATTTGTATTTTTCTAGCGGGCTATCTGGCCCGCACTACAAAACTTTAATAAAATTTGAATATACAAATTAAAGGCTTTTTAGCTTACAACCCAAAATATAAGCAGACGTTGCCGGGCGCAACGTCTCTACATTAAGTATTAGATAGACTTTTGCAATTTCTCCTCACTAACCCAATCACCGTGAAAACCATAAGGAACTCGTTGGGGAATCAGTACTCTTGCAACTGGTGCGGATGTCATATCTTGAGCGTCAACAATTAGTAATTCCGATGTATCCTCGTCGGAATCATAAACGAAAGTCATTACCCAACCTTGATCTTCCCCACTCATCCCATTACAAGGTACAAATACAGCTTCACCTCCATAACGTGCTTTACCAAATTCATGAATTTGGGATTTACCGCTATTGAGGTCATATTTTATTACACCATCAAACAAAGGCATCGAACCTTGTCCCATTTTGCCAGTGTAACCATAGCGCGTTGGTTGTCCTAAAAAGTTATCATTAACACGGGGAAACTCTGAAGGGACATCATCAAGTGTTTCTTCACGCACGCTACCATCTTTTAAGTTAAACCGCCAACGGTGTAATCTAGAAATATTATCTTCCCCATCGCTTTCAATGTCCTCAATTGCAAAAATATTTACAGAATTCACCCGACAAGCAATAAGTACTACCTCATCACCTTGTTCATAAGCGTTGAGGGTATGCCATACAAAACAAGCAGGAGTTTCAAACCAGCGAATATCATTATTATCACCGTGACGAGGCACAATCCCAAAACGACTGACTCTATCTTTTTCAAACATTAAACCAGGTTCGCCTTTTTGCATCCGCATGGGATTAAATGTCATCGGCAAATCCATAAATATTGTATAGTTTTGGGTAATGGCGAAATCATGCATCATCACTCCCATGGGTAATTCAATCGGTACAGTTTTTACAAGTTTGCCTTCAGGTGAAACTACACTGTAATGTAAAAATGGTGGAGCAAATGAATAACCGAAAAACATCATTTCACCCGTTATCGGGTCTACTTTCGGATGTGCTGTAAATGCAGATTTTAATTGATTATTGTAAGTAAATTCCCCTAAAGTATCTAATTCAGGTAGCTTTATAGCATGAGGCGCACCTCCTTCCCAAAGTGCCAAAAGTTGACCTGCGTGCCATACCAGCGCTGTATTGGCAACGTTTTTAAATGTACCGTGGGGGTTATCCATTTGTGGTGGTTCTAATAACCCGCTCCATAAAGCTTTACCCGCTTCCTGTTCGATTTGCCATCCTTTCGTCCGCACATAACGGTTACGATAACTGGCTTTCCCATGAGAAATCCGCACTCCGTGCAACATTCCATCCCCATCAAACCAATGATACTGTCCTTTGGGATTCCATTGGGGATTCGGTCCATTCCGCACAAACATCCCGGATAAATCCGGTGGTAATTCACCGATTATTTTTAAGTCCTCTGCGGTGATTTCTTCACCCACTGGGGCAAAATTACCATCAAGAAAAGGATTTACTGCTAATGTTCCCATTTTAGTTCAAGTTTGAAGGTCAATCTATTTTTAATTTTAGATTGACGATTTTAACTTGGTTACACCATCAAAACTACTAAAAGTGAAGCTGGTAATTAATTACACCACACAAACTTAAGTAGTTTTATGTTGCTTTTTTAAAGCGATGGTAGTTGTTTCAGAAAGAATTTTTGGTTTGCTTTTGACGCTGAATACCGAAGATATTATCTTGGGTAAAACAAGGCAAGTAACAGTATTGACGAGGGTGAGTAATATACCATCAACTAAACTCATCTTCAGGTCTCCTTATGCAAAAAATCCTCACCTTCTATTGTGAAACAAAATTGGAATAATTCAATCAGTATCAACTTTTAAGTTTCTTTTGGTTTCCATAAATTACTTTTAAGTTGCAATCTATAGGAATCCGGTTTGCTTTTTGAATTAATCAGTTGAGATTAGGGAGTAGGGAGTAGGGATTAGAGAGTAGGGAGTAGTTCGTTCGTTACTATACTGAGTTTTGTTCAATATTCAAATAGTAAGCTAAAGAGCCTTTAATTTGTATATTCAAATTTTATTAAAGTCTTGTAGTGCGGGCCAGATAGCCCGCTAGAAAAATACAAATTAAATGCCCGACAACTTAGTCCTATATTTATTGTTTGTTAGTCAAATGCCACACGGGTTGTGTCGTCGATATCTGGTTGTCAAAACAATTATTTTGCATCGAAAACGGGTTTATGCAGCCTTACTATTTATTATTTGTGAGTGAAATTATCTTTATTTTAAATCTGAACACAAAAAAATAAAGATAAATATTCAGTCCATGTAGGTTTATATAACTAAATTTTTATAAATATAATTTTACATTGGCGGTAAGACTCAATCTATATTCAGATAGAGACAGTTTTATTTGTTGTATATATAATAAGTTGTCTATTTTTAGTAAATGAACGAATATGCTGGAAGTACAAATAATTGACTATAAAATTTCTGTGTGATGTCTAAAACTAAGGGTACAAATAATCTACTTTCTCAGTTTACACAAAAAGACCAACAATCTTTAAAAAGCCGGTTCGATTACTCAAATGTGGAGTCTTTACCGGAAATTTGGGGAATACTAGCAAGTCGCATTGGTGATACTGTTGCACTGCATAATCCTCATGCTCGACCGAAGGAGGAGATAGTAACTTATACTGAACTTTATCAGCAAATTCAACAATTTGCTGCTGGTTTGCAAGCGTTGGAAGTCAAGCCAGACCAAAGGATTTCGTTGATTGCTGATAATAGTCCTCGCTGGCTGATTGCCGACCAAGGTATAATGACTGCCGGGGCTGTAAATGCTGTACGCAGTTCTCAAGCAGATACGGACGAATTGGCGTACATCTTGGCAAATAGTGATAGTACCGTTTTAGTAGCGCAAGATTTACAGACTTTTGAAAAACTGCGTCCCCGTTTAGATGATTTACCAATTAAATTAGTAATTTTATTGACAGTCGAAACAGTACCTCATGAAGAGGTGATTAAGGTACTAAATTACGAGCAGTTAATGGAAATTGGTGCAAAACATAATTTAGAACCAGTAAAACAAAACCGCGATGCTTTAGCGACTTTACTTTACACTTCTGGTACTTCCGGAAAGCCCAAAGGTGTAATGCTTTCTCATGCAAATTTGATGCATCAAGTCACAAGTTTACGTACCATAGTTCAACCGGAAGTAGGAGATGTAGTTTTAAGTATTCTGCCTACCTGGCACGTATTTGAACGTACTGGGGAATATTTTTTGCTTTCTCAAGGTTGTACCCAAGTGTATACAAATTTGCGCTCGATAAAAAATGATTTGAAACAATTTAAACCTCATTACATGATTGGGGTACCGCGTATTTGGGAATCGATTTACGAAGGAGTACAAAAGCAGTTTCGCGAACAACCAGCATCCAAGCAAGCTTTAATTAATCGGTTTTTAGGTATTAGTAATAAATATATTAAAGCGCGGCGAATTGCTCAACAATTGGATTTAGAAAATCTTAATCCTGCGATGGGAGAACGAATTGCTGCTAACATTCAAGCAAAACTGCTTGCACCAATACAAGCTTTGGCTGAGAAAATCGTTTACTCCAAAGTCAGAGAAGCCACAGGAGCAAGAGTCAAGCAATTGATTAGCGGTGGTGGTGCCTTAGCCAAACATATAGATGATTTCTACGAGATTATTGGCGTATCCATCGTCGTTGGTTACGGTTTAACCGAAACTTCTCCAGTTACTCATGCTCGTCGTCATTGGACTAATTTACGGGGTTCTGCGGGATTACCGATACCGGGTACCCAAGCAAAAATTGTCGATTTAGAAACTCGTCAAGAATTACCAACCGGGGAAAAAGGTTTAGTATTGCTCAAAGGACCGCAAATCATGCAGGGTTATTATAAAAATCCCGAAGCGACACAACAAGCTATCGATTCCGAGGGATGGTTTAATAGCGGTGATTTGGGCTGGTTAACACCTCGTGAGGATATAGTTTTAACCGGAAGAGCAAAAGACACCATCGTCTTAACCAACGGAGAAAACATTGAACCACTCCCCATTGAAGATGCTTGTTTGCGATCGCCATTTATCGACCAAATAATGCTTGTGGGACAAGACAAAAAAAATGTCGGTGCTTTGATTGTACCGAATCTGGAAGCATTAGCAAAATGGGCAGAAACTCAAAACTTGGAATTATGTGTTGAAGAAGACAATGTTACGACATCCACCAGCCAAAAAATCAACCTTGAGAGTAAAATGATCCAGGATTTGTTTCGGCAAGAGTTGATTCGGTTCGTGCGAAATCGTCCAGGATATCGTCCGGATGACCGTATTGGACCATTTAAGTTGATTCTAGAACCGTTTTCTATGGAAAATGGCATGATGACACGAACTCTCAAAGTCCGACGACACGTCGTGATGGAACGCTATCACGATACGATAGAGCGGATGTATAACGCTAACTAGTCCACCATGTATTCAATTAAAAAGGAAAAAAGACACTTCTATGGACATCTCCAATCCTCAATTGCTGCTAAAGCGCGTTATTAACGTTAAAGCCATTGTCACACCTTTATGGAAAGAGGAAGTAACGCAGCAACTACAAACTCAAATTAATCAAGTTGACCAGCAATTACAACAAATCGATGTCCAAGGACAGCGAGCAATTACTGAAATTCAAAAGCAAGGTTTACAACCCCCTGGGCCTCAGACTCTACAACAAATTGAGAATATTCAAGGTCAAGTAAATGAGAAAAAAAGCGAAATGCTAGAGCAAAAAAACCAAAGCTTGCAAAACTTACAACAAGTACAAATGCTTGAATTGAATCAAGAAGTTAATCAATTTCAATTAGAAGGCTTTTTCCAAGCAGAAAAAGGTGATAACTTAATTAGTAAAATGCAGGTTGAAATTGTTCTGCGTGACGGTGTTATCGAAGAAATTCGCGGCGATATTTAGACAAAGTAATAATTCTGAATTCATCATGGTGAATTCAGAATTAACGTGAGTTCGATAATAATCAGGAAACTGTAAAACCTTGATGTTTCCTCTTTGTTAGAAGTCGGGTTTTTAGAAGAATTGCCTCTGACTACAGACTTTTATCCTAAAAACCCGACTTCTATACTAGTACTCCCCCACATTAATGAAAGCGGGGTTTGTTCGTCTACCCACGTGCTGTAGAGACGTTATACATAACGTCTCTAGACAATTTTGGGAAAAACTAACCATTCACAATTAATGTGGTGAAGTAGTAGTCGTCCAATTCAACTGATAATTTAGAGTTTTTATTAGCTAAAAATTGTCGAAAATTTTAGATGTTGTCAAAATACTGCACCTAAATTTATTGCCTATTTTAACTAAAATTTTAGATGCGTAAAAATGATACTGCTATTGCCAAGCAGTCAAATTTTATTGCTCCTCACACACACCCTATATTCCAATTTCAAGCAATCTCAGCTTATTGATACTTTTTCTGCTTTAACAATCCTCTTATTTAATTAATAAAGAGGTAATTATCAATTATCAATTATTGAATTTTTACCGACAATTTGAGTTTGATAAAACAGTTGTTCCACCTACTAAACATTGCTCGTAAGAACCAGCCCAAACAATTTGCCACAACTGAGGTGAACTGACAAGCAGCGAACGTCCAAAACTTGTAAGTTCAACTCGATATTTTATTGGTTTGGGCTTAGACAAAGCCAAATTAGTTTGGGTTATTGTTACCATTGCTCGGTTAGGTTGTGGATAAGCCACCTCGACTTTACGGGTTAATTGTTTCGAGTAATTTGGATCAAAAGCATTAACTGCAAGAGTCGCTGGATCTGTACCTTTGAGTACGGATTTTAAGCGAGTTAATGGTATTGACTTATATTTAGCTCTGTAAGGATTTGTGACAATCTTTTGAGTGGAAATTTCTTTTGCTTTAATTTGCTGTTGCTCTTCGGTAGTAGAAATCGTACTAAAATGCCATCGTTTAATTATGTAAACTCCAGCAACAACAGCACTCGCAAACAGCGAAAGCGTTAATACCAGGAAAATCTTGAACTTTGCCGACATAAAATTTAAAGGGAATCTTAAACGGTGTGTTTTTATTTATCCATCTTGAATTTTAAATCGAGACATGGTTTATAACTTCATACTTGAAGTGGAGTTTCCGCAAAATTTGTTCAAAAATTTGTGGAAAAAGAATTAAGTAATATTATGTAGGGAAGAGGGAAGAGGGAATAGGGAAGAGGGAAGAGGGAAGAGGGAAGAGGGAAGAGGGAATAGGGAATAGGGAATAGGGAATAGGGAAGAGGGAAGAGGGAAGAGGGAAGAGGGAAGAGGGAAGAGGGAATAGGGAATAATAATTAATCGTCCGGACTTGATATAATTTCTTTTACTTAAAATTTCTTCATAGAAACGACATCAAACTTATGAACTCAGTACGCAAAAATACAGATTAGCTGATAAGTGTGGTTTTAAGATAATTTGTTTGCGATCGCGATATGTCTTAGGTATGACGCTTCGCGTATCGCGATACAATGCAATCTGTCAAAAACTATTAAAGTCCCTAAATTACAAATTCAATTCACCATATTCCTTATGAGTATTCACGAAATATTTATGCCGGCGCTGAGTTCCACGATGACTGAAGGTAAAATAGTATCCTGGGAAAAAGCCGCTGGTGACAAGGTTGAAAAGGGCGAAACGGTGGTAATCGTTGAATCGGATAAAGCTGATATGGATGTGGAATCCTTTTATGAAGGATACATGGCACATATTTTAGTCGAAGCGGGAGGAACTGCTCCCGTGGGTTCTGCAATTGCTTTCCTCGCAGAAACTGAAGCCGAAATTGAAGCAGCAGTAGCTCAAGCCAAATCTCAAGGTGCAGCATCAGTAAAAACCGAAGTTGCGGCTACAGCCCCTGGACAAACAGCAGCGCAACCAACGGCTGTAAGCGTTGGAGCAAACAGTACCGCTCAAAATGGTTCTAGTCCCCGGAGCGGTAGAACAATAGCTTCCCCTCGCGCTCGCAAGTTGGCAAAAGAATTTAAAATTGATTTAAGCGGTATTTCTGGTAGCGGTCCTCACGGTCGTATTATCGCTGAAGACGTGGAAAACGCTGCTGGTAAGTCTACACCTCAACCAGTAGTTACACCCGCCCCCAGCGCTCCCACAGTCACCCCTGCGGCGACACCTGCACCAATGCCCGTAGCGGTAACACCGGGACAAACAGTACCTTTGACCACTTTACAAAATGCCGTGGTGCGGACTATGCTTCACAGCTTATCCGTACCTACCTTCCATGTAGGTTACACAATTGCCACCGATGAATTAAATAAACTTTACAAACAAATCAAATCCAAAGGTGTGACAATGACAGCGCTGCTTGCTAAAGCTGTAGCGATGACATTACAGAAACACCCATTATTGAATACAAACTATTCAGAACAGGGAATGGTACATCCTGCCAACATTAACATTGCTGTAGCGGTAGCAATGGATGATGGAGGATTAATTACACCAGTATTGCAAAATGCCGACCAACAAGATATTTACAGTTTATCGCGTAACTGGAAATCCTTAGTAGAACGCGCTCGCACAAAACAGTTACAGCCCCAAGAATACAGTAGCGGAACCTTTACCATATCTAACTTGGGAATGTTTGGTGTAGATACATTTGATGCGATTTTACCACCTGGACAAGGTTCAATATTGGCGATCGCCGCATCTCGTCCGACCGTAGTAGCCACCCCTGAAGGTATGATGGGTGTACGTCAAGAAATGAAAGTAAACATTACTTGCGACCATCGGGTTATTTACGGCGCTCATGCAGCAGCATTCCTTCAAGATTTAGCCAAGTTGATTGAAACCAATTCTCAATCTTTGACAATGTAGTAGATAATAATTATGCAATAGTAATCTTTTAGACTTGGGGCTTTTAACTCCAAGTTTTTTTATTAGGAATGAGTAATGGGTAATTTTTCCCTCTCAACTGTCAACAGAGAAATTAAATCCGTGTAATCAGTGTAATCCTTCTTAATCCGTGGTCAGGAATTGTTGGCTTCAAAGTTGTAGGATATTGAGAAATTGAATTAAATCAACAAGAATTATGTCTTTTAAATACAAAATACTATCAATCGATGGTGGCGGTATTCGCGGTATTATTCCGTCAATCATACTCAAAGAAATTGAAAAACGGACGCAAAAACGGATTTGGCAATTGTTTAATTTAATCGCTGGAACTTCAACTGGAGGTTTCTTAGCAATGATTTTGACTATACCAAATCCTGAGAATAAAACTGAAGCTCGGTATTCTATGGAAGATATCATCAATATGTACCGAGTAGATGGAAAACAGATTTTTTATGAGCCATTTTTAGAAAGTTTAACAGGTCTTGATGATTTGTTAAGACCAAAGTATTCTTCTGAAGGTAGAGAAAGAATTGCCAAAAAATATTTTCAAGATACTTTTCTTAAAGATGCACTAACTAATATTTTTATAACTAGTTATGATATACAGATACGATTACCTGTATTTTTTATCAATAATCCTAGATTTCAAAGACATACGGGAACTAATTTTCGTAAACTTTGTAATGATTACAAAATGATAGAAGCAGCAATGGCAACTTCTGCGGCTCCAACATTTTTTGAACCTTACAAATTACCGATTCGCGGTTGCAATCATTGTGATAAAGATGATTTTTATGCATTAGTTGACGGTGCCGTTTTTTCTAATAATCCTACAGCGTTAGCAATTGTCGAAGCAATTATCTATACTCAAAATAATGGAGAAAACGTCAGTTTAAAAGATATTTTAGTAACGTCATTGGGTACTGGTTCTCTAACTCGAAGATTCCCTTACGAAAAAGCGGTTAATTGGGGTAAATTACAATGGATACAGCCATTAATCAATATTTTTCTTGATGGTGCTAGTGAAGTCGCAAATTATCAGTTAAAACAGTTACTGCCCGAAGCTCAGAATACTAATAAACAGTATTATCGTTTTCAAAAAGAGTTAGATGAAGCAAGCGATGATATAGATAATACTCAAGAAGAAAATATGGCATTATTGGAGAAAACTGCACATACAATTATTCAAGAACAAAGTAGAGAACTTGATAAATTGTGTGAGCAACTTTTAGCTTAGTTTGGGTGAATTTGATTATTTTACTATTCCCCTGGAGTTGTAAATATGGGGTATCTCGCGAAAAAAAAGACGAAATCAAGCACTCAAAAATTCTCGCATATATTGATTTACTAACTGTGGCTGTTCTTGCTGTACCCAGTGGCTACAGTTAGCAATATATTTAATTCGCAAGTCTTTTACATAAGCTTCGGTACCATAAGTCAATTCTTTTCCTAATGCAGTATCCTCTTCTCCCCAAATCATCAAAGTTGGAACTTCGAGAATGCTCCAATTTCGATTAAACATTGCTGAATTGAAAAGATTTCGGTAATAATTTATCGCTGATGTTAAAGCTCCACGTTTAGCAGCAGCGTCTTTATAAGCATCAATATCTTTTTTACTGAAAGCACTTTTATTAATTGCCATACCTTTAAAAGCATTTTCAATAAACTGATAGTCTTGAGCTTGGAGAAATAATTCAGGAATTAAAGGTAGTTGGAAAAACAACATATACCAACTACGTAATAATTGCTGAGGAGTTCGTAAACCTTCCGAAAATTTTGCCAGATGAGGACAATTCATAATAATTAATCGTTCTACCATTTCTGGATAATCATAAGCAAAATTCCAAGCAATTGCTCCTCCCCAATCATGCGCTACCAGCACACATTTTTCATATCCTAATCCGCGAATCATACCTTCTACATCTTTAACTAATTCATTCATCACATAAGCAGACTGGGATGCAGGTTTTTCACTATCGTTGTAACCTCGTAAATCTGGTGCAACTACTTTAAAATCTGAAGCAAATTCTGGAATTTGATGTCTCCACGAGTACCAAAACTCCGGGAATCCGTGAAGCATTAACATCAAAGGACCACTTCCTTGGGTTACGTAGTGCAGCTTTACCCCATTCGTTGTAATGTATTCGTGTTGCCAAGAATCTTCCATAATATTTAGTTGAGACTATTTATTGAGACTATTTGCTTATTTTACTGGGAGAAGGGGACAACAAGATGAACCAAGAAAAGTCTTTAACTAAAATCAATTACTCCTATTCCGCTCTAAGATTACGTATCTCTTTTTGCCTCTTTCCTCTGCGCTCTCAGCGCGGCAGTTGCTACAACGGAGGGAACCTCCGCAACGCACTGCCTTGTCTCTGCGGTTTTTTTTCGGTAATCTTCTGCCGGGAAGGGAGTAATAGTCCCAATATTTTGAGTGGGTTGTTTTATCATAGAATTGTTAATTTCGATTATATTATTTATTAATTATTTAATTATTTTGTATTCGAGCATGGATGATTTTAATCAGAAAAATAAATGCTGAAGATATCCAACAGTTTTTTTTATGGCGGGATGCAGGTATTTACATTTATAATGTACTGCGAAGAGAGGTTATGGAACATAAAGAAGGAAAGCGGATTATCTTCATTGCTTTAATTAATTCAACTATTGTAGGAACCGTACAGTTTGTTCCTTACCATGATGACATTGAATTAGCAGATGGAAGCTCTACTGCTTACTTACAATCGCTTCTAGTTGATCGAAATTACAGAAGACAGGGAATCGGTTCTAGTCTCATTCAAGCTGTTGAATTTGAAGCGATAAGCCGTAATTTTGACCGATTAACTATTATGGTGGAATCAGATAACTCGGCTGCTTTGAAACTTTACCAAAAGGTGGGCTTTTCTTTTTTTAAAAATTCCAATAATATCTGGCGAGGTACTCAGTATTGTGTCAGTTGTTTAGAGAAAAGTTTGGTTTAAAAAGACTTTTTCAATCGGCAAAATCATCAAAATCATAATTCCACAGCAAAAAACGCCTCCCGACTACTCGGAAAGCGTTTTTTATATTTAGTAAAGACCTAATCTATTAAGTCTCTACATTTTTATTTATTTAATTATTAACCGTTGATTGCGGGAGCGCTAATTGCAACAGGTGCAGCTTCAGCAGCAGCCAAATCTAAGGGGAAGTTGTGAGCGTTGCGCTCGTGCATTACTTCCATACCCAAGTTTGCTCTGTTCA
>Ga0209911_100174_pt1 | contig 15189 bp, 14 predicted proteins | sample FECB21metaG_FD_188301 | JGI IMG/M metagenome (GOLD analysis project Ga0209911, IMG submission 188301) | Cyanobacterial communities from the Joint Genome Institute, California, USA - FECB-21 (SPAdes) (version 2) | ecosystem: Environmental > Aquatic > Thermal springs > Hot (42-90C) > Microbial mats...
ATCGCTGCTTTTGTTTTTACTATTCTGTTTTTCGTATTCATCAGAAAATATATTTCAGAAAATTTTTAATTTTTTAGAAAATAATTAAAAATACGTCGAGTTTTGACGCTTTGGGTAAATATCTTTACCTCAGAAATTAAAAACAATAATCTAAAAACTTACAACGATGAAAATTTTAATACAAAAAGAATATTAATAATTACACTTTCAGTTCTGAAATTATGATCTTCAGAATTCTTTCTCTTTAATCCATCCGGCTTTTTTACTACAAAGAATCATTCAGTTTTCTCACTGGATAGGATAAGATTATGTTCAAAATAAGATTAGTTTGCTAGCACTAACTATATCTCAATTATTATTAACATTTTAAAACCATTCACAAATTATGGCAAATTTAGTACAAGAATTAAACAGTTTAGATTTTAGTGTTTACATTGGTGGTCCTTTGCAGGCTGCAGTAAAAGCACAACACGACGCTTCGATTTCCCAAGTTAATTTCATTAAAGAAGTAGGCTTTACCCCTGCGGTTCCCGCTGCAGGAAGTACTCCCGCAATACCCTCTCAGTTGAGATATGTAGATTTTAATTATGAAAAATCTCTACCCAACCCGGATTATGGTAAAACACTTCAGGACCTGAAAGACGCAGGAAGAGTAGAAGCTTCTGCAACCGCTATACCTGCTACCATTAATGTATCTCAACAATTTCTAAAATCAGCCGTAAATCTAAAAGTTCCTTTCCTTACGATGCTTACGATTCCGGCTTTGAGAATTGATGAAGTGACTATTGATTTTAATGCGAAATTGAATTCAGTAGAAACACAAAATGTATCTAGCGAATTCTCAGGAAATGCTTCTATCAGTGCAAAATTCTGGAAAGTAAAATTCAATGCATCCGCTTCTTATAAGAAGACGACTTCAAGTACTTCAACTACAGAAAGAACATACACTTTGGGTGTACATGTAAGAGCTGTAAACGATGAACTGCCTGCTGGTCTTTCAAGAATTATGGATATGCTGGAAGACAGTATTGCCGCTGTTTAATTTAAATTTCAGGGTGGTTGCTTTGGCAGCCATCCTTTTGCTTCATTTTTTTTAATACAAAAACTAACTTATTATGCCGACATTAAAAGAATATTTAGGCGGAATTGTATCAGAAATTACCGCAGCCAGAAAAATGGCAGATATACAAACATTAGAGATTGCGAAAGAATATGCTCAGGACGATTTGCTAAAACATTTCTCTGTTCCAAGAATGAAGGTAGGAACAGTAGAACTTACAGTTCCTTTTGCAAAAGCAGCGGCATCGCCGGTTTTATCTTTCGCGGAGTTTACCTATGACGAAATTTTAAAAGTAGCCAAAACAGATTATGATCCTTCTGATACAGATAGTGATACAGAGCTCAAGGCACTTCTTAGTGATAAACAGGTTGAGTATAATAGCGACATTGCAGAGATGAAACGAGGAAATATAACTGATGTCACTCAAGCTGAGACGAAGTATTTTAATAGTATCCCTAAGTATATTATAAAGCTTTGTACTTCACTTCCCAACTTCAACTGGAAATTGGTAAATCCTGATCAACTGCATGAAAGGCTTTATTCTAGAATGCTTCAGGAAGCAAAAAAAGCGATAGAGGACAAACCGAATAACCCCAACGAGGTAATTGTAGAAGCAAGTAAACTGATGGATTTGGATCCCAAATGTATCATTATAGCGAAAATGAGTGTAACCGAATCCGGAATGGAATGGTCCAGACATGAAGATATTGACGGTAACATAGTCGAAACATTAATTCCTGAATAAAATATGAAAAAATCACAATTTATTCTGATCAAACAACTGAAAGAGAAATTGCTCCAGTTTCCTTCTATTGTTTCGAAACTGGAAAAAAAAGATCCTTATTTTATCGACTCGCTATTGGTCTGGCTGAAATCTGCTGAAGATATCTTTTCTTCTTATAACATTAGTGCTGTTTCCGAGCTGGCAGGTTTCAGAGCAAAAATTCTCGCTGCAAGAATAAGTAACGAAAGAGGAGGCAATATTAAAAAAAAACAAATTAAAGCGGCTTCAGATATTCTGTATGATCTGCAAAGTACGGTATTAACGGTATTAATGCCTTTTGAAAAGAAAATAGACGACTGTCGTGAACTTATAAAACAGCTGCTTACACTTCTAAAACAAAGGGGAACAATACATTACAACCCTCAGGTTTCTTTTGAAGTATTTGTTAATAGTGTATGGCAGACCATACTCATGGATAATGAACTTAGCGTAGGAGCCATCAAATTAAAATCTATACTGTCTGAAACAGACATCATCATGGTTGTTGGCGATGAGATCGAAATAACGGAATTTATGTGACACTATTTTTGCGCATTATCTATTGTAGAAAATAACTCAACATTTGGGTTATTTTTTTCATCAGGAAATAAATTTTTAAATATTAAAAAAATACGTCAAGTTTTGACGTTCACCATGTCTACATTTGAAGTATAAAACAAAACACAAAGTATCATTTAAAAAAATAAATTTTCACTCAACGTATCTATGCTGAACAGCCCAAAATGTATTCAATTTTTAATGCCAAACACCAAAACAAAATGAAATCACAACATCATTACTCAGACATTATTTTCGACAGAAACCGCTACACTATTGAATGGAGCGATATTGAAAATGCAGAAACAGATTACGACAATTATCTTAATGACATTGAAACGTCTTCCGACGGAGTTTTAAAAATGATGACATTCAAAAAAATATATATCAATTAAATTTTAAACATATCAAGTTCTGCTGCTGTTCAGCAGTCTCTTATACCACCATTTCTGTTTCGTTTTTCTAAATTCAATATTCTTAAAATGCTGAACAGCCGGAACTTTGTTTAAAAAACACCATCAAATTAATACGCAAAAATTACATATATTATGATAACAAAAGAAGCACTAAAACTCTACTTTGAAAAGGGAGATTACCCTACACAAAATCAATTCTGGGAATGGATGGATTCATATTGGCATAAGGAAGAAAAAATACCACAGGATTCTGTTGAAGCATTTGAAAAAGTAATTCCGCTTTTTGACGGAAATAATTTAATAGGATCCGGGATTAAACTGATAATACCATCCAATACAAAGAAGATTTTTGCGGCTGCATACTCGTATGAAGGATTTAACTATCAAATAAGAGAGGTCATTTTAAATGAAGGTTTAGAAGAAATCGGGCAATATGCATTTAGCAATCAGAACATAAAAGTTATTAAAACTCCCTCTACATTAAAACTCATTGGATCTAATGCTTTTGATAGTCAATCCAATACAAGAGGAACAGGTGTTTTAGAAAAAATCATACTCAATGAAGGTCTTATAAGGATTGAAGATTCTGTTTTCTTGAATTATAAAGCGGCAGTTAATGATCTGTATATTCCAAACACAGTACAATCAGTAGGAAAAAATGCTTTTTTAATTCCTTCATTACAAACGGTGTCTGCTCCTGCAGGGTTGGATCTTAGTGCTTCGGGAATTCCTGCAACAGCAGTGATTACGTACAGATAAAAATTACCTTAGAACAAAGATCATGAAACTCATATCGATTCTAAAAAATAATATTTAAAAAAATTAAAATACGACAAGTTTTGTCGCTTTAACCTCATATATTTGTGGTAGAAACTTTTAACAATGAAAAAAGATTTTTATCTCACAAGGTACGCCTTAATTATTAAAAGACTGGAAGGTTCTCCGGCTACTTATTCTCAATTGGAAGAATACCTTCTTAATTCCTTCGAATTTCAGGATGCGGGGATTAAAAGCTACTCTATCCGTACACTGCAAAGAGATATCCGGGAAATTTCAGATCTTTTCAATCTTTCTATTCATAACAAAAAGAAAGGCGATAACCGGTATTATATCGAGAGCCGCCCAATTATGGAAGTGGATGAATATAATCAAAAATTACTGGAGTCTTTTCAGGTAAGCAACGCCCTGAACCTTCATCCTGATTTTTCAAATCTTATCTTTTTTGAAAGCAGAAAACCAACTGGCGTTGAGCATTTTTATGACCTTTTTTTTGCCATCCGTAATAAAAGAATTGTTTCTTTTGAGCATTACAACTACAAAAATAAACTGATGACTTCAAGAAAAGTTCATCCGCTGGCTTTAAAAGAATCCAAAGGAAGGTGGTATCTTATCGCTATCGATACAAAAGATAAAATGCTGAAATCTTTCGGATTAGACAGGATTAATTATCTGGATGTTTCTAAAAATACTTTCAGAGAGAAATACAAATACAATTTCAGAGAACATTTTAAAAATGCTTTCGGAGTGATGAATCTTACGGAACAGAATCCGCAGAAAATTGCCTTAAAATGCAGCAGACATCAGGGAGAATACATCAGAAGTTTTCCGCTTCATCAGTCTCAGAAAGAAACCAAAGAAACACCGGAAGAAATATTTTTTGAGTTTTTCCTGCATCCTACGTACGATTTTTTGCAGGAAATTCTCTCCTTCGGAAAAGAAGTTCAGGTACTGGAACCTAAAGTTTTAGTTGACGATATCCGCAAACATCTGCAGGAATCATTAAACAGGTATCTCGAAAGCTAAAAAACTTATTAAATTGATCCATTTTTTTGATTACATTTACATAAATATATCAAAGTGAAATCTTTTTTTGTTTTTCTTTTTTGCTGCGGTTTTTCTTTCTGTTTTTCCCAACAGACTGAGGAATTTAAGCTTATTAAAAATTATTACAACCAGCACCGTTCCATGCTCGGCAAAGAGTTTAAGAAAAAATTTGATGTCGAGACAGACAATTATCATAAGGCTTCCATAAAGGTCGACTATATGCTTTTTATGCAGAAAATGGACAGCATAGAGAATGTTGCGCTTACAGGAGCTTTATTAAAGACAAAAAATCTCGAAGATCTTAATAAACTAAAATTATTGAAAACTCCGTCCGCTGAAACTCCTGCTATTCCTTCTGTTGTTATCGATAAGATGGCAGATTATCCGGGAGGAATTAATGAACTTCGGAAAGAAGTTGCCAACCTTTTTTATCTCGGGGGTGTATATTCTGATGTAAAAACCGTAAAGGCAAATGTTGCATTTATCGTAGAAAAAGACGGAAGTATAAGTAATGTTCAGGCTGAAGGAGATAATTTCACCTTTAACAGACAGGCTGAAATTGCTCTGTATTCTGTTTCTCAGAAGTTTTCTCCCGCTATCATCAACGGCGGTCCGGTAAGATACCGTTTCCGGCTCCCACTCACCATGAATATTGAGCAATAAATGTTTACCGACGAATATTTCATGAAAATGGCTCTTCATGAAGCCGAAATTGCACTGGAAAAAGATGAAGTCCCTATCGGATGTATTATCGTTTCAAACAATCGGGTGATTGCAAGAGCCCATAACCTTACCGAAACATTAAATGATGTAACGGCTCACGCAGAGATGCAGGCCATAACTTCTGCAGCGAATTTTCTAGGCGGAAAATACTTAAAAGACTGCACGATGTATGTTACAATGGAACCTTGCGTAATGTGTTCAGGGGCATTGTCTTGGTCACAAATTTCAAAAGTCGTGATCGGAGCGCGAGACGAGCGTAGAGGATTCATCAACAAACATCTTTCACTTCACCCAAAAACAGAAATCATTACAGGAGTTTTAGAACATGACTGTTCTTTAATTGTGAAAGAATTTTTTAAATCTAAAAGATGATATAAAAGTTGAGGCTGAGGTTTAGGATACTTTTTATCAATGTTTTTTTTAAAATCTGAACCTCAACTTTTACTATAAATTTTTCCCCAGAAAATATAGTCCTTTCAAAGTATGCAATCTGTCCATCACGTGAATTTTATCTGTTAAAGGCTTGTAGACGTGGGAAACTCCTCCTGTAGCTACCACAAAACAATCATCATTCACTTCATCGTTTATCCTGTCGATAAACCCTTCCACCATTCCCAGAAATCCATACACCATTCCGCTCTGCATACAGGTTACGGTATCTAATCCCAAAACTGTTTTTGGCTTTACCAGCTCTATTTCCGGAAGCTGAGCGGTCTGGCTGATCAGAGAATTAAGAGCGGTAACAATTCCCGGAGCAATAATTACCCCTAAAGTTTCCCCACTTTCCGCAACACAGCTCGCTGTAAGTGCTGTTCCGAAATCCAGAACAATTTTTTTCCTGTGCGGATACATATTATGAGCAGCGACAAGGTTTGCATAAATATCCGTTCCCATCTGTTTAGATTTTGCCTGAACTCCGGAAGGTGTATTTCTGTCTACAATTACGGGATGAATATCATGAATTTTTTTTATCGCCGCACTCATCACTTTTGTAAGCTGAGGTACAACGGAACCGATAATGACTTTACCAATTTCTTCAGGTTCAATTTTATAAGTCTGATACAGCATCAGCATTTGCGCATACAGCTCATCTGTCGTTCGGTAAGGTTTTGTATTAATTACCCAGGAAATCTCGCAGTTATCTTCGTTAAAAAGCCCGAATCTGATGTTGCTGTTTCCTATGTTTATTACAATTGACTTCATTTATTTATTTTCAAAAAGATGGAAATCTCCGGTTAATTTTAAGGCACTAAATTTAATGATTTTAATAAAAACACAGTCGATGTTCGGGATAAGTTTTGTTATACTTAAAAAACAATTATTTATATTTAGACCTAAAAATCACTTCAAATCAATTTTCATGAAAAAACTGATCCTTCTATTTTTATTTCTTTGGGGAATAAACAGCTTCTCTCAGACTGCCGCTGCTGCAAAAGAAGTCTTTGAAAAGCTTAAAAAAGAATCCAAAACTGATGGAACCGACAAAACAGTGTATAATATTCTGGATGAGTTTTACAATAAAACTTTGCAGGCGGAAAATGATGAAATGACGGATGAAACTATAGGAAAAATTCAGACTCTGATTTCTAATCCCGATACTAAAAACATCCACATTCTTTTGCTTTTTTTGATGTATCAGCAGCACATCAGCCAGACTGCCGCTGTCGGGAAAAAATCAAACCCTGAATTTCAGATCGAAACGATGAGCTTGCTGGAAGAAGAAACAAAAAAAATCTATGGAAAAATCCCTGCCATCATTTATATCTACAAATACGAATCATTCGACAGCGGCGATAAAAAACAGGAAGCCAAAGCTGCAGTTATTCAGGGATTAAAAGAATATCCCGATTCTGTTCCTTTAAAAGTTTATAGTTATCTCAATACTAATGATGAAGCTTTAAAAAACGATTTGATTAAAAATCACTCTAACCACTGGATGGTAAAGCAATTTGGAATTCAGTAAAGTATTTACATTAATGAATACAAAATAAATCCCTGAAGAAAAAATTCTTCAGGGATTGGTGTATATAACTTTAAATTTAATTCTATTTCACCTCAACGAAATTATCTGCCATATTTACATCAGCAAGTCTTTGACTGAAATCTATTCCTAAAACAGACAATTGTGATTTTGTATAAGGTACAGTAATCGAATATTCTTTCTGAGTCCAAGGCCAGTATGGCATTGTTTTAAATTCCCCGTAAGCATCTTTTTCCTTCCACGTATGCGTCATGTTCATAGGAATCTGGTAAGTAACCATTTTCTTATCGGTCGTCATCACACTGAAATCAATCGGCATCGGAACCTGTCCGTTATTCACCAAAGTAATGGTGGTGGATTTTGCATCATATTTTACATCTTTGATTCCGTAATCTATTGTTTTTGTGGTATTGATCCAATAATTCTGAAACCATTTCAGATCCATTCCTGAAACCTTTTGGGCAATGTGTAAAAAGTCTCTGTCTGAAGGATGTTTCAGCGCCCACTGATCGTAATACTGCTTCAATGTTTCTGCAAGATTCTGTTCGCCCATAATGTAACCCAGCTCAACCAGATATAATTCTCCTTTTACATAAGAAGCATATGTATAGGAAGTTCCGTTATCGTGATGATCTCCTAACCAGATTGCCGGTTCTTCGATACCTTTTTTTACAAAATTTCTGTAAGCATTCAAAGAATTGGCAAAAGGATTCGGAAGTTGTTTTGCAGGAGGAAATAACTGATTCATGACATATCCTTCCGCATAACTTGTAAATCCTTCATCCATCCACGGACGCATTGGTTCGTTGGTAGCCAACATTTGTTGATACCATGAATGAGCTCCTTCATGAGCCATTAATCCCATTAGTCCCTCAATATCATCTGCTTCACCTAAAATCATGGTACACATTCCGTATTCCATACCTCCGTCTCCTCCCTGAATGAAAGAATATGTCGGATAAACATATTTCCCGAAATGGGAATTCATCAACTGATAATATTTCGTGATGTAAGGCTGTGCTTCTTCCCAGACTTTTGTTTTATCGTTATTCTGATATACTAAGAAAACCTTCGGACCTTGCGGAACGTCAAAACTTTTTACGATATAGTCTTTATCTGCAGCCCAGGCAAAATCGAGGATATTTTTAGCACTCCACTTCCATGTTGCTTTATTTTTATCTGCTTTAATTTTAGCATTGGCATCATACCCTTTTACTTCAGAAGGATTTTCCAGAATTCCTCCTGCTCCGACGACATACTCTTTATTGATTTTAATGGTTACATCAAAATCCGAGAACGGCGCGTGAAATTCTCTTCCGATATAATCAAATGTTGCCCAACCATCGTAATCATATTCTGCGATTTTCGGATACCACTGCGTCATCGTCATGTCCACTCCTTCCCTGTTGTTCCTTCCGCTTCTTCTGATTTGCTGTGGAATTACCGCATCCCATTCTAAAGTAAATGTAGTGGATGAATTAGGTTTAATCGGTTCTGCAAGGTACACTTTCATTACCGTTTCCTGAATTTCGAACTTCAGTGTTTTCCCGTTCTGTTTGATCCAATGGATATTTTGCGCTCCTTCCTGATCCTTCGGGATCGAAGCTAATCTTGAAACACCATCTTTCTGCAGTCTGGAATCTCCGTTTTTTCCTTGTCCTGCAACACGCTGATCCATCATCGAATTGGGCTTAAAAGCATTCCAGTACAAATGGAAATAGACAACATTCAATTCGTCCGGAGAGTTATTTTTGTAATCTAAGGTCTGGTTTCCTTCGTAGGTAAACTTTTCAGCATTCACATCAATATCCATCTTGTATTTCGCACTCTGCTGATAATAAGCTCCCTGCTGAGCATGAAACTGTGAAATGATAAATGCAAACAGGATTGCAACCGATTTTTTCATTTAAAATTTTATTTTTTCTAAAGATAAGTATTTAAAAATAATAATCTATTTAAACACGAATATCACTAATATTCACACAATTTTAAGCACAAATAAAAATTCGTGTGATTCGTGAAAAATTAGCGTCATTTGTGTTTAATTCAACAATTTTTTAATCAAAGTAATCTGTCCCAGATGATAATAGCAATGCTCGATCATGCCATCTATATTTCTGAGATAGGTTCCGTACTTTTCGTCTACAAACCCTTCATTCATTTTCGAATCGGGCATTTTCTCTAATAAATCCGCGAACTTTTCGGCATCGCTTAAAAATTTACTTTTCAGGTTTTCCCACTGTTCCGGAGATTCAATCGGAGGTAGGTCGAAGCTAAATTTATCCCTGATTTCCAAATTGCCACCTTCAAAAATATTGATTAAACCAGCAATATAATAGTCAATATGAAAAGTTAGCATTGCGATTGTATTTAAGGAGCCTATTTTCGCTGTTGCCTGTTCCCATACATCTGAAAGCTGATTTTTAAAATTCGTATTGGCAATCCATAAACCATCTAATGTGACCTCCCGGAATCTTTTGGCTAATTGTGCTGTTGAACTCATCTGTTTTAATTTTTCTTAAAGATATGTTCTTAAACACAAATTCCACAAATAAAAACCACAATTTTAGACACAAATAAACTTAATGAAATTCGTGTGGAAAATTTGCGTCATTCGTGTTTGAATAAACTGAATTCATGCCTCAACAAAAAACCTCAAATGAAAACATTCGAGGTTTATATGTAATTGAAATTAATCAGACTATTTTTTCGCTGAAGATTCTTTTTTTCCGCTCTGTAAGATCTTTTCTAAGATTCTTAAGGTGATAAGATACGTTGGTTTTACTCCTGTTAATCCTAAACCTCCCGAAGAAAGCGTACTTCCGGTTTCCAAAGGATTATCGGATGCGTAATAAGCATACATCACGAATAAATCCGGAGTAATGTGATGTCTGATTTTAGATGCCACCTGAATGGCTTTCTGGTAATGCGCTCCTTCCATTTCAAGACCGATCGCTTTCCATGAAGTATTCATAAAATACGAAAGAATATCCCTGTTCTGAAGCGAAGTTCCCAAAACGGTAATCATCGGACCTTCGAAAGCTTTCAATTCATCATCTTTGAAATCATCCAGTTTCAGGGCATTTTCGAACGGATAATTGTCTGCTGTTCCTTCAAAAATATGCGAAGTCGGGATCATGATGTCTCCTTTTCCTCCGGCAAGAATTCCTGCTTTCCCCATGATGGAAACAGATTTTACCTTCATCATGTACACTTCCCCTTTATGTTCGTAAGGTCTCAGCAATTCGTCCATTATTTCATACGCCTGTTCTCCGAATGCATAATCAAAAACCATTACAACATCATCACCTGCAAATTTAATATCCTGAAATGGCGTGTTTCTGAGATCTGTTTTGCTGAGATCGATGATCTGTACATCGATATTACTTCCGCTTTTGTCATTAATGTAGATCATTCCCTGTTCCAAAGCGTATTTGGAAACTTTATCGCGAAGTTCTTTTTTGTCGGAAATTTCTCCGTACATTTTATAATCTACTTCTTTATGATCTTTTTTCTTCAATGCTTCGTTGGCATACAGCATATTTTTCACAGAGTGCATATTCGCAGAAATGATGTGAAGCGGTCTCATGTGAAGATTATTTTCAAACAAAACTTCTTTTACTTTATTTGCCCACTTTTCTCCAAAATAGTGATGTCCTACTCTTTCCTTTAAGATAGCACTGAAATGAATTTCTCTTTCTCTGGTCTGTTTTGCATCTTCCAGACTTACTTTCGCAAGGTTGTAGATGATTTTGAATAAACGGTCAGGATTTTCATCATCCCCGAAAGTATTGTAAGCCTTTAAAGTTTCATCAAACGTTCTTCCTATTAAAGAAGACAAATGAATAAGGGCAACTTCTTTTTCTCTTCTGCTGAATTTTTTCTCGCCTTTCACCACTTCTTCGATAATTTTGAAGGCTCTTGTCGGTTTCCAGTTTTCATCCTGAATGAACGCCAGATTACGAACTTTATCTGCCTCAATGAATAAAAAGGTAAGGTGGGTAAGAATATCATAAATTTCCGAACGTCCCAAAAGAACTTCAATGTTCATCTGGTGTTCATCGATTCTGTAACAGTTTCTTCTTCTTTTTTTAGGAACGATCGGTTCGAAACTTCCTTTATCAAAACCTTCGTCTGATGTAAGATGAATGAAGGCGCATTCTTCGATTCCTTCTGGAAGTCTGTCTAAAACATACATCAAACCATCGAGTTCCACTTTGCTGGGCATACTCATGGTACCGTAAATTTCCGGATTGATCGTCTTCAACAAACTTCTAATGCTTTCTCCTGAAACTCCGCTCGGCTTGAAAAAACCTCTATAAAACAGGTGTCTCATAGAAATGTAAAGTCTTTCAATTGCCTCGGTAGTTTCTCTTGCTCTAGAATTTGTCATATATTTAAATTTTTATAAAAAGTCTGCTAAGTTACGAAAAATATTTTAAATGAAATTTTTAACTTAATAACCAATGTTTTAGCAAATCTCATTTCATCAGTCTACAAATATTTTGCTGTTTTAAAATTAAGATTTTCGCCGTTTGTTTTTAAAAGTTTCGGGAATAAATTTTATTAATATTAAAAAAGCAACCTATATATAATAAGGTATGAATGTAATTTTGAAAGTTATCCCCTCCAAAAACTACAATTATTTTAAAATTATATTAAATTTTAAAAACACCCCTTAAATTTTCAGGGTAAAATATTTTTTAATTCAATTTTTTTGTAAATTTGCCCCGTAAAAATTAACCTAATATGTCAACTTTAAGATTCAAAGCGTTAGAAACTTTACCATTCAAGGACTTCAGAAGAGATAATTCTGTAGAAGTTCCCGTGAAATTATCAGAATTATTCTGTCAGAATGTTTTCTCAGAAGAAACAATGAGAGAATATTTAACGAAAGAAGCATTCCAGTCTATTATGGATGCCGTAAAAAAAGGAAGCAAAATCCAGAGACACATTGCAGATCAGGTTGCGGTGGCTATGAAGGATTGGGCAATGAGCAAAGGCGTAACTCACTACACACACTGGTTTCAGCCTTTAACAGGTTCTACAGCAGAAAAGCACGATTCTTTCTTCACTCCGATTGAAGGTGGAAGAGCGATCGAAAGATTCAGCGGAAATTTATTGATCCAACAGGAACCGGATGCATCTTCTTTCCCGAATGGAGGTATCAGAAACACTTTTGAAGCAAGAGGTTATACCGCATGGGATCCTACATCTCCTGCGTTCATCATGGGAACTACTCTATGTATTCCTTCGATCTTCATTTCTTACACAGGAGAAACTTTAGATTATAAAGCACCTCTTTTAAGAGCATTGAATGCGGTAGACGAAGCGGCAACCAATGTAATGCAGTATTTTGACAAAAATGTAACGAAAGTAACCCCTACTTTAGGTTGGGAGCAGGAATATTTCTTGGTAGATTCAGCATTATATCAGTCTCGTCCAGACCTTGTATTAACAGGGAAAACTTTGTTAGGTCACTCTCCTGCAAAAGGACAGCAGCTGGATGACCACTATTTCGGTTCAATTCCTACAAGAGTCATGAATTTCATGAAAGAACTGGAAATCGAATGTATGAAATTGGGAATCCCTGTAACAACGAGACACAACGAGGTAGCTCCGAATCAATTCGAGCTTGCTCCGATGTTTGAAGAAGTAAACGTTGCTGTTGACCACAACTCTTTGTTGATGGACGTTATGGCAAGAATCGCTCACAGACATCATTTCCATATTTTGTTCCACGAAAAGCCTTTCGCTGGCGTAAACGGAAGCGGAAAGCACAATAACTGGTCTTTAGCAACCGATACAGGTGAAAACCTTTTAAGCCCGGGAAAAAATCCTAAGAAAAACTTACAGTTCTTAACGTTCTTTGTCAACACAATTAAAGCAGTTCACGAATATGCAGATCTTTTAAGAGCAAGTATTGCTTCTGCAAGCAACGACCACAGATTGGGTGCAAACGAAGCTCCGCCGGCAATTATTTCCGTATTCATCGGAAGCCAGTTGTTCAGAGTTTTGGAAGAGCTTGAAAAAGTAACGGAAGGAAAGCTTTCTCCGGACGAAAAAACAGATTTAAAACTAAATGTAGTTGGAAAAATTCCTGAAATCCTGTTGGATAACACAGACAGAAACAGAACTTCTCCATTTGCATTTACAGGAAATAAATTTGAGATCAGAGCGGTAGGTTCTTCTGCAAACTGTGCAGAGTCTATGACGGTAATGAACACGATTGCTGCAAAACAATTAAACGATTTCAAGAAAGAAGTTGATGCTTTAATTGAAAAAGGTCTTAAGAAAGATGAAGCGATCTTCAATGTATTGAGAGAATACATCAAGCAGTGTAAAAACATTATGTTTGAAGGAGACGGATATTCTGATGACTGGGCTAAAGAAGCGGAAAAGAGAGGTTTAAACAACTTAAAAACAACTCCGGAAGCTCTTAAGCAGGAAATGGACGAGAAATTCTTAGCACTTTACGAAGAGATGGGAATTTTCACACACAGAGAAGTTGAAGCAAGAAACGAAATTAAATTAGAAAAATATTCTACGGTTATTGATATCGAAGCAAGAGTATTAAGTGATATCGCAAGAAACCACATCATTCCTTCTGCGTTAAATTATCAGAACAGATTGATCGAGAACGTAAAAGGGTTAAAAGAAATTTTCGGAGACAAAGAATTCAAGTCTTTGGCAAAAGAACAGATGAGCTTAATTACAAGCATTTCTGAGAATGTTTCTAAAATTAAAGTAGGCGTTGAAGATCTTATTAAAGCAAGAGAAGCGGCAAAAGCAGTTACAGAGAGCCAAAAACAGGCTGAAGAATACTGTAATAAGGTAAAACCTTTATTCGACACCATCAGAGATGCATCAGACGATCTTGAAATGATGGTAGACGACGAGCTTTGGCCAATGACGAAATACAGAGAAATGTTATTTACAAAGTAACATTTGTAAAGTTCCATATTAGTGAAACTCTCCGATTGATCGGGGAGTTTTTTTATGAGGTATGAATGCTTTGTTAAAACGAAAACAACAGCGGTAATAAAAGCATTAAAAAGTAGAGTTAAAAACCTGAAACAACCGAAAAACCAATCATTTATTAACAAAATTTATAATGGGGTATTTTGAATTAATTTGATTGACTATCCTTTATTCCACCATAATCCGCAATAATTTTGTTAAAGAATCTTAATAAAAAAAACCGCACACCTACCCAAAACAGGCGGTTGCGGTTTATTTTTTTTTAACATACGTAAAAATTATGTTAAAATGTGTTAAATAAAGAACCTGACAATTGTCATATCGGGGCTCTTTTACTCGGATTCTATATTTTTGTATTGCTTTTGAAAATATACTATCCTTTTTTTAACACGGTAATCAAATATATATGAAGAAAAGAGTTTTGTTTTATCTAGTTGCTTTCGTCTCTACTGTATCGTTACAATCGTGTGTTACAAACTACGTAGTTTCAAAACCAGCAACTTACGCTAAAGAATACAAAACAGATGCCAAACTTGCCTCTCTTGAAACAAACAAAATGGAGCAGGATAAGCAGAAATTAATCAACTCATTTCTGGCAGAAAAGGCAGCAACTTTAGCCAACACAAAAAATTCTATCAAAAATTCTGAGATTGCAAAGGCAATCAAGCATAACGCAACAATCGACAACATCCTTAACGAAGCACAGACTTATCTTGGAACTCCTTACCGATATGGAGGAATGACAAGAAACGGAATCGACTGTTCAGCTTTCGTTCTTTCAGTTTTCGGTGCAGCAGCAGGTCTTAGCTTACCAAGAGTAGCAGCTTCACAGTCTGAAGAAGGTGAAAGAATCGAAAAAGAAAACCTTCAGAAAGGAGATTTG
>Ga0209911_100175_pt1 | contig 14838 bp, 13 predicted proteins | sample FECB21metaG_FD_188301 | JGI IMG/M metagenome (GOLD analysis project Ga0209911, IMG submission 188301) | Cyanobacterial communities from the Joint Genome Institute, California, USA - FECB-21 (SPAdes) (version 2) | ecosystem: Environmental > Aquatic > Thermal springs > Hot (42-90C) > Microbial mats...
CAAGCCGCCCCTCGACCCCGACCTCTATGCAGAACGCCACAAGGTCGAAAACTTCTTCCAGCGGATCAAACGCTTCCGCAGGATCGCCCTGCGCTGCGAGAAGACGCTGACCAGCTTCATGGGCTTTGTCTTCCTCATCTCAGCACTCGATTGGTTAAGATGAATGCAGACAGGACCTAGCAAGCCAAACGCCGGGCAGAGGAAAGGGGCGCCGGAGCCAGGCCCCGCGCGCCCCTCGCCTGTGGTGCGGGGTGCCTGGCCCCCGCCAGCCGATCAGCGCAGCCGCACCGGCACGAAGATCGGCGGCTGGGTGCGACGCTGGACCCGCAGCAGCACCGCCTCGCGCCCTTCGGCACTGGCGGCCCTGACCTGGGCGAGCAGCGCCTCGATCGTGGTGACCGTCTGGTAATTGGCCGAAAGGATGATGTCACCGCGCCGCAGCCCCTTGCGCGCCGCATCCGAATTGGGATCGACCGCGGCGATCACCAGCCCCTGGGTATCGGCGGGCACCCCGAGCGAGCGGGCGATCTGCGCGGTCATCGGCATCACCTGCATCCCCAGCTTCTGCTCGATGGTGCTGTCCGAGGTGCCCGGCGCCATCGGCTCCTCGCTGTCGGGATCGAAGGTCTCGCTCAGCTGCTGGAGTTCCGCCTCGCTCGGGCGCTTGCCGAGCGTGACCGGGATGGTCAGCCGCTTGCCATCGCGCAGCACTTCGACCGGCACCCGCTCGCCCGGCTGGAGATTGGCGACGAGGAAGGAGACGGTCTGTTCAGCGCTCACCTCCTTGCCGCCGACCTTGGTGATGATGTCGCCCGCGCGCACCCCGGCGCGGCCCGCAGGGCTGGTGTCCTCGACCGATTGCACCAGCTCGCCGCGGCGCTTGGGCAGGCCGAGCGAGGCGGCGAAATCCTCGTCGATCGGCTGCAGCCGCACGCCGAGATAGCCGCGCTGGATCTCCTGGCCCTGGCGCAGCTTCTCCACGATCGGCGCGGCGATCTCGGCGGGGATGGCAAAGCCGATCCCCACGCTCCCGCCCGAGGGCGAGAAGATCGCGTTGTTGATGCCGATCACATTGCCGCGCATGTCGAACAGCGGCCCGCCCGAATTGCCGCGGTTGATGCTGGCATCGGTCTGGATGTAGCGGTCATAGGCGCCGCCCTGGCCGGTGTTGCGATAGACCGCCGAGATGATCCCGCTGGTCACCGTGCCGCCAAGGCCGAAGGGGTTGCCGATCGCCACCACCCAATCGCCCACCCGCGCCTTGCTGGAATCGCCGAACTCGACGAAGGGAAAGGTGCGGTTGGCGCGGATCTTGAGCACCGCCAGGTCCGAGGCGGCATCGGCGCCGATCACGTCGGCTTCATATTCGCTGCCATCAGCCAGGGTAACGGTGATCGCTTCGAGCCTGGCGCGGGTGTCGGGGGGCGCAATCACGTGGTTGTTGGTCACCACCACGCCATCGGAAGAAATGATGAAGCCCGAACCGAGCGACTGGGCCTCGCGGGTCTGCGGCTGGCCGCCGCCGCGGCGGTTGAACAGTTCGGCAAAGGGGGTGCCGGCAAAGGGATTGGCGCTGACCTCGATGCGCTGGCGCGTGGCGATGTTGACCACCGCCGGGGCGAGCTGGGCGGTAAGGTCGGCGAAGCTGGCCGGGGCGCCGGCCACCGGCACCACCCGCTGCATCACCTGATCATCGTTCTGCGCCACCTGCGCGCCGACCGGCGAGCCGGTGATCAGCGAGATGGCCGCGCCGCCCACCAGCAGCGCGCTCGACAGTCCATACACATAGCGCACTTTGTTCACGTCCTCTTGGTCCTTATCCTTGCGGCGGAAACGCGCGATCGGGTCGCGCTGTTCCGCAAAGCCTGGCCGCGACCGACCCGGCACGGTCGGGCACGGCGCTGCAATTGCGCCTCTTGGGGCTGAACGCTGATTGAACGCCGCCGGCATTCGGCGCCCCGCATCAGCGCTTGGTCGAAGCGTCACTTCCGGCCCTTGAACTGGCGGAAATATTCGCTGTCTTCCGAAAGCACCATGGTGCTCTGCCCTTCGCCCGCCAGGAAGGTCTGGCGGTAGCTCTGCATCGCCCGGTAGAAGTCATAGAACTCCGGGTCTTTCCCATAGGCATCGGCATAGATGCGCGCGGCTTCGGCCTTGGCCTCGGCCTGGATGATCTGGGCATCGCGCTGGCCGGCGGCGCGGATGGTGGCGGCTTCCTCCTGCCGGTCGGTCTCCATCCGGGTGAAGGCGGCATCGAGCGGGCGGCCTTCGGGAAGGTCAGCGGCCTTGATCCTCACATCGAGCACCTGCGCGCCATAATTGCGCGCCTGGGCATCGAGCGCGCGGGTGATGTTGGCCATCGCCGTGCCGCGCTCGGCATTGATGAGCGAGGCAAAGGGCCGCCGCCCCAGCTCCTGGCGCAGCACCGAGGTGAGGATCGGCAGGAGCTGGGCCTCGAGCTGGCGCTCGCTCCCGGCGCGTTCGACCAGCTTGACCGGATCGATGATGCGATAGCGCGCATAGGCATCGACCTGGAGGCGCTGCTGGTCATTGGAGAGCACCTGGGTGCGCTCCATGTCGAGATCGAGCACCCGCCGGTCGATCATCTGCACCTGCTCGACAAAGGGGATGCGCCAGTTGAGGCCCGCGCCGGTCTGGCCATAGGGCTGGTTGGGGCGGAACATGTTGAAGATGCGCACCGGCTGCCCGGTGCGGATCACCACCGCCTGGTGGGTTTCGGGCACGATCACGATGCTCGACATCAGCGCCACCACCAGCACGATGCCGCCGATCACGAGCGCCTTGGTGTTCCTGAGCAGGCCGTTCATGGCGTTCATTGCGTCATTCTCCCTGCGCCTGGGCCTGCGGCTGGGCGCGGCGCTTGACTTCGGGCAGCGGCAGATAGGGCAGCACGTTGCCGGATTCGACGATGGTCTTGTCGGTGCGCGACAGCACCGCTTCCATGGTCTCGTAATAGAGCCGCCGGCGCGTCACCTCGGGGGCGAGGCGGTATTCCTCGTAGATGTTGTTGAACTCGGTGGCATCGCCCTGGGCGCGGGCGAGCAGCTGCTGGGCTGCGGCGCGGGCGCGGTTGATCGCGGCATCGGCATCCTGCTGCGCGCTCGAGACGTCCTTGAAGGCCTCCTCCACCCGCGCCGGGGGATCGACCTTGTTGATCTCGATCCCCTGCACCGTGATCCCCGAGCGATAGGCATCGAGCCGCGCCTGCATCGCCGCGCGCACGTCCTGCTCGATCTCGGCCCGGCCCTCGCCGGTGAACACGGTGTCGAGCTTCTGGCGCGCCACCGCCGCGCGCATCGCCGCCTCGGCGATCTCGAGCAGGGCATTGCGCGGATCGGCGAGCTGATACTTGTAGAGCACGAGGTCGGAGATGTTCCAGCGGATGAGGTAGCTCAGGTCAACGAGGTTCTGGTCAGCCGTGAGGATCAGCTTTTCGGTGTTGGTGCCCGGCACTTCCTCGAGCCGCACCTTGGTGACATTTTCCTTCTCGACCACCTGGAGCGGCCAGGGCGCAGTGAAATTGGTGCCCGAATCCAGCTCGTGCGAATATTTGCCGCCCAGCCAGGTCACCACCGCCTGCTCGCCCGGCTGGACGAAGTGGATGCTGGTCGCCCCGATCCACAAGAGCGCCACCGCGCCAAGGATCACCGGCACCCAGCTCTTGCCGCCGGGCCGCTCGGGCAGGCGAAAGCCCGGCCCCCCGCTGCCGCCGCCGCGGCGCGGGCCTTCCGGGCCGCGGCTCTTGAAGATGTCCTCGATGCTGGCCGAGCGGCGCTTGCCCGGATCGCCGCCGCCCGGGAGCCAGGGATTGCGCGGGCCGGAACCCTCGCCCCTGGGCGCACCGTCGCCCGGCTCCTCGCCCTTCTCGGGCGCGCCCCAGGGGTTGTTCCTGCCTGCCATGGCAAGGCCGCGCGCGGCCGCGCCAAGACGTTCTCTCCAGCTCTGCGATCTGTGCATGAAGGCGTTATAGGCACGCCGCGGCGCGAAAAACAGGGGTTGGCTTGGCGAAATTGGTGGTAGAGGCGCACGTCCATGACCGATGCTGACCTGCCCCCCCGCGATCCTGCCGCCGAGGAAGCGCTGATCCGCAGCGCGCTTGCGCCCGAGATCAACCACCGCCTGCGCTCGGCGCGGATCGTCGCGCGCCGCGCGGTGATCGTGGCCGAGGCGGGCGATCTGGATGCGCCCGGGCGGGCCGAGCTCGAAGCGGCGATCCGCACCGCGCTCGCCCCGCTTGCAGGCATCGATGAGGTGCGCATCGCGCTCACCGCCGAACGGCGGCGGCGGCGGATCATCGCCGTGGGCAGCGGCAAGGGGGGCGTGGGCAAGTCCACCCTCACCACCAATCTCGCCGTGGCGCTGGCGCGGATGGGGCGCCGGGTGGGGGTGATCGATGGCGACATCTACGGCCCCTCGCAGCCCAAGCTGCTGGCGACCGAGGGGATGAAGCCCGAGGCGCGCGGCGACAAGCTGGTGCCGATCATGAGCCGCCACGGGGTCAAGGTGCTCTCGCTCGGGCATATCGTTGCCCCCGGCAAGGCGCTCGCCTGGCGCGGGCCGATGACCGGCAAGGCCCTGACCCAGTTGATCGAGGCCGATTGGGGCGAGACCGATCTGCTCCTCGTCGATCTGCCCCCCGGCACCGGCGACGTGCAGCTCTCGATGCTCTCGGCCCACCGGCCCGATGGGGCGATCCTGGTCTCGACCCCGCAGGATCTGGCGCTGATCGATGCCGCGCGCGCCGGGCAATTGTTCGAACAGGGCGAGGTGCCGATCATCGGCCTGGTCGAGAACATGGCCGGCTATGCCTGCCCCCATTGCGGCGAGATCAGCGATCCCTTCGGCAGCGGCGGGGTGGAGCGCTTTGCCACCGCGCTCGAGATTCCCTTCCTCGGGCGGGTGCCCCTGACGCTCGCCACCCGGATCGCCGGCGATGCTGGCGAGCCGCCCGCGGCGGGCGAGGGCGAGGCCGCCGCGCCCTTCCACGCCATCGCCGCGCGCCTTGCCCGCTGGCTCGATACCGGGAAGGTCTGAGCCGATGCCGCTCACCCGCCGGGGCATGCTGGTCGGCGCCGCCGCGGGCGGGGGGCTGCTTGTTGCCTGGTGGCTGCTGCCGCGCGAATACCGCAGCCCGCTGATCGCCGCGCCCGGCGAACAGGTGTTCGGCGCCTGGCTCAAGATCGCGGCCGATGGCGTGGTCACCGTGGCGGTGCCGCAATGCGAGATGGGGCAGGGGATCACCACCCTCTTGCCGCAGATCGTTGCGGTCGAACTCGGCGCCGACTGGCGGCAGATCGCGGTTGAACCGGCGCCGGTCTCGGGCGCCTATGCCAATGTGCCGCTGGCAGAAAAGTGGGCGCCGCTGTGGGATCCGCTGCTCGCCGGGCGCCTGCCCGGGGCCGGGGCGCTGCTGGCCGCGCGCTTTGCCGGGGCCGAACGTTTCTGCGCCACCGCCGATGGCACCGCGCTGGCCGCCTATGAAGGCCCCTGCCGCGCCGCGGCGGCCACGGCGCGGGCGCTGCTGACCGCGGAGGCAGCGGCGCGCTGGGGCGTGGCAGCCGAAGAATGCGAGGTCGCCGGCGGCATCGTCAGCCATGGTGACAAGCGCTTGCGGTTTGGCGAATTGGCCGAGGGCGCCGCCCGCCGCACCCCGCCCGATCCCCCGCCGCTCAGGCCCGAGCCGGCGCGCGAGCAGCCCTTGCCCGCCGAGGCCGAGGAGACCCCGGCCTTCCCGCGCATCGATCTGCCCGCCAAGGTCGATGGCTCCTATCGCTTTGCCGGGGATGTGCGCCTGCCGGGCATGGTCTTTGCCTCGATCCGCCACGGGCCGTCCGACGATTCGGTTTTGACCGGCTTCGATGCCAAGGCCGCCGCCGGGATCAGGGGCCTTGCCGGGATTGTCGAGAGCAAGCGCTGGCTCGCCGCCGCGGCGGACACCTGGTGGAGCGCCGAGGCCGCGCTCAAGGCCATGCGCCCGCGCTTTTCGGTCGCCGCGCCGGTGAGCAGCGCCGATATCGCCGCGCGGCTCGGCACCACGCTGACCGCGGGCGAGGGCCACGTGATCGCCGAGAGCGGCTTTGGCCGCGCTGGCATGAAGCGGGTGGACATGGCGCGGCGCTACGAGGTCGAGCCGGCCCATGCCGCCCCGCTCGAGACCGCCTGCGCCACCGCGCGGCTCGTCGACGGGCGGCTCGATCTGTGGATCGCCACCCAGGCGCCCGAGCAGGCGCGCCGCGCCGCCGCCCGCGCGATTGGCCTGAGCACCGAGGACGTGGCGCTCTATCCCATGCCCGCCGGGGGCAGCTTCGATGCGCGGCTCGAGCATGACCATGCGATCGAGATCGCGCTTATCGCCCGCGCGCTGGGCCGCCCGGTGCAGCTTACCTGGCCGCGCCGCGACGAGCTGATCCGCAGCCGCCCGCGCGCCCCGGCCTGGCTGCTCATCGGGGCGCAGCTCGCCACCACCGGCCCGGCCGAAGGCCAGGGCGCGATCGATGCCCTGCGGCTGCGCATCGCCACCCCGCCGGCGGCCCTCGAGTTCGGGCGGCGGCTGTTTGCCGGCCGCACCACCAGCGCGGCGATGCGCGAGACCAGCGGCCAGAGCGATCCGCTCGCCTGCGAAGGCGCGGTGCCGCCCTATCGCCTGCCATCGCTGCTGGTCGAGCATGTCCCGGTGGAGATCGGCCAGCCGGTCGGGCGGGTACGCGGCAATGCCCATGGGCCGGCGGTGTTTGCGATCGAGAGCTTCATCGACGAGATCGCCGCGCGCTTCCGCCGCGAGCCACTGTCCTTCCGCATGGCGATGCTGGGCGATGACGTGCGCCTTGCCGCCTGCCTCCAGCGCGCTGCGCAGCTGGCGGAATGGGATGGCGGGGCCGGGCAGAGCGGGCAGGGCCTTGCCTGCGCGCGCATCGGCACCGGGCCCGAGGCCGCGCGCATCGCCTGTGTCGCCACCGCGCGCCAGGGCGAGGGCGGGGTGCGCGTCACCCGCCTTTCGGCCGCGGTCGATATCGGGCGGATCGTCAACCATGACATCGCCCGCCAGCAGATCGAGGGGGGGCTGGTCTTCGGCATCGGCATCGCCCTCGGCGCCCCGCTGCGCTTTCGCGCCGGGCTGCCCGAGATTGCCGACTATGCCGGCCTCGGCCTGCCGGGGATCGGCGATTGCCCCGAGATGCGCATCGAGCTGATCGCGAGCGAGGCCCCGCCCGCCGATCCGGGCGAGCTGGGCGCGGTGGTCGCCCCGCCGGCGATTGCCAATGCGCTGTTTTCGGCTACAGGCCTCAGGCTCAGGCGCTTGCCCTTGCTTTCGGACGGCATATGACCGGGACACATCTGCAACACCCCGTCCGGCGCCTTGCCGCAGGCCGGAAACCAATCGGCGCCCGCGTGTTGGGCAGGCTATGACCTGGCAGCCCCAGCGCCTTCCCGGCGATCATCCCCCCGTGCAGAGCGGCAGGATCGGCGTCCTGTTGATCAATCTCGGCACGCCCGATGGGCCCGATCCCGATTCGGTGCGCCGCTATCTCAAGCAGTTCCTGTCCGACACCCGCGTGGTGGAGATCCCGCCCCTGATCTGGCAGGTGATCCTGCGCGGCATCATCCTCAACACCCGGCCGCAGAAAAGCGCCCGGGCCTATCAGAAGGTCTGGACGAGCCGCGGCTCGCCGCTCGCGGACATCACCGCCCGCCAGGCCGAGGCGATGGCGGGCCGGTTTGGCGAGAAGGTGCTGGTCGATTGGGCGATGCGCTATGGCAATCCCTCGATCGAAAGCCGCATCACCAAGCTGATGGCCGAGGGCTGCGATCGCATCCTCGTAGCGCCGATGTATCCGCAATATTGCGCCGCCACCACCGCCACGGTGTTCGACGAGATCGCCCGCGTGCTCAAGGCGATGCGCTGGCAGCCGGCGCTGCGCTTCGTGCCACCCTATCACGACGAGCCGGGCTATATCGCCGCGCTGGCCGAGGATCTGACGCGGCAGGTGCGCGCCCTTCCCTTCCGCCCCGAGGTGATGCTCTTGAGTTTCCACGGGATGCCGCAGCAAACGCTGGAGAAGGGCGATCCCTATTATTGCCACTGCATGAAGACCGCGCGCCTGCTGCGCGAGGAACTGGCAAGGCGAACCGCGTTTGCCGACGTGCGGTTCGAGACCACCTTCCAATCGCGCTTCGGCCCGGCGGCCTGGCTCGAGCCTTCGACCGATGCGACCCTCATCGCCGAGGGCCAGAAAGGCACGAAGCGGCTGGTGGTTGCCGCCCCCGGCTTTGCCGCCGATTGTGTCGAGACGCTCGAGGAACTGGCGATCGAGGGGCGCCAGGAGTTTCTCGAAGCAGGCGGCGAGGACTATGCCGTGCTCGCGTGTCTCAACACCTCGGCTGATGGCCTTGCCATGCTCGAGGCGCTGCTGCGGCGCGAGCTTTCGGGGTGGATTTGACCGAGAGGATTATTTACATCAAAGTCAGTTGCACATCCGAACCTTTGCCGGAGCATCGAGACGATCATGGCCACGCTTGCCCAAGCCCCGACCGCTGCCGAATTTGCCGGCGCCGCCCCCGCCGGCGCGCCCCGCCACTGGAGCGAGGGGCGCCTTTGTGCGGCTGATCTTGCGCATATCCCGGGCGAGGGCGGCTGGCCGCTGGTGGGCAACACCTTCACCATGCTGGCTGACCCCCACGCCTTTGCCGCGCGGATGATCGCCAAATATGGCAAGGTGTACAAGAACCGCGCCTTCGGCGGCTGGCAGGTGGCGCTGGTGGGCGCCGAGGCCAATGAGCTCGTGCTGTTCAACAAGGACAAGATCTTCTCGTCCGAACAGGGCTGGGGCCCGGTGCTCGACCAGCTGTTCCCGCGCGGGCTGATGCTGCTTGACTTCGAGCATCACCGGATCGATCGGCGCGCGCTCTCGATCGCCTTCAAGCCCGAGCCGATGCGCCACTATTCGGGCGCCCTCAACCGCGGCATTGCCCGCGAGGTCGCCACCTGGGCGGGGCCGAAGCGGTTCTACCCCGCGATCAAGAAGCTCACCCTCGATCTGGCCGCGGAAAGCTTCATCGGCCTGCCCTGGGGGCCCGAGGCCGACCGCATCAACGAAGCCTTTGTCGATATGGTGCAGGCCTCGGTCGCCCCGATCCGCCGCCCGCTGCCCTTCACCAAGATGAAGAAGGGGGTGGATGGCCGGGCTTTCCTGGTCGATTATTTCACCCGCGAAACCCTGCGCCGCCGCGCCGAGGGCGGGGGGCAGGACATGTTCAGCCAGTTCGCCACCGCCACCCGCGAGGATGGCAGCCTGCTGCCGGTCGATGAGGTGGTCGATCACATGAACTTCCTGATGATGGCCGCGCACGACACCATCACCTCCTCGGCCACCTCGCTCGTCTATTACCTCGCCCTGCACCGCGACTGGCAGGAGCGCCTGCGCGAGGAGGTGTTTGCGGTGACCGGCGGGCCGGATGGCCTGGGCGATCCGCGCCCGCTCGATTATGACGATCTTGGGCGGCTCGAACTCACCGAAATGGCCTTCAAGGAGGCGCTGCGGATGATCCCGCCGGTGCCCTCGATGCCGCGCCGGGCCTTGAAGGCCTTTGAATTCGGCGGCTATCACATCCCGGCGGGCGCGATGGTGGGGATCAACATCCACTGGACCCACCATGCCGAGGAATATTGGGACGATCCCTATCGCTTCGATCCGATGCGCTTCACGCCCGACAAGGTGCGCGCGCGGCACAAATATGCCTGGGTGCCCTTTGGCGGGGGGGCGCATATGTGCCTGGGCCTGCACTTTGCCTATATGCAGGTGAAGATTCTCATGGCCCAGCTGCTCCAGCGCTACCGGATCGAGGCCGCGCCGGGCTATGCGCCGAGGTGGCAGGCCTGGCCGATCCCGCAGCCCAAGGACGGGCTCAAGGTGACCTTCACCCCGCTCTGAAGCATCGCGCCCGGGCCGGGCCATGTTTCACGTGGAACATCGTGCGCCGGGCAAAGCGCGGGCAGAACTGCGCCAAAGCCGCGCCAAAGCGGCAGGAGAGCCGTGGCGCGCGCGGGGCGCCCGAGCCGGGAGGGTCAGAAGTCCCAGGCGATCCCGTTCTTCTCCCAATCGCCATAGCGGGTGGGGGAGAGCTTCTCGTCGTTCGTCACCGGCCGCGGTGCGGGCACCGGATCGTTGGTCCAATGGGCGGGCTTCTTGAACTTGCGGGCAGCTTCGCACTTCTGTGTGGTCATGGCCTTTGAAATGCCCATGCTGGCGCTTTGTTTCAAGCAAGGCTAGGGCCTTTCCCATGGCCCTTCCCCCCGGACTTGCCCCGCGCCGCGCTGCGCTGCGCCTTCTGGATGGTGTGCTGCGTCGGGGCGAGACGCTCGAGATGGCCGAGGGGGCGGCGCTCGCCGATATCCGCAAGGCGCCCGATCGCGCGCTCGCCCGCGCGATTGCCGCCGAGGCGCTGCGCTGGCTCGTCGATCTTGACCGCCTGATCGACAGCGCCACGCCGCAGCGCCTGCCCGCTGATGCCAAGGCGCGCATGGTGCTGCGGCTGATGCTGGCCCAGGCGCTGCGGCTCGAGACCCCGCCCCACGCGGTGCTGGCCACCGCGCTGCCGCTGCTCGTCGGCGGCCCGCGGCGGCTGGCGCACGGCGTCTTTGCCGCGCTCACCCGGCAGGGCGCGCGCCTGCCCGAGGTGCCGAGCCTGCCCGAGCCCGTGATCGCCCGCTGGGGCGCCGCCAGGGCCGCGGCGATCGCCCCCGGCCTTGCCCTGCCGCCCGAACTCGATCTGGCGCTGCGCGATCCCGCCGAGACCATGGCCCGCGCCGCACAGCTTGGCGCGATCAGCCTGGCGCCCGGTCATCTGCGCCTGCCGCGCGGCGGCATGGTCGAGGCCCTGCCCGGCTTTGCTGAAGGCGCCTTCTGGGTGCAGGATCTCGCCGCCCAGCTTCCCGCCCGGCTGCTGGGCCCGGGGGCGGGGCGCGCCGCGCTCGACCTGTGCGCCGCGCCGGGGGGCAAGACCATGCAGCTTGCCGCTGCCGGCTGGCAGGTCACCGCGCTCGACATTTCCAAGCGGCGGCTCGATCTGCTCAAGGCCAATCTCAGGCGCACCGGCCTCAAGGCCGCGCCGCTGCGCGCCGATGCGCTGACCTGGGAGCCGCGCCAGCGCTTCGATGCGATCCTCATCGATGCGCCGTGCAGCGCCACCGGCACCTGCCGCCGCCACCCGGACGTGCTCCACCGCATCGGCGCGCGCCAGATCGCCGACCTCGTCGAACTGCAACGCGCGCTGGTGGCGCGGGCCGCGGGCTGGCTGAACCCCGGCGGGGTGCTGGTCTATGCGGTGTGCGCGCTCGAGGAGGAGGAGGGTGAGGCGCAGGCGGCGTGGATCGCGGCCCATTGCCCGCTCAGCCCCCTGCCGATCACCGCCGCGGAACTTCCCGCCGGGCTTGCCCCCACGCCCGAGGGCACCTTGCGCACCCATCCCGGGATGCTCGCCGCGCACGGCGGGCTCGACGGCTTCTTCATCGCCCGCTGGCAGCGCGCCTAGGCCTTCACATATTTCTGGAAGCTCTTCCTGAGCTTCATCAGCTTCGGGGGAATGACCGCGAGGCAATAGGGATTGCGCTGGCCTTCGCCCTGCCAATATTCCTGGTGATAGTCCTCGGCCGGATACCATTGCCTGGTCTGCACCCCGCCTTCGAGGCCCTCGATCGTGGTCACCGCCTGCTGGCCGTGCTCGGCGTTCCAGCGCGCGATCGCCGCGCGCGCCTCGGCGGCCTGTTCGTCCGAAAGCGGGAAGATCGCGCTGCGATATTGCGTGCCGATGTCATTGCCCTGGCGATTGAGCTGGGTGGGATCGTGGGTGCCGAGGAACACGTCGTAGATTTCGGCGAGGCTGATCACCGCCGGATCGAAGGTCACCCGCACCGCTTCGGCATGGCCGGTGGTGCCGGTGCACACCTCCTTGTAGGTCGGGTTGGCCTTGGTGCCGCCGATATAGCCGCTCTCGACCTCCAGCACCCCCACGACATCGCGGAACACCGCCTCGGTGCACCAGAAGCAGCCGCCCGCCAGAATCGCGCTTTGCAGATTGCTCACTCGAAATCTCCTCACGTTTCTGCCACAGATAAGCAAGCTGCCCGGGATTGCCAGCCATGGCCGGCCCGGTTGCTTCATCATCTGCGGGAGAGTTCTTCGCCATGACCAAGCTGATCCTTGCCCTTGCCGGTGCGAGCGCGCTTGCCCTTGCCGCGCCGGTGGTGGTGGCCGCGCACGAGGCGCATGGCGCCGGGATGGACGAGGCCCATATCCTTGACACTGCCGCCTTCATGAAGATGCACGGCGAACAGCTTTCGGCGGCGATCAACCATCCCAGCCGCGCCGAGGACAAGGCCCGCGATCCCTTCCGCCACCCGGCCGAAACGCTCGCCTTCTTCCATGTTGGCCCGCACATGAAGGTGGGCGAATATGCCCCCGGCGGCGGGTGGTATTCGCGCCTGCTCGGCCACTATCTGGGCGGCGAGGGGCAGCTCGTCGGCCTCTTTGCCAACCCGCTCACCGCCACCACCGATCCGGCGCGCCAGCAGCGCATCCGCGATCAGGCGGCGGGCTTCGGCGCGGAAGTGGCAGGCTTCACCGGGCTGCCCGCGGCGCGTTTCAGCGCTCTCACGCTCGACAATCTCGAAGGCCACAAGGGCACCTTCGATCGCATCCTGGTGATCCGCGCGCTGCACAACATCATGCGCGCGGGCATCGCCGATACCGAGATCCGCGCGATGCGCGAGCTGCTCAAGGATGATGGGCTCATCGGCATCGTCCAGCACCGCGCCAAGGCCGATGCGCCCTGGTCCTATGCCAATGGCACCAAGGGCTATCTCAAGCAGCAGGACGTCATTGATTTCATGCGATTGAACGGCTTCGAACTGGTCGCGGCGAGCGAGGTGAACGCCAATCCCAGGGACAGCGCCGATCATCCGGAAGGCGTGTGGGAAATGCCCCCGGTGCTGGCCACCAAGCGCGAGGAGCTGAAGGGCCTTGGCGAGAGCGACCGCATGACTCTGCTGTTCAAGAAGGCCAGGTGATGGGTTAAGGGCGCCGGCATGAGCGCCATCACCCTTGCCGCCCTTCAGCTTGCCCTTGGCGCAGCCGATGAGGCCGAGAACATTGCCGCGGTTGCCGCCCTGGTCGAGGAGGCAGCCGCGCGCGGCGCGCAGCTGATCCTGCCGCCCGAGCTGTTTTCCGGCCCCTATTTCTGCCGCGCGGAGGACGAGGCGCAGTTCGCGCTCGCCCGGCCGGTGGCCGAGCACCCCAGCGTGATCGCCATGCAGGCGCTCGCGGCAAGGCTGAAGGTTGCGATCCCCACCAGCTTCTTCGAGCGCGATGGGCATCACTACTACAACAGCCTCGCCATGATCGGCCCGGATGGTGAGATCATGGGCATTTATCGCAAGAGCCACATTCCCGATGGGCCGGGCTACGAGGAGAAATATTACTTCCGCCCCGGCAACAGCGGCTTCAAGGTGTGGGACGTGCCGGGCGAGGAGGGGGCGCGCGTGCGCGTGGGCGTGGGCATCTGCTGGGACCAGTGGTATCCCGAATGCGCGCGGGTGATGGCGCTGATGGGGGCCGAGGTGCTGATGTATCCCACCGCGATCGGCTCGGAACCCTATGATCCGGGGCTCGACACCAGCCGCATGTGGCGCCGGGCGATGATCGGCCATGCGGTGTCGAACTGCATGCCGCTCGCCGCGGCCAACCGCATCGGCAGCGAAGGGCCACAAGGGGCGGCGCAGCGCTTCTATGGCCATTCCTTCATCTGCGATGAATGGGGCGATCTGGTGGCGGATTATGGTGCGGGCGAGAGCGGGGTGCTGATCGCCCGGCTCGATCTGGCGCGCGCGGCGCGGCACCGGGCGGGCATGGGCTTCTTCCGCGATCGCCGCCCGCAGCTTTATGGCCGGATCGTCGAGGACATCTAGCCTGGCGAGCGCCTACCTGATCGCGCTCGGCAGCAACCGGCGCCACCCGCTTCATGGCGCGCCCGCAGGGGTGCTGCGCGCGGCGATCGAGGCCTGCGCGGCGCTCGGCACCGTCACCGCGCGCGCGCCGGTGATCGCGAGCGCGCCTGTGGGGGCGGCGCGGCGCCGCTTTGCCAATGGCGCGCTGGTGCTCGAGAGCGCGCTCGCCCCGCCCGCGCTGCTCACCGCGCTCAAGCGCATCGAGCGCGCGTTCGGGCGGCGGCGGGGGCGGCGCTGGGGTGACCGGGTGCTCGATTGCGACATCATCCTGTGGAGCGGCGGGCGCTGGCGCAGCCGCGGCCTTGCCATCCCCCATCCGGCCTTTCTGGAGCGCGCCTTCGTGCTCGGCCCGGCGCGCTCGATCGTGCCGCGCTGGCGCGATCCGGCAAGCGGGCTGACGATCGCCCAGGCCCATGCCCGCTTGACCAGGCGCCGCCCCCTGCCTAGGTGAGCGCGCCTGGCAAGCAAGGTGCGGCCAGCGCCCCAGCGTGGGCCCGTAGCTCAGTAGGCAGAGCAGCTGACTTTTAATCAGCGGGTCACAGGTTCGAATCCTGTCGGGCTCACCATTTCAATAAATTCAAAGACTTGTCAGATCGAGATCGCGCAAGTCTCACAGCATTGTCTCACAGCATGTCCGCAGGTCTTCGGCGTAACCCTTCGATCAAAAAGGGCTCGCGTGAACGAGTTTGATTGTCCCGCGTCAGCACCAATGGCACAGATTTGAGGTTGTGATTTAAGGAGGGCTGGGGCTTCGTCGTAGTGACGAAGGAACGAAGATGAAGACCCAGCCCTCCTTGAAAAAATCTCCTCCCAAGAAG
>Ga0209911_100176_pt1 | contig 14725 bp, 16 predicted proteins | sample FECB21metaG_FD_188301 | JGI IMG/M metagenome (GOLD analysis project Ga0209911, IMG submission 188301) | Cyanobacterial communities from the Joint Genome Institute, California, USA - FECB-21 (SPAdes) (version 2) | ecosystem: Environmental > Aquatic > Thermal springs > Hot (42-90C) > Microbial mats...
ATATGAGGATAATCCTTTTAAATTTTCTGTTCATGGCACCGAAAATATTGTGTATTATACTCCTGCAGAAAGCGACAGCAGAATGTTCGGGGGAAACAGCAACTGGCGTGGTCCGATCTGGTTTCCGATCAATTTTCTGATTGTTGAAAGTTTACAGAGATTCCATTTCTACTACGGAAACAGCATGAAAGTAGAATTGCCTACGGGAAGCGGTGATAAGAAAAATCTTGATGAGGTCGCTCACGATATCAGTAACAGACTTTGTTCTATCTTTCTAAAAGACGAGAATGGAGAACGTGCTTTCAACGGAGGAAATGCGAAGTTTAATTATGATGAAAATTTTAAAGATTACATTACCTTTTTCGAATATTTTCACGGAGACAACGGACGCGGCGTAGGAGCGTCTCACCAGACAGGATGGACTGCTACGGTTGCAAAGCTTTTGAAGCCAAGACTATTGATGTAATGGAGGTTTGATAATAAATTTAAAAGAGGCTGCCCAAACTTTTAGGACAGCCTCTCTTTTTTTATTGAACTTAGCTCAATCTAATCTTTTACACTTTCGCCATTTACAAAAACCTCATACCCTATTTCCACATTCGGTTCCAGTGTTTTGGAAACCGAGCAGTATTTCTCGAAAGACAACTGGGCTGCTTTCTGCGCTTTTTTAGGATCAATATGTCCTTCCAGAAGAAATTTAACTTTTATCGATTTGAAAGGTTTTGCATCATCTACTGGAATTCTTTCGCCTTCTACTTCTGCTTTAAAATCAGTGATTTCCTGTCTCTGTTTTTTCAGAATAGAAACAACGTCTATTCCGCTGCATCCCGCAACTGCCATCAGAACACTTTCCATCGGAGAAACGCCTTTTGCGCCGGGTTGTGTTGTATTATCCAAAAGAATTGAATTTCCCTGAGAATTGGTACATTCAAATAAAAAATCGTCGTTGATTCGGTTAAGTGATATTTTCATTTTTAAATTTATTTTTTAGATGTGGTAACCCCGATCATGACTCCGAAGTTTCCGTCTTCCTGCGTCCATTGCTGTTCGGGGCAATAGGTTCTGGAAACGAAGCCATCAAGATACAAAGCTTTTGTACAGCCTGATTCTTTAAATACGGAAGCAAAATTATAAAAATTAACCTCTTTTTTAGACATTATTAAAACTATATTTCCATCATTTAGAATTCCGACTCCATTTCTGATGTTGATATTTTTTGAATCTTTTTTAAATATTGGATTTATCTCTCCGTCAATCAGCAATATCGGTCCGGATTGTGTTGCGTATTTTATTTCAGGATTGTTCCTAAAAGCTTTTGTTTCAACAATTTCAGCTTCATTATTTTTTGTGAGATAAAATATTCCGTTAGGAGGGAGATAAAAATTTCCTTTGCCAGATAAAGTATCTGTTTTATTCAGGATTTTAAAATTTTCAATATACAATCCTTTGGGAAAGTTATTGGGTTCAAACATTCCGCCGTTCATGGCAAATATTAATTCTTTATTTTCCTGCTCTGTTTTATTCTTTAAATGAGCAATGCTTTTAAGAATTGTTCCGTTATCATCTTTCCAGTAAAAAGCGACATTTTGTATTTTAGAATTTACTTTAAAAATGACAAAATCATCCTCTTGTTTTATTTTCTTGTCGCAGGATAAAAAACAACAGATACATACTATGAACAATGCAATTTTTCTCATTTATAAATTTGCTTAAATCATTTGTAAATTTTGCGGTTCATTTTAAAATGAGATCCTTATTTAAAAATTACAAAATCCCTCTCGCTTTAATTTCCAGATATTTATTGATGACATCAATATTCAGATTTTCCGGTAAAGTGTACACTGTGTAAATTCCGTATTTGCGGAGTTCCTGAATGATCAGTTTCTTTTCAAACTCAAATTTTTCTGCAATGATTTCGTCGTATACTTCCTGCATACTTTCAGGATTTTTATGAATCAACGTCTGCAATTCTGAATTTTTGAAGAAAACCACAACCAATAAATGGTTTTTAGCGATTCCACGAAGGTATTTTAACTGACGGTTTAAGCCATCTAACGTTTCAAAATTCGTAAATAACAGAATTAAACTTCTCTGATTCAGCGAATATTTTACATCCTGATATAACCTGTTGAAATCACTTTCAAAGAAATCGGTTTTGATGTTATAAAGCGCTTCTGAAATTTTTCTAAGCTGTCCCGATTTATTTTCCGCAGCAATTTTATTTTCTGTTTTTTTAGAAAAAGTCATCATTCCGGCGCGGTCGCCTTTTTTCAGAATGATATGGGATAAAGCCATCGTTGCATTAATGGAATAATCCAGCAGACTTAGTCCTTTGAAAGGCATCTTCATCGTTCGTCCTTTATCAATCAGCATAAAAATACGCTGTGATTTTTCATCCTGAAACTGATTAACCATCAATCGGTTTGTTTTAGACGTCGCTTTCCAGTTGATCGTTCTGATGTCATCTCCGGGAACATATTCTTTAATCTGCTCAAACTCCATCGTATGTCCCAGTTTTCGGATTTTCTTGATTCCGCCCAACAGAAATTCACTCTGCAAAGCCATCAGTTCATATTTTCTTAAATGAATAAATGACGGATAAGCCGGTAAATTGGCATCTTTCTGAAAATTAAACCGTTTTGCGACAAAACCTAAAGGTGAAGAAACATACACATTTAAACTGCCGAAATTGTACTCTCCTCTTTCCTTTGGTTCCAGAATATATTGAAAAAATGTATTTCTTCCCGGTTCAATCTGTTTTTCGATTAAAAAATCTCTCTTCTGAAACTGAAACGGAATCTCGTCAATTACTTTCACATTGATTTTGAAAGCATAGTTGTTTTTAATATCAACTTTTACAGGATTTTCATCACCATTAGACAATTTTTCGGGTAATATTCTCTGTGCAGAAATTCCTTCTTTCCTGTTGAAAACAAAAAGATAATCCACCATTGCCGCTAAAAAAACCAGAAGCAAAACGATGTGCGCTACCCACATGAGTAACGGAAAGAAAAAAGCGAAAACATACAAAATCCCCACTCCGATGAGCGTGAAGAAAAAGCGTGTATTGAGGTATAAGTTTTTCATTTTGTAGATTGCAGGTTGCAGATCTTAGGTTACAGTTTAGTAACCCTACATTTTAATATTATTTCAAAGAATTAATGAGCCCATTCAGCATTTTAGAAATTTCGATAATATCCTGATTTAATTTTGAATAATTTTCTTCACTTAAAAAATGAAGATTTCTGGAAATAATCAATTGAGTTTCAACTTCGGCACAACTTCCTCTCGAAATTTTCAGAAATTGCAGATAATCCGGTTTGCTTCTTCTGGAGTTTCCTTCTGCAATATTAGACGGAATAGAAACTGAAGCTCTTCTGATCTGAGATTTTAATCCAAATGTCTCCTCTTTTGGAAAAGCATCGGTTGTTCGGTAGATTTCAGTTACAAAATCAATGGCTTTCTGCCAAACCAGAAGCTCTTTAAAATTAGCCATATATAAAATTTAACGTTGAATTAAAGACTACAATCTGCAACCTTCTACCCGCAACCTACCTTGGAATCTCTATTCCTTCTAAAATCTGTCTGATAATTTCATCCGCGGTAAGGCCTTCCATTTCTCTTTCCGGCGATACAATAACTCTGTGTCTCAGAACGGCATAACTTGCTTCTTTAATGTCTTCCGGCGTTACAAAATCTCTTCCTCTTAAAGCCGCAAATGCTTTTGATGCGGTTAACAAAGCAAGACTCGCTCTCGGAGAAGCTCCCAAATACAGGAACTGGTTTTCTCTGGTGTTGATAATAATTTTAGCGATGTACTCCATCAACTGAGATTCAACGATGATCTCTTTTACCAGATGCTGATAATTTTTCAGTTGCTGTGCAGTAATCACTTTATTAACAACTTCTGTTTTATCTTCCTGCTTGCTTTCGTGCTGATTTCTGATGATGGCAATTTCCTGCTCCAGATTCGGATAACCCACATTTATTTTAAACAAAAAACGGTCAAGCTGTGCTTCCGGAAGTCTGTAGGTTCCTTCATGTTCAATCGGGTTCTGGGTTGCCACCACAAGGAAAGGTTCTTCCATCGGATAGCGGGTTCCGTCCATCGTGATCTGCCGTTCTTCCATCACTTCAAACAAAGCCGCCTGAGTTTTTGCCGGAGATCGGTTGATCTCGTCAATCAGGATGAAATTAGAAAAGATAGGTCCTTTTTTAAATTCAAATTCAGAATTTTTTACGCTGAAAACAGAAGTTCCCAAAATATCGGAAGGCATGAGATCAGGCGTAAACTGAATTCTGCTGAATCCTACATCGATGGTTTTTGCCAGTAATTTTGCCGTAATGGTTTTGGCAACTCCCGGAACACCTTCAATAAGAACGTGACCGTTCGAAAGAAGTGCCGCCAAAAGATGCTCCACCATGTTTTCCTGACCGACGATTACTTTTGCAATTTCGGCTTTTACTTTTTCAAGACTTGTACGAAGTTCGATCATATCGATTCTCGACTGAAACTGATCTTCTTTTTTATCTAAGCTGATAGAAAATTCGTTTTCTATATTTGGGTTTTCAAAGTTTTCCATATCCTATAATTTATCAATAGAACAGTATATCCAATTACCAATTACATTGAGAATTACCACACTGTTATATTTTCAGATTGTTACATTTTTTTAAATAATTTCATCCAAAATTTCATTCATTCTCACAAGATCTTCCTTCATTACGTGCGCGTAAGGATCTTGTCCTTTTTTAATCAGCCCAATGGCTTCATCAATTATTTCCATTGGTTTTCCGGTTTTCAGATGGAGTTTTTTTGCAAATTCTTCATCCAGTTTCTGAGTATCGATAAGGAGATCCATTCTTACTTTGTTCAGGAAGTACTGGGCTTTTTTCGACATCATATCATGGAAATCGCCTTCCTGAAGATAAAGATTTCCGATACTTTTCACAAAATCTACCGAGTTATTTTTCAGCGGTTCCACAATAGGGACAATGCGCTGTTTTCTTTTGGCATTAAAGAAAATAAACAAAGCCAGACCGCCCAGAAGAACCCACCAAGCATATTTTAAAGCAGGGTTTGAAAGGATAAACCTCAGCAGAAACTGGGAAGATTTCGAATTGCTTTCCAGAAACCACAATGTTTCTTTATCATCCAGATAAGAAAAAACATCCTGTGCATATTTTACATTTCCGGGTTTCAAAAGATAGTAATTGGTAATAAAAAGCGGTTCGCAATGGACGTAAAAATAACCTTCCCCGAATTTTACTTTAACAAAGTTTGCCTGATCGTCATTATTTTTTTCCACTGTCTTTCCTAAGACTTCAGATCCCGGTTTAATGAAAGTAAAACCTCTTCCTGAAGGAAATTTATCCAGTTTAATGAAATCGTTCTGGTATTTTGTATCGGTAAGTTTTAAAACATTTTCGTCCCGAAAAGAAATCATAGAATCATAATAACCGATGCTGTCGGAAATTTCTTTCGGCATTTCGCTGATAATCAACATTGCGTTGGAACCTTTGGAAACTTCTTCCAGAATTTTATTCCACGATTCTGTATCTACTTCATGCTCAATGACAAGGATATTATGACTACCTTTTTCTTTATTCTGTGTATAATAATCGTAAGGAGTCTGATCTATTTTTTTAACTTTATTCTTAAAAAGATCTTTGATCTCGTTATTAAAAACATACAGTCCGAACGGTGATTTCTGATAAGTCTTGAAATTCTTCCTCCAATCCGTACTTTCTGTTTTGTTGACTTCAAACAACGCCAGAATAATCATCACCACGACGAAGATTACAGCATATATTTTGAAAGTTTTGTTCATGATAACAATTAATTACGGTTTAAAGGATTGATATTGGTTTTTAAATTTCAGGTAGTTTTCTTCATCAATAGAGAATTCTCCGTACCAGACATAATCGAAAATATAGGCAAGATCGTAAAAACTTTCTTTTAAGTGTGGTGCTTTCAGCTCTGCCGCATAATCTTTATTGGTTTTTTCCGGATTCCAGATGATGAGTTTCTTATCACTTAATTTTTTTAAGACAAATAAAAACTGATAACGCACTGCCGAACGGAAATCGCCCGATTTTTCAAATTTCAGAATACTTTCCGGAAAGTTAATCTCGTGAATATTTTCATGAAGTTCTTCTTCGCGGATATCCACTTTCCGGTTTTTCTTTCCGAAGAATGAAATTCCGCCGTTCCCGATGAGATATTTAATGATGAAATACAGCAGGAAACCGACAAGAATAATCACAAAAAGACGCACTAAAATCCCTGCGAAATTTCCGGATTTTGTAAATACGGTTTCCCCGAAAATACTGTCTAACAATTCCGCGAGCTTCTTCATCAGCTTCTGCCCGAAAGACATTCTGGGTTTTACCGTAGTATAATCGAAATCTTTGTCTTTGTATCTTGAAGGGATGTTGTCTTTAAATTTTTTAGGATAAACAGTGTTTTCCGTTACCGGATTTTTATACAATACAGAATCTGCACGGTACATATTCCTGTAATGTCCCGTTTCTATTGAGTCCAGAAAAACTGCTTCTTCAGGAGGCAAATCGTCCTGCTGCTGAGAAAAAACGGTTCCGAAGCTGAAAAAAAGCAGTAAAAGAAGAAGCCTATTCATTATTTCCTATTGTTTCTATTTCTGCCAGTTCCATTTTCTGATGAAGATCGGTGCGGCTGTCGTAATACATCAATCCTGAATTTACATACAGAACATTCATTAAAATGGTTGAAACCAATGTTGAAAGTCCGTAGATCAAGAATATAACAATCCCGAAATTTCCGGAAAAAGGATTCTGTTCAAAATTCCCATCCGGAGCGGTTGTTGAAAGTTTAAGAATGTATAAAATCATCGGAACTCCGGATAAAAATCCGCTTACAATATAAAAAAGCAGTCCCAAAATAATGGTTGCGCCCCAATATTTCCAGTAAGGAGATTTTTCTCTGCCATTCGGATAAGAAAACTGAGATCTTATAGCATAACTTAGACTTTCGAAAAAACCTTTATTTCCGTTAAAATAATCGTAGCAGAGAAAGGTAATGATGCTGAATAAATTCGGCAGAATAAAAAGCAGCAGAAAAATTCCAATGAAAAAAAACACCAACAGATAAGAGAATCCGAAAATAGCCGTTGCAACCGGCATTACCAAAAAGGTAAGCCCGAAATAGGCAATGAAAACTTTTTTAGAATTCACTTTAAAATCACTGATGATATCATCTGTTTTTATTTCTTTCTGCCCTTCCGCAATTCTTTTCATATAAAATACAGGAAAAAGCAGATTAACCGTCATTAAAGCTGTGGAAAGCACAAAAAGTACAATTCCCGCGATGATAATCAGTCCCAAATTATCCTGAAAATACTGTTCAAAATAATAGCTTTGTCCGCTCATATTCGATCCGAAAATGACACCGAAGAATTCTCTGAATCCTACCACCATCACAACAACGGTTAAAATAAGCAGCAAGCCGTTCAGCAGAATAAAATTTTTAAAATAATTCTTACCGTATAATTTGAAAAAAGCAAAAGTATCAGTAATGAAACTTCCGAAATCTCTTTTTTTATAAAACTGCATCCTGAATCTGGTTATTAATTTTTTTGCTGACAACAGACGGATAAATACAGTAATAAAACCCGATGATTGCCAAAGACCCGAAAATAATAATTAAATTTAAAATTAAAGGCATTTTCAGGGCGTGTCTTGTTACATATCCTTCAATAATTCCTGCACAGATGGTGAAAGGAACGGTACTCAGGAATATTTTGAATGAATCTTTAAATCCGCTTTTGAAAGAATTAAATCTCGACAGTGTTTTCGGAAATAAAATAGAGGCTCCCAGAATAAGACCGCACATGGCTTCCACTACCATCGCAAAGATTTCAAAAACTCCGTGAAGCCAGATTCCTCTTGCGCTGTCCTTCAGTGCGCCGTAGTCATAAAAGAAATACTGGAAAGAACCGAGCATCACGCTGTTGTTCAGCAAAGCCCATAACGTTCCCACTCCGCCTGCAATTCCGTAGATATACAGTCTTGCGCCTACTTTTATATTGTTGAAAATAATCCCGATCGTACTTCCCCATGTAGAACCGCTCTGGTAAACTCCTACCGCATTTCCTGCCTTAATGTTTTCGATGGTCTGGTTCACATATTCTTCACCCAGAATAACTTTGGCGAAATCTTTATCGTAAATTCCGGAAAGCAGACCGATTAAGGTAAATAATGTAAAGAACAGAAAAGCATATCCCAAATATCTTCTGTACTGGTACACCAGCAAAGGAACTTCGGTTTTGAAGAAATGCAGAAATCTGTTTTCTTCTACCCTTTTGGTTTTATAAATTTTTTGGAAGATCTGTGCAGACAAATGGTTAAGATAAACCGTGGTATTACTTTTCGGATAATACGTCTGTGCAAAAGAAAGGTCGTTAACGAGGTTGATGTACAGCGAAGAGAGATCATCAGGATTTTTTTTAATTTTCCCCTGAATAACCTGTTCTATTCCCAACCATTTTTCTTTATTTTGTTTAATGAAATAAACTTCTCTCATAATTGTAAGGCTAAAATAATAAAAATAATGTCTCAAATTACGATAAATACTTCACAAAATGTAAATATTAATTTCAACATTGCGGGTGTTGGAGAAAGACTTCTTGCTTATATTATCGATCTTCTTATTCAAATTGCGTACACCATCGCTATTCTGTATCTTTTTTTCAATATTCTGAATCTGGGATATGTGATGGACGGGCTGGATCAGTGGTCGATTATTGCTATTTACAGCATTCTTCTTTTCCCGACTGCGATTTATCCGCTTGTTCTGGAAAGCCTGATGGAAGGGCAGACTCCGGGAAAAAAAGTCATGAAAATCCGTGTGGTGAAAATCGACGGTTATCAGGCGGGATTCGGAGATTACATGATTCGCTGGGTTTTCAGGATTATCGATATTTCTATTATCGGTCTCATCTCTGCCATTGTTTCCAAAAACAACCAGCGTTTGGGAGATATTGCATCGGGAACCGCCGTTATTTCCTTAAAAAACAACATCAATATTTCGCATACGATTCTGGAAAACATTAAAGAAGATTATGTTCCTACTTTTCCGCAGGTCATTGCTTTAAGTGATAATGATATGAGAATCATCAAAGATAATTATCTGAAAGCTTTACGAGTGGACGACCGACAAATCATCAGCAAACTTTCCGATAAGATTAAAGGAATTCTGAAGCTGGAAGTAGATCCTACCAAAATGACGGAAAGACAGTTCATCGGGGTTGTTATTAAGGATTACAATTATTATACGGGGAAAGACAGTTAGAAAGGCGATTTTAAAATATTTAAGAACAACTCTTCTTATAAAAGCTCCCGCAGATTTTAAAGATTTTGCAGATGATTCTGAAAAAATATCAAATGCTCATACAACCATTTTTTTATTAATTTGATTTAAAACTGCAATCTAAACGCAAAGGAAAAAATTTTCACCTCATTAAAGAGAAGCAAAGATACTCCGTCGCAGACGGATGATGAAGCGCGCTTCTTAGCAGATGAAATCTGCCTTCACTTTGCTCCCTAAATATATTCATTCTCAAAACAAAAACTTTGCGTTTAGATAATCCTGAGCAAAGTTTGCAATGCTGAAAAGCATTTTTAGGATTGTATTTGATAGATTTCTCCTGCGTCGAAATGACAGAACAATGTATAAAAGCTCCCGCAGATTTTGCGAATTTAGCAGATGATTCTGAAAAAACCATCGGACGCTTATGCAAACATATTTTTATTGATTTAAAAACTGCAATCTAAACGCAAAGGAAAAAAGTTTTCCCCTCATTAAAGAGAAGCAAAGGTACTCCGTCGCAGACGGATGATGAAGCGCACTTCTTAGCAGATGAAATATGCCTTCACTTTGCTGCCTAAATATATTCATTCTCAAAACAAAAACTTTGCGTTTAGATAATCCTGAGCAAAGTTTGCCATGCTGAAAAGCATTTTTAGGATTGTATTTGATAGATTTCTCCTTCGTCGAAATGACATAATATTCAAACTAAATCATTCTAAAACTACGCGTGTAAAAGAACTGAGCAACCATCGCCAAAATCAACAGTACAAAATGCAATACTCTGATTTTGAGTTTATATCTACGGATGATGCAAAGAAAAATAATGTTGATAACGGCTGTAAAAAGTATCGCCACATCATGCATATTTTTCACTTCTGAAATATCAATATCTAAAGCGCAGCGCCTTACTGTTCCAAAATTGAACCTGCAAAAATGGATGAAAAAAGACAACATACACGAGAGGTATAAAATGATAACGTATTCTGAAAAATCTTTTACAAATTGGTTTCTTCCTTTACCAATCAGGGCAAAACCTAAATTTATGAACGACAGAAGCAGACAGGATGTTATGGTAAAAAGAATATTATAATTTCCAAAATTCAGAAGATGGTACACCACAAAATACTGAATGGAAATATACAGCGCTCCCACCGTTACAGGAAGCCAAAAGAAATGATAAACGAAATAATTTAAATTTGATCTTTCCGGCATATTAGTTTTTAAAGGTATTTTTTGAACGTTTGTGTTTTTTAGCTAACTTGTCAAAAGTAAAAATTAGAAATCAACAAAAAGACTTTTCTTTTTGCGATTTTATTGCGATTTTTCGCAAAAAATTTATCTTTACACTAAACTTTACAGAAATGGAAAAAACAAAACTCATCGAAGCCCGCAAAAGAAGAAACATCAGCCAGGAAAGAATGGCAGACATCCTTTCTATGGATGTTTCCAACTACAACCGAAGAGAGAAGGGAACGGCAAAAATTTCTTTACCGGAATGGCAGAAAATCGCTGAAGTATTGGAAGTTCCAATTGAAGACATTTTTGAAAATGAAGAAAGTTTAGTTTTTATTTTTAATGATAATTCTACAGGTAACGGAAATGGTATTGGAAATACCAATAATTACAACATTCCGCTTTCTTTGTGGGAATCTCAGAAGAAATACATCGATAAACTGGAAGAAGAAATTGAAGCACTAAAAGCAGAAATCGCAAAATACAAATAACCTTTCGCGGTGCAGTTTTTGTATTTTACACTTCATAAAAGTTTAAGTTATGAGATTTGAAAATAATAAATCGGGAAACGGCGGAGTAATTACTTTAAATAATGAAGTAAAAGAAATCGGAAGATTAACGTACACTATTTTCCCTGAAGACAGCAAATTCATTATTTCCTTCGTTTTGGTTCACCCCGAATTTGAAGGTCGCGGAATGGGAAAATATCTGGTAGAAGCAGCCATAAAGTTTGCCCGCGAAAACAGCTGGAAAGTCTACCCGCACTGTTCTTACGCGCGATCTGTGATGATGAGAATGAAGGATGTGGAAGATATTTTTTTACAGCGTTAACACTTCGTTCACCAAGATTTCTTCAATATCATCGGGATAATCTACTTTCAGATGCTGATCGGAATTTACCCAATTCTGTATTTCTTCGAGTTTCAAGACTTTAGAATTCGGAATTCCCATCTTGTCTAAAGCGCATGCGTTGCATTCCTGCTCATATTGATTATGAATAGGAATTACGAACAGTTTTTTATCCATAAAAAGTGCTTCTGCAGGACTTTCGAAACCTGCATTGCAGAGAATTCCATCGCAGTTTTCAAACGCTTTTAAGTATTGAATTTCATCAATCGGAAAAATTTCAACATTATTTTCCTTAAACTGCAATTTGGAATATTTAGAAAAAACCTTCCATTCTACCGGAATCTGCTTTAAAACTTTAATGATATTTTCATCCGAAAAACTCGGAAGATACACCAGATAAAAGCCTTTTTTGTCGGGATTCAGGTTTCGGATTTTCCTTCTGATGACCGGTTTTTTTATCTGAGGATGATAATTTTCGAAATGGAAACCAATTCTTCTTTCGCCCGGAACATAATATTTCAGCACCATTTCCCCGAAAAAATCTTTTTTTTCCGGTTTTGGCGTTTCTTTAAACAACATGGAAGCCTGATGACTGAGTTCTATCATCGGATGTTTTTTGAATTTACAAGCCCATCCCGTTAAAGGTTCATAATCGTTGATGATTAGATCGTACTGAGAAAGCTCGATTTCGCGGATCGCTTTGAAGGCTTCTAAAAAACTATTGTCTGTAAACGTTTTCCGATAGGATAAACCGCCTGTTTTATCATAAAGAAGGGAAACGCCTTTGTGTTTAAAATTAATATCAAAATCAGCCTTTAACTGGGACTGATGTCCGCTGATAAGTGTATCCACCGAAGCATATTTTTTCAGGATCGGAACAATTTCCTGTGCGCGTGCAACGTGTCCGTTTCCTGTTCCCTGAAAGGCGTATAAAATTTTCATTGGCTGAAGTTGGTTACTATTTTTAAAAGTTCATCACTATCGATTTCCTGAATTTCCTCTGCGGTATCATCTTTTAGAGAATCTTTATGTTCGTCATAATAAAAAATCTTCCACTCGTTATTATTGTACTCCAGTGCGGAAAGATTTTCGATCCAGTCGCCAGAATTAAGATATGTGCAGGAACCTTTTTTATTTATCACCTCCCGAATCTGCGGCTGATGAATATGTCCGCAAACTACATAGTCGTAATGATTATCGATGGCAAGTTCGGAAGCTGTCAGCTCAAAATCCCCGATGTATTTTACCGCTTTCTTTACATTGTTTTTAATTTTTTTTGAAAATGAATATTTTTCTTTACCCATTTTCTCCAAAAACCAATTCACAACATTATTAATCACAATTAATAAATCGTAGCCTTTTCCTCCCAGTTTTGCAATCCATTTCGAATGCTGAACGGAGGCATCAAACACATCTCCGTGAAAGATCCATGTTTTTTTATTGTCTATGTCTAAACAGATTTTATTACAGACTTTAAGTTTACCCAGTTGGAAGTCGGTAAACTTCCGGAACATCTCGTCATGATTTCCGGTAATGTAGAAAACATCTGTGTTTTTTGTGGCAAAGGACAATATCTTTTTGATGACCTTTAAATGGGGTTTAGGGAAGTAAGACTTTTTGAATTGCCAGATATCGATAATATCTCCATTCAAAACTAAAGTTTTAGGCTGAATAGAATTAAGATATCGCAGTAATTCTTTAGCCTTACATCCATAAGTTCCCAGATGAACATCCGATATAACAACTAATTCGACGTTTCTTTTCATAGTTTTATGCAAAGAAACTACTTGAAAGTTAACTGTATATGAATGTTATATTATTTTTTTACTTATCCTTAATTCATCATAATGCTTAATTTTAACGCAAAGTTCGCAAAAGTTTTTAAATATTAACCGCTTTTTAAGCTCGCAAAGGTACTTCGACAAACTCAGCATAAACTATTCACTCAGCAAAGAATCCAAAGTTTTTTATTGATGATAAATTCCAGACAACCACTATTTTTTAGAGCGTTTCCATCAACTCTTCTGTAATTTCCATGTTGTGATAAACGTTTTGAACGTCATCATCGTCCTCGAAACGCTCAAGCATTTTCATATTTGCTTTGAACTGCTCTTCGTTTACTTCTTTTGTATTGTTCGGAATTCTCTGAAGTTCTGCGCTTTTTGCTTCAATTCCCAGTTCATCAAGCTTGTGAGATAAAGAACCGAAATCTTCGAAAGCTGTTGTAATCATAACTTCTTCTTCGTCTTTTTCTACGTCTTCTGCTCCGCCGTCAATCATTTCCATTTCAAAATCGTCCCAATCCATTTTAATTTGAGATAATTCTATGGTGAAAATCCCTTTTCTGTCGAAGATAAAAGCTAATTCTCCATTCTTACCAAGATTACCGTCAAACTTATTGAAAACAGCTCTTACATTGGCAACCGTTCTTGTAGGGTTATTAGTAGTACATTCTACGAAAAATGCAACTCCGCCTTGTCCGTAACCTTCGTAAGTAATTTCTTCGTAGCTTTCTGCATCTGCACCACTTGCCTTTTTAATCGCTCTTTCTACGTTATCTTTCGGCATGTTTGCTCCTTTTGCATTCTGAATGCATCGTCTTAATGCAGGATTAGATTCAGGATCCGGACCTCCCGCTTTTACCGCTAATGCAATATCTTTACCTATTTTAGAAAAAGTCTTAGCCATCTTGTCCCATCTGGCCATTTTAGAAGCTTTTCTATATTCAAACGCTCTTCCCATTTTATATTTTTAATTTTCAACAAAATTACTCAAAAGTGAACGAAAAAAAAATACCCCCAGAGAACTGGAGGTATTTATATTTAGAAAAATTTAATTATTTTTTCTTTTTAGCCGGAGCTTTTTTCTTAGCTGGAGCTTTTTTCTTAACTACAACTTTCTTCTCTACAACATCTAAATCAGATTTTTTAAGAGCATCCCATGCAGCACCGTTTACAGCTTCAACTACAACTTTTCTATCCGCCATTCTTTCAGCATCAGAAGCTTTTTCTGAAACCTTAGCATCTCTTTCACCAACACCAATTGATTTAAGTTGGTTACCATTAACACCTCTAGCCTCTAAAGCACCTACTACAGCAGCAGCTCTTTCTCTAGATAATTTCAAGTTGTAAGCATCAGATCCCTTAGCATCAGTGTGACCTGTAACTAAGAAAGTAGCTGTATTATCTTGCTTAACAATTGTAGCAGCTTGATCTAATTTTCCACTTGATTCTGGTCTGATAGTAGCTTTATTGAAATCGAATAGAATATCTTTTAATGCACCAGTAGCTTCTAAAG